>Ga0208522_1000387_pt1 | contig 30141 bp, 24 predicted proteins | sample ETNtaG_25_FD_185763 | JGI IMG/M metagenome (GOLD analysis project Ga0208522, IMG submission 185763) | Marine microbial and viral communities from oxygen minimum zone, Eastern Pacific Ocean - ETNP201302SV86 (SPAdes) (version 2) | ecosystem: Environmental > Aquatic > Marine > Oceanic ... | reverse complement strand
GACACACGGGTTGAAGCCGCGTTCCGGGCGGATGATTGACCCTGGAGAGAAAGCGTCCCGCGACCGGGCAGACCGGGACTGAATTGGAAGGATATGCGCCATGGCTGGCAGTGTGAACAAGGTCATTCTGGTAGGCAATCTGGGCAATGACCCGGAAGTGCGGAATCTGCCGAGTGGCGGCAAGGTGGTCAATCTGAGCGTGGCGACGTCAGAGCGCTGGCGGGATCGCACCAGCGGCGAGCAGCGCGAGAAAACCGAGTGGCACCGCGTGGTGATCTTCTCGGAGGGCCTGGCGCGCGTCGCCGAACAGTATCTCAAGAAGGGCTCCAAGGTTTATCTCGAGGGGCAGTTGCAGACCCGCAAGTGGCAGGATCAGTCCGGCCAGGACAAGTATTCCACCGAGGTGGTGCTGCAGAACTTCAATTCGTCCATGGTGCTGCTCGACGGCCGCGGCGAGGGCTCGGGCGATAGCGGCGGCTATGGTGGTGGCGATGGCGGCTTCCGTGGCGTGCGCGATAATTCCGGTGGTGGAGGCGGCGGTCGCCGTCCCTCGGCCAATGCGCCGGCTTTTGAGCCCGGCGGCATGGATGATGATATCCCGTTCTGATCGGGATTACGGGGCGGCCACAGGCCGCCCTTTTCGTTGGCGCTATGCCGCCTGATAGACGCGCCAGGTGCCGCGGCCTGCGGATTTGGCCTGGTACAGGGCGGTGTCGGCGTTCCTGTAGATTGCCTCGGCGTCCTGACCGGTATGGCGCGCCATGCCAATCGAAGCTCCAATGCGATGGGGCTGGCCGCCAGGCGTGAAGGGCTCGCAGAAGGCATCGACGATGCTGGCGCAGATGCTCTCCGGCTCGGCTCTGCGGCTCGTGATGATGGCGAACTCGTCACCGCCAATGCGTGCGACCAAACTGCCCGGCGGGCAGCAGGCCACCAGCCTGCGGCCGGCCTCGATCAGGCAGGCATCGCCCTGCGCATGACCCAGAGTGTCATTGATCCATTTGAAGCGATCCAGATCGACCAGGATCAGCGCGCCGACCGATGCAGCCTGATTGTCGTTCCTCAGATCGTCGAGCCGGGCCTGGAACAGGCTGCGATTGGCGAGGCCGGTCAGGGAGTCGGTTTCGGCCATGCGCCTGGTCTGGTCCGCGAGCAGCCTTTCCTCGGTGACGTCCTGCTTCATGCCGAATATGCGATGGGCCCGGCCAGCCACTCCGTCAACGGTGGCGGTAATGCGCATCCAGCGATGCTTGCCCTTTGCCGTGATGATTTCGGCATCGAAATTGAAATCACCCAGCGTTCTGATGGCGTGGGCGCGCAATGCCTGCATGCGGCGTCTGGAATGTGGGGCATACATCTGCAAGGCCTGCAGGCGGCTGACCGCGGATCCGCGCGGCAACTCGAAGAGATCATAAACGCCGTCGGACCAGGACAGCTCCTCGTCGGGCAGTGAACAGGACCAGATGCCGATACGGGCAGTGGCGGAAGCGCGTTCGATGAGATATCGGCGATGCAATTCGGCGGCGCGGCGGCGATCCATCGCGGCGTGACTGACCAGTTCGGTAACGCGTGCCAGCAGGAGATTGGCCTGGGCGTCCGGTCTTGCCTGCCGATCCCAGAGCAGCAGCCACGACAATCTGGCCGGGTCGATGCTTGGCACGGGCACGGCGAGCACGAAACAGGCTATAGGATCGTCATTGAGAGCTGTGCGCCCCGCGGTACCGAGCAGGCCGTCGGCAATTCCGGTGGTCGGGGTTGCGCCATCAACTTCGAGCCAGCGCATTCCGGCCGTGACAAAACCCGCGCCCGCCATGCCGGTTAGTTGGCGCAGGCGCGGCAGAAACCCTTGGCCAGAAGACAGCGTGCCAAGCGGAGCGGTCAGTTGCTCCGCGCTGGGCCAATTGTCTGAAAGGGGCTGCACTAACATGGGCGAAACCCTAGCAGCCCCTCCTTAAAACATTGTTTTTCTGCAACGATTTGGCTTGCCGGGCAAGGGTGTGTGCGGCGATTGCCTTGGAGCAATGTTATCGATTGAACTAGCGTGAAAAGGGCACTTCGGCGCGCAGGCTGTCGCCGGATTCGACATAGACCACCTCAAAAACGACCTGGATGGCTTCGCCATTGAGTTGAATCTGGGCAGAGATATTGAGCTCCTTGCCCTCTTCGTCCTGGTCCCGCTCGCGTAGATTGAAAATGAGGCCGGAGCCGCGCTTCTGGCCCACGGCAATGCCGGTGAATGTCGCGTTGGAGGTCATGGCAGCTTCGAAGCGCCGGCTGGCATCGATATAGGCCATGGTGCCGGCGACCGACAGATTGGTTCCGGCCAGCGCACAGCGGCCACTATAGTTCACCTTGTCCTGATTGCCTTCGCTCAGCGACAGACGGCAGACCACGGATTCTTCGCTGGCGCCGTACAGCGTGCCGCGCCCGCGCCATTCGCCAATATAGGACTTGAGCAGGGCAATATCGGCGGGAGCTGCCAGGGCGGGTGCCATCCCAGGGGCCGCAGAAAACAGGAGTCCCGCCAGTGCAGCTGCACGGGTCAGGGTTCCGAAACTGGTCATGTCGTTATGCCTCCAACAAGCAGAACAAGCCCCCGGCATGTCTTTACGGGCCAAGGATACCGATTGTCGGCCATTGGTGAGGCCGGGTCTCGCGAAAGTGATCTGCCTCCACGCGGTCCGGCCGGAATCACCCCGCCAATACTAGCTTTGGCGGCCGGTTTGCAGCAAGCGGCCGGTTCATGAGCTGCGGCCCGCACCGACGCGGGTATCGGTGTTGCCGGCGGGATCATCGGGCGTCGCGACGTGGTCCGCAATCTGCACCCGGATCGAGGTGAGGTTTTCCAGCCAGCGCGATGCGGCCACCAGCAGAGAAGGTAGCATGAACAGGTCGCCGACCAGCGCAAGCGAAAGGGACAGCACGAACAGTGTCCCGAACAGCGCGACCTGCGGCAGCTCGGAGAAGGCAACGATGATGGTGCCGGCACACAGGATGACCGTGGTGGCCACAATGGCGCCGCCAATGCGCTGCAGCGTACGGCGCACGGAGTCGAGATGGCTGCGCTGTTCCTCACGGCGCCCGTGCATATAGTGCGAAAGCACATGGATCGTGTCATTGACGGCTATGCCAAACGCAATGGTCAGCGCCATGACAGTGGTCAATTGCAGGCCCGCGCCTGTAGCCCAGAGCCAGGCCTGCGTGCCCAGAATGGGGAACATGTTGGGTACCGCGGAAACCAGCGCCATGCGCACTGACCCGAAGGCGACGCCGATCAGCACCAGATTGAGCAGCACGCTCGCCGCCAGTGATATCTGCAGCGAACGAACGATATCGTCGGTGGCAAAGGTGGTGAGGATACGGAAGCCGCCCAGTTCGGCCTGGGGGATGCCGGCCTCGGCAATGCGCGTTTCGATGCGGGCCACCATGTCCTTGAGCGCCTGGCTCTCCAGGATGGTCGGCATGAAGCCGGTGACCAGCGCCTGGCTGCCGTCTTCGGTAATGAAGCGCTTGCGCATGAAGGGCCCCACGGCGTCGAACACCTCTTCGCGGGTGAAGCCGCTATCGGTGTAGTTGGTCAGGCTGGCGGCCGAGATGACCTTGTTTTCACCCAGCTCGGATTCGACGATCTCGTGCACGATGCGGATGGTTTCGAAGTCTTCCGGTCCCACATTGGGATTCATCTCGACCAGCGGTACGCGCACATAGAGCGGGGCGACGCCGCCCACGCCTTCATCGATGCTCTCGGCCGTGCTGAGGGCCGTCGAGTCCTTGGCCATGAAATCCTCGAACGAAAAACGCGGCTGGATGAGGAAGAACGGGATGATCAGCAGTATGGTCGCGATGACAGCCAGAACGCTGACAGGGCGGCCAAACTTTGTTGCGAGGCCGAGTGCGGCCGGAATCGGTGCGTTGAGCGCGAAATTGGGTGCCTTGGGCAGCTTGAATCCAAGCCGCAGCGCCAGCTTGAGCAGCAGGGGCATGACCGTCATCAGGCAGACAAACATGATGGCGCTACCGGCGGCGCCAGCCAGTGCAAATTCCTGCACGCCCTGGCCCGGCGAGAAATAGAGCGAGGCAAAAGCAACCAGCGTGGTCAGGGTCGTCAGCGCCGTCGCCGGACCAACCAGCTTGAGCGTCGTATCGACGGCCTTGTTGGGCTCCATGCCGTCGCGCCAATAGGCCAGCCAGTTGAAGATGAAGAACATCGACTCGGCAAAGGCCATGACCAGCACCAGCGTGGTGACGATGATGGTGAGGAAGGAGAAGGAGCCGAACAGCAGCAGTACCGTGCCGATCGACCACATGACCGCAACGAACGGCGTGGCGGCGACGATGATGGCGCCCCAGAACGAGCGCAGGGCAAATAGCGCGATGAAGGCACCCAGGCCAAAGCCATAGACGGTGAACTTGATCTGATCGTCGACCGCCGCATTGAGCATTTCCGAGGTCCAGACCGGTGGGCCAGTCAGCTCGATGTCGAGGCCGCTATCGTCATACCAGGCAAGGGTTTCGCGCAGGCTGGCGATCATGGCCTTGGTGCCGTTTTCACGCACCAGCTCCTGGTTGGGGAACATGATGAGGACTACGCCGGTCAGATCCGGCGTGATCAGATTGCGCATCATGGGATCGTTCTGCTGCAGGTCCATGAGCGCCATGGCGACTTCGTCGGCATTGAGCATGCCTTCGGGCACGGCCGGGACCGACCCGCCGGTTCCGTTCGGCTTGCGCAGCGTAAAGGGCGACATGGTGCCCACGGCATATTCATTGAGCTCGAGATCGAAGGCGAGGTTGCGGACCTCCTCGAGCACTTCGGGATCAACCAGATTGGGCGCGTTGACCAGAACGTAGATATCGTTCTCGAAGGTGCCGAAGGTCTTGGAGAGATTGTCGTAGGCGTCGTAATAGTGCCCGGAATGGGCATAGACGCGCAGCAGGTCGCCATCGACATTGGCGCGCGGGATCTGCCATAAGCAGAGAACCGAGAACAGCAGCACGATCACCGACATGATGCGCGGATAGCGCAGGGTCGCGACGCCCAGATACTCGAAGCCAAAACCGATCGACCGCCTGGTGGTGAACCAGTCGACAAGACGAGACGCGACAGAACCCGAAGACACCAGAACCCGACTCCCCCATGGGCGGCAATTATTCGTAAATTTCTACGGGTTTGTGTCTAGTGCGTCCAGCTTGGGCCGGATGCAAACTGATTGGGCGGTAAATGCCGGGTCAGGAGCGCATCGGACCCGGCGCTGTTTCAGGCGGCCTGAGAAGCCCGGCCTAGCGACACCGAACCGGCCCTGGGGGCGGCGGCTTGGTTATCGTGTCGAACGCGATTGCACCGCGGCGCGCTTGATCCAGAATCGAGCGCTGATCTCTCCACAGCTCAAAGCGGGCGAAAATTGGCAATCGGCGCCGGAATCGCCTATCTATCAGGCAACAAGAACCAACGTAGAATCACCCCGTGACAGATACGCCTGATGATGTGAGCGGTGGACCTTCGTCTTCCGACATCGCCCCGATCTTCATTACCGACGAGATGCGCAAGAGCTACCTCGATTACGCCATGAGCGTGATCGTGAGCCGTGCGCTGCCTGACGTGCGGGACGGGTTGAAGCCGGTGCACCGGCGCATCCTGTTCTCGATGAGCGAGAATGGCTACGAATACAACAAGCCCTATCGTAAATCGGCGCGTGTGGTCGGCGACGTTATCGGTAAATACCATCCGCATGGTGACAGCGCCGTTTATATGGCGTTGGTGCGCATGGCCCAGCAATTCTCCATGGGCGAGATGCTGGTCGAGGGCCAGGGCAATTTCGGCTCGGTGGACGGCGATATGCCGGCCGCCATGCGTTACACCGAAGTCAGGATGCAGCGGATCACCAACTCGCTGCTGGATGACCTCGACAAGGATACAGTCGATTTTCGCGACAACTATGACGGCTCCGAACATGAGCCGACAGTCTTGCCGGCGCGGTTCCCCAACATGCTGGTCAATGGTGGTGGCGGCATCGCCGTGGGCATGGCCACCAATATTCCGACCCATAATCTGACCGAGACCATCAACGCCGCATTGGCAGTGCTGGACAACCCGTTCGCGACGACCGAGGAACTGCTCGAGCACCTGCCTGGGCCGGATTTCCCGACGGGCGGCATCATCCTGGGGCGCTCCGGCATCCGCCAGGCCTATGAGACGGGCCGCGGCTCGATCGTGGTGCGCGGGCGCTCCACGATTGAGGAAGTGCGCAAGGAACGCGAAGCCATCGTCATCACCGAGATCCCGTATCAGGTGAACAAGGCGTCGATGGTCGAGAAGATCGCCGAGCTGGTGCGTGACAAGCGGATCGAAGGCATTGCGGATCTCCGCGACGAATCCAGCCGCGAAGGCATGCGCGTCGTCATCGAGGTCAAGCGTGATGCGCTGCCCGATGTGGTGCTGAACCAGCTCTATCGATTTACGCCGCTGCAGTCCTCGTTTGGCTGCAATTTCGTGGCGCTCAATGGCGGCAAGCCGGAGTTGATGAATCTCAAGCAGATTCTGGATGCCTTCATTGCCTTCCGTGAGGAAGTGGTTACGCGTCGCGCGCGGTTCCTGCTCAACAAGGCGCGCGATCGCGCCCATGTGCTGGTCGGTCTGGCCGTTGCCGTGGCCAATATCGACGAAGTCATTGCGCTGATCCGTACGGCGCCCGATCCGGCGACAGCGCGCGAGCAGTTGATGACCCGCCGCTGGCCGGCAGACGATGTGGCGCCGCTGATCAAGCTGATCGACGATCCGCGCCACCGCATCAACGAAGATGGCACTTTCAACCTCTCCGAAGAGCAGGCCCGCGCCATTCTCGAATTACGCCTTGCCCGCCTGACGGCGCTGGGCCGGGATGAAATCGGCGAAGAGCTCAACGGCCTTGGTGCGGAAATCGAGGATTACCTCGATATCCTGCGCAGCCGCGAACGTGTGCGCACGATCATCCGCGAGGAACTCGAAGCGATCCGCGAGCAGTTTGGCTCGCCCCGGCGCACCGAGATCTCCGATCACGCCGCCGATTTCGACGATGAGGACCTCATTGCCCGCGAGGACATGGTGGTGACCGTCAGCCATGGCGGCTACATCAAGCGCGTGCCGCTCTCCACCTATCGGGCACAGAACCGCGGCGGCAAGGGCCGTTCCGGCATGGCGACGCGCGACGAGGATTTCGTGGCGCGGCTGTTTGTTGCCAATACGCATACGCCGGTGCTGTTCTTCACCAGCCGCGGCATCGCCTACAAGCTTAAGGTCTGGCGCCTGCCGCTGGCGGCCGCCAATGCCCGGGGCAAGGCGCTGATCAATATCCTGCCGCTCGAGCAGGGCGAACGCATCACCTCGATCATGCCATTGCCGGAGGACGAAACCTCCTGGGGCAATCTCGACATCATGTTCGCCACGACGCGCGGCACGGTCCGCCGCAATTCGCTGGCCGACTTCGTCGAGGTGCGTCAGAACGGCAAGATCGCCATGAAGCTCGATGAGGGCGATGCGATCGTGGGCGTGGACACCTGCACGGTGAACACGGACGTGCTGATGACCACGGCGCTGGGGCAGGCGATCCGCTTCCGGGCCGATGATGTGCGCCTGTTCAAGGGCCGCGACTCCATGGGCGTGCGCGGCATCCAGCTTGCCGAAGGCGATACCGTCATCTCCATGGCCATCATCAATCACTCCGATGCAACTTCAGAACAGCGTGCCGCCTATCTCAAGATGAGCCGTGCGGTGCGTGGCGAAGCCGAGGGCGAGGATGCTGGTTCGGACGAAGCCGATGTGGTGGCTGGCGAATTGAGCCCCGAGCTCTACGCCCAAATGAGCGCCAGCGAGCAGTTCATCCTGACCATCTCCGAGAATGGCTATGGCAAGCGCACCTCGAGCCACGAATACCGGATTACCGGTCGCGGCGGTAAGGGCATCGTCGCCATGGCGGTCAACAAGCGCAACGGCAAACTGGTCGCCTCCTTCCCCGTGGAAGACGAAGACCAGATCATGCTGATCAGCGATGGCGGCCAGACCATTCGCCTGCCGGTGGGTGGCGACAAGCCGATCCGCATCGTGGGCCGGTCCAGCCAGGGGGTCATCGTGTTCGATACCGCCGAGGACGAGAAGGTCGTTTCGGTAGAACGCATCAGCGAGCCGGAAGCGGAGGAGGGTGAGGAGCCGCCTGAAGCTTCAGCGGATGGGACGCCAGAGACGCCGCCCGGTGATGGCGAGGGCGAGGGTGAAAGCCCGAGCGAGCCGAACGGCGAATGAGATTAAAAGGGGCGCTGCGGCGCCCCTTGTTTTTTCCCGCAGGCGGTGGCTTGCTGTCCGCTTGAGGAGACTGAGCCATGTTCGATCTTGCCTTGCTCATCTCCTAGATGTTCTGACGGCGGGCGGGGTCTGGCTGGCGCGGCGGCAGCGGGCATGATGGACCAGAAAATCGAGACACCAAGTTACAAGGCGCTGTTACGCCTGCCCTTGCCGCGGCGGTTGGCGCTGGCCAGCGTGCCAGCGGATTTCTCCGATTGGCTGGACTATGCAGCCGTCATAGCGCTGGTGGTTTTTGCTTGGGGCGAGGGGCCCCTCGCGTTGGCTTTGCTGGCGCTGGCCCTGAGCCTTCCATACGTCATCGTAGGTCCGTTCATCGCTGTGGTGGTTGATCGTGTGCCAATTCGGACCGTCCTCGTTGTCAGCAATTTGGGCCGCGGGCTGGCGACGCTCGCCTTTGCCTTCACCGGGCAGACCTATGTGCTGCTGGCATTGGTCTTTCTTCGCGGCAGTATCGACTCAGCATTCACCCCGGCACGGCAAGCGGCGATTCAGGCCACAACGCCGGTTGATCTGCGCGGCCATGCGAATGGCCTCCATCAGGCAATCAACCAGACATCCAAGATCGCTGGGCCAGCAATTGGGGGCTTGCTGCTCGCCATTTGGCAGCCACAGCAGGTGTTCTTGTTCAATGCGGGGCTTTCCGTCATCGCAACGCTCCTCGTGCTGACCCTAAATCTCCCGCCCCGCGTTCCTGCCGATGAGCCGCGTGGGTCGTTCTTCACCGAGTCCCTCAAGGGTATTGCCGAGTTCAGGCGAAGCAAGCGGTTGCTGATCGCACTGATCTTCTCGTCATGCGCCTATTTCGCCTTCTTCCTCTATGATGCGCTGATTGCCCTTCTCGCGGAGGGATTTGGCTTTGACGCGACGATCTTTGGCTTTTCCATTGCCGCTTCTGGCTTTGGTGGCCTGTTCGGGGCCCTTGTCGCCGGCCGGGCAGCAGCGCAACACCCCATTCTGTCCATGTCACTGGCGGCGATGCTGTCGGGCACGACAACGACCTTGCTGGCCACGACCGCCATACTCGGCTGGCCGGTGCAGGTGGCGGCCTTCTTGCTGGTTCTGTGCTTCATGGGCGGTGCAACCGCTTTCATGCTTGTGCCCTACCGTACGATTGTCCAGCAAGAGGCACCGCCAGACCGCATCGCACGTGTGTTTGCGGCTGGTGAGGCGGTGATTGTTGGCTCGATGCTGTCGGCGCCGCTGATCGGCAGCGCTATTGCCAGCCAGTGGGGAACGCCGGTGGCCTTCGTGGTAGGTGGTGTTGCGCTGGTCGGCCTCGGCGTCGTCACTCTTGCTGCGCGGGGCCGAACCTGACGATTGATCCCGACTGTTCTCAACTGTGCCGCTAGAGTTTGGCAGCGGAAGTCAAAGTTATCCACGCCTGCAAAACCTCCCCCATAATCTTGCCATCACTCCCGCAGCGGACGGACTGCAGCGAACTTTCGCGGGAGGGGCCGGTGAGACTGGGTCGCTCCAGGGCTCGCCTGCAATTTGGGTCGCCTTGCGACGAGCGATCAATAGGGACCCAGAATGCAGGAGAAACCCGGCGTTCCGAGGCGGCGGCGTCTCTATTACTTAGTTTTACCGAGACGTACGTGCCTCGGAACACGTCCACCGCAACCGGAAGCCGCAAGGCTGACCGGCTTGAAGTCACGCCCGCCCATAGGGCAAAGTCCTCACGTCAGAAGATTATGGGTGAGAAGGCCAAGAACCAAACTCGAATGGCGGGTCTCATGGCCCGGCCTTGCGTCGGGGCGGTGCGCGTGACAAAACCTTCGCAACTACAAGGGGAAGGGGGATGCCATGACGCAATTGGTTGGATTTTATCCAGGGTCGTTCGATCCCTTGACCAACGGGCACCTCGATGTCATCGAGCGCGCCTGCAAGCTGGTGGACACACTGGTCGTCGCAGTTGGCATCAGCGCTACCAAGAAAAACCCTCTGTTCACCCATGAGGACCGGATCGAAATCCTCAAACAGGTCTTGCCGGCCGTGGGAACGCGGACGAACACCGATTTCCGGATCGTCGATTTTTCTGGCCTGATGGTCAATGCGGCGCGGGCAAACGGCGCCAAGCTGATCATCCGCGGCCTGCGGGACACCACCGACTACAATTACGAGATGCAGATGGTGGGGATGAACGCCCAGATGGCGCCCGATCTGCAGACCGTCTTCCTGCCCTCCAGCCCGCCGGTGCGGCATATCTCGGCCACATTGGTGCGGCAGATCGCTGAAATGGGCGGGGATATCTCCGCTTTTGTACCGCAAATCGTGCTCAAGGCTCTCAAGTCCAAATGATCAAATTGACCCGCCGTACCTTCGCAGCCCTCGTTCTGGGCGCGTCCCTTGCTGCCGCACCGGCTCTGGCCCAGTCGGGCACGCCGCACCTGATCCTGACCCTGGAAGACGGCGTGGTTGATATCGAGCTCTTGCCCGAAATCGCCCCCAAGCATGTGGAGCGCGTGGTAACGCTGGCCGAAGCCGGCGAGTATGATGGCGTGGTGTTTCACCGCGTGATCGATGGCTTCATGGCGCAGACCGGCGACGTCGCCAATGGCGATTCGACCGATGCGTCCTATAATCTGCAGATGGCGGGCACGGGTGGGTCAGACTTGCCGGATGTCGAAGCAGAATTCAATTCCGAGAGCTTCCAGCGCGGCGTTGTCGGCGCCGCCCGCTCGCAGGACCCCAATTCGTTCAACTCGCAGTTCTTCATCACCACTGCCGATGCCAGCTTCCTCGATGGGCAGTACACCGTGTTCGGCAAGGTCGTCTCCGGCATGGAAGCAGTCGACGCCCTGGAAAAAGGCCCGCAGGAGATGAATGGCGCGGTGGCCAATCCGGACAAGATCGTTTCAGCCGCGATTGAATATCGGTAAGGCGCTCCAATCCCGAGGGGCGCGGCCCTGAGGCTTGCGCCCTTCGTGCATTCGCCCTAAACCCCGGCCACATCCTGAAACGAAAGAGACCATCCATGGCCTATGCAGATCCGGAAAACACCCTCGTCATCGAAACCAGCAAGGGCAAGGTCGTCATTGCCATGAAGCCTGAGGTGGCGCCGGGCCATGTCGAGCACATCAAGAAGCTGGCCCGCGAAGGCGCCTATGACGGCGTGGTGTTTCACCGCGTGATCGAGGGCTTCATGGCCCAGACCGGCGACGTCAAGTTTGGCAATTCCACCTCAGCCAGCTTCAACCCGTCGCGCGCCGGCATGGGTGGCTCGGACTATCCGAACCTCAAGCAGGAGTTCAACGAGACTCCGCACAAGCGCGGCACCGCCTCGATGGCGCGCGCGCAGGACCCGAACAGCGCCAATTCGCAGTTCTTCATCTGCTTTGCCGATGCTCCCTTCCTCAACCGCCAGTATACTGTGTGGGGTGAGGTGATTGAGGGCATGGAGAATGTCGACCAGATCAAGCGCGGCGAGCCGGTCGTCGATCCAGACAAGATGGTTTCGGTCAAGGTCGCGGCTGACATTGCCGAATAAGCTGGTGCTGGCGGTCCTGGCCGCCAGCCTTTCGGCCGTTCCGGCCTCGGCGACGCAATGGATGTATTGCACCGATGTCGAGGCCACTACCGAGGTCGGACTGCTACTGGGCACCGCTGGTGGGTTCGGCGGCATTGCCGCCAATATGCGTCATGGCACCCGGCAGTGGACGACCGATCTTGCCTATGGGGACGGTGCCATTTTCACCATCGGGCAAGGCTTCGCCGACGACCAGAGCATGAAGGTCGATTTCTATGATGAGATCGTCAATCTGCCGGTTGCGGAGCTGAGGCTGTCCCATGCCCAAGAGGCTGGCGAGCATGTCTTTGCCGGAACACTCAGGATTATCGGGCTCGGTGTCTGGGCGGTCTCCTGCCGTGAAGGTTAAGCTCTGCTCCCTCTTGGCCGCCATTGCGGCTACTCTCTTTGCGGCGCCTGTCGCTATGGCAGTCGACACGGTCTCCTGCGCCGATGAGGCGGGCGAGGTCGCCTTGACCTATACCTTGGGGGAGGCGCTGGTGCAGCCGGTGCTGAGCGTCGGGATGCAGTTGACCGGGGACTACGGCCTTTCGACCGACCCTGAGCACCCCAACCATGATGGCGAATATGTTTCGTACGGCTTTGCGGAAAATGACGTGGAAGGCGCCAATGTGTCATGGAAGGACGAGGATGGCCGCGAACACACGGCAATGAGCTTTCGCATCGGCCGGGTCTTTGAGGCTCGGCAAGCGCTGGTGGGTGGTGTGGTTGCCGTTGCCGCTGGAGGACTTTGGACCGTCACGTGCCAGTCAAGCGACTTGGGGCAGTAGATCGCGCAAGGCCTTTGCGTCGAACCCCGTTCCGTCACTGCCTCTCCCATGCTAACGAGCCGTCATGCGTGTAACCGAATTCGACTTCGATCTGCCCGAAAACCTGATCGCCCTGCACCCGGCAGAGCCGCGCGACAGCGCGCGTCTGCTCGTGGTGCGTCCCGACCAGCCACTTTCCGACCAGCATATTCCAGACCTCAAGACGCTGCTGCGGCCGGGCGACGTTCTGGTGGTCAACGATACGCGCGTCTTGCCAGCCGAACTTAAGGGCACCAGAGTACGCGGCGATGCGCGGGCCAATGTCTCGTTCAACCTGCACAAGCGGGTCGACGCCAAGACTTGGCGCGCCTTTGCCCGACCGGCCAAGAAACTCCACCTGCTCGACCGGCTGGAACTGGGCAATGGCGATGCAGAACCGCTGGTTGCCCGCGTCGCAGGCAAAGGCGACACCGGGGAAGTGACGCTTGAGTTCGAACTGGGCGGGGCGCAACTGGACGAGGCGATCAAATCGCACGGCGCCATGCCTCTGCCGCCGTACATCGGGGCCAAGCGGGCCGTGGAGGAGCGCGACAAGGTCGACTACCAGACCGTCTACGCCGCCGAGGACGGCGCTGTGGCGGCACCGACTGCCGGACTGCACTTTACCGAAAAGCTACTGCAAGACCTCAGCGACATGGACGTGGCCATGGAACGCGTGACGCTGCATGTCGGCGCGGGCACCTTCCTGCCGATGAAGGCGGAGGATACGGACGACCACGTCATGCATTCGGAATGGGGCGAGATCGACCAGGCAACCGTGGAGCGGATCAATGCACGCCGCGCTGCCGGGGGCAGGGTGGTGGCAGTGGGTACCACCAGCCTCAGGCTGCTCGAAACGGCATCGCGCGCCACGGGGGAGTTGAAGCCTTTTATCGGCGATACGGACATTTTCATTACACCGGGCTTCCGGTTCCGGACGGTCGATGTGCTGATGACCAATTTTCATCTGCCCAAGTCGACCCTGTTTATGCTAGTCAGCGCGTTTTCCGGGCTTGAGACCATGAAGGCGGCTTATGCTCACGCCATCGAGCGTGGCTACCGCTTCTATTCCTATGGAGACTCCTCGCTCCTGCATCGGGCCCGGCACGCCGAGGATGATGCGTGACGCAGCGCGTTGCGCCGATAACCCGTTATACGCGGCGCATCGCCTCTGCCCTTGAGCGTGCGGCCAATAGCGATCAGTCGCACATGACCTTGTCGCGTCTGGTGGAAATCCTCGGGCCGCGCGCTCACCGCCTGCTCCTGCTGGTCGTCTCGCTGTTCAACATGATCCCCGGCCCGCCGGGCTATGGCGGCACAATTGCCTGGACCACCTGTGCGATTGCCGTGGGCATGCTGACGGGTCGGCCGATCCGTCTGCCAGGCATTATCGGCAAACGTGAATTGCCGCTCGACCTGATGGTCAAGGCCAGCGCCCAGGTGGTCAAGGTTGCCGGTGTCCTGGCGCGGTTCTCGCGGCCGCGGCTGCGCTGGATAACCGGCGCACAAGCCAACCTCCCCTATGCCATCCTGGTCATCTGCGTCAGCGTGGTGATGTCGCTACCAATCCCGTTCATCAACGCCATACCCAATGTGGGACTTTGCATCATCGCCTTCTCCATGTTGAACCGGGACGGCGCTGGGGTGATCGTGGGGCTGATCGCCACAGCGATAGGGCTGGCCGTGGCGCTGGCGATATTTGTTGGGGCGTTCCACCTGGGCCTGGCGGCCCTGGATTCAATGACGTGACAGGGCCACTTTCCCAAGTGGCGTGGACAGGCTAGAACCCGCGCCATGAACGCACCGACCAAACAAGTCACCTTCTCCCTTCTCGCCACCGACGGCATAGCCCGTCGCGGCCGCATCGATACGCCGCGCGGCGAAATCAACACGCCAGCTTTCATGCCGGTGGGGACCGCAGGCACGGTCAAGGCCATGTATCCCGAGCAGGTCCGTGAGACCGGCGCCGATATCCTGCTGGGCAATACCTATCATCTCATGCTGCGGCCCGGTGCAGAGCGCGTGGCTTCGCTCGGAGGGCTCCATGACTTCATGGATTGGCAGCGACCGATCCTGACCGACAGCGGCGGGTTCCAGGTCATGTCGCTGGCCAAGTTGAGGAAGCTCACCGAGCAGGGCGTGACCTTCAAGTCGCATATCGATGGGTCAAGCCATGAGCTGACGCCGGAACGGTCGATCGAAATCCAGACGCTGCTGGACAGTGACATCATCATGCAGCTCGACGAGTGCATTGCCTTGCCGGCCGAACGCAAGGAGATGGAACGGGCCATGGAGCTCTCGATCCGCTGGGCGGATCGCTCCAAGACGGCGTTCAACAACCAGTTGAACCGGGCGCTATTCGGCATTGTGCAGGGCGGAGACGACGCCGAGTTGCGCGGGCGCTCCGCGGCGGGGCTCAAGGATATCGGCTTTGACGGCTATGCCGTTGGTGGCCTGGCCGTGGGCGAGCCGCAGGAGGTGATGTTCCGGGTGCTGTCCGAAGTCACACCGGAGTTGCCGACGGACCGGCCACGCTACCTAATGGGAGTTGGCAAGCCGGACGACATTCTGGGCGGGATCGAGCGCGGAATTGACATGTTCGATTGTGTTCATCCCACGCGCGCCGGGCGGCATGGCCATGCCTATACGCGCTTTGGCGTCATCAACCTGAAAAACGCGCGGCATAAGGATGACCATCGACCGCTGGACGAGGCGTCGCCGAACCCCAATTGCCGGCGCTGGAGCCGCGCCTATCTGCACCATCTGGTTCGTACCGAAGAGATTTTGGGCGCCATGGTGCTTTCCCAGATCAACTTGGCCTACTATCAGGAACTGACGGCGGGCTGCCGGGCGGCTATCCAGGATGGCCGGATGAACGATTTTGCGGCAGAGACGCGGGCGGCATGGGCCGCTGGCGATCTGCCGGTGCTCTAAGATTCTCCAGAGGGACTAGACTATGGCCAAGGGCGAACGTGGCGACGTGCTCAACCCGCTGATGAAGCAGCGTAAACGCTTGAGCGAAGTGACAATGCGCGAAATGTTCGCGCTCGATCCCAATCGCTTCAAGAGATTCTCGGCGACCGGGGCGGACATCCTGCTGGACTATTCCAAGAACCGGATAGACGAAGACGCCATGGCGGCCCTGTTCGAGTTGGCGCGTGCTTCGGGCGTGGAAGAACGCCGCAGCCAGATGTGTGAAGGTGAGCACATCAACATCACCGAGGACCGCGCCGTGATGCACATGGCGCTGCGCTACCAGGGCGACAAGCCGGTTGAGGTGGACGGCAAGGACGTGATGCCGGATGTGCGCGGTGTCCTCAAGGCCATCGAGGCCTACACCGACGCGGTGCGCTCGGGCGACATCCGCGGTCATGGCGGTGAACAGTTCACAGACGTGGTCAATATCGGCATTGGCGGGTCTGATCTTGGCCCTGCGATGGTGACCCTGGCGCTGGAGCCCTATACGCGCGCTGACCTGCGCGCCCACTACGTCTCCAATGTCGATGGTGCGCATATCCATGATGTGCTGAAGCGCCTCGACCCCAAGAAGACGCTGTTCATTGTGGCCTCGAAGACCTTCACCACCGACGAAACCATGACCAATGCCAATTCGGCGCGGAAGTGGATTGCCGACGCGCTGGGCGAAGAGGCGGTGCCCAACCATTTCGCAGCGGTTTCGACAAATCTTGAGGCCTGCGCCAAGTTCGGTATTCGCGAGGACCGTATCTTCGGGTTCTGGGACTGGGTCGGTGGGCGCTATTCGGTGTGGTCGGCCATCGGCCTGCCCATTGCGATGGCCGTTGGCTACGACAATTTCGCAAAATTCCTGGCAGGCGCCGATGCCATGGATCGCCACTTTCTCGAAACGCCGCTTGAGAACAACCTGCCCGTCATCATGGCGCTTATGGGCATCTGGTATCGCAATGCGTGGGGCTTTTCGACCCATGCCGTCTTGCCTTATGACCAGCGTTTGAGCCGCTTTGCCGCCTACCTGCAGCAGCAAGACATGGAATCCAACGGCAAGTCGGTAACGCTCAAGGGCAAGAAGGTCGGCTGGCCGACCGGTCCCATCGTCTGGGGCGAACCCGGCACCAATGGACAGCATGCCTTCTACCAGTTGATCCATCAGGGCACCGACGTCATTCCTTGCGATTTCCTGATCGCCGCGCAGCCGCACGAAAGCCTGCCGCCGCATCATGACAAGCTGGTGGCCAATGTGCTGGCACAGTCCGAAGCGCTGATGCTGGGCAAGACCAAGGACGAGGTCGTGGCTGAGTTGAAGGCCCAGGGCCTCGACAAGGACCAGATCAAGGCGCTGGCGCCACACAAGGTGTTCCCGGGCAATCGTCCGTCCAACACGTTGTTCTACAAGCAATTAACGCCCGAAGTGCTGGGTTCGCTGATTGCGCTCTATGAGCACAAGGTGTTCGTGCAGGGCGTGATCTGGAACGTTAATTCCTACGACCAGTGGGGCGTGGAACTGGGCAAGCAACTGGCCAAGGCGCTGTTGCCCAAGGTCAAGGGCGACGAGAGTGGGGAAGGGCACGATGCCTCGACGCAGGGCTTGCTGGACTATTATCTCGCCAACAAGGCCTGACTTTTGATCATCTCGACGAGCGAGCAACTCGACAAGCTCAAGGAAATCGGCCGCATCTGCGCCATGGCCCGCGAGGCCATGGCCACCGCGATGCGTCCAGGTATGACAACGCTCGAACTCGATGAGATCGGTGCGAAATTCCTCGCGGACCACGGCGCGGTTTCTGCGCCCATCCTCACCTATGAATTTCCGGGCGCGACCTGCATTTCGATCAATGAGGAAATTGCCCACGGCATTCCGGGTGATCGGGTGCTGGAAGAGGGGGATCTGGTCAATATCGACGTCTCGGCCATGAAGGACGGGGTGTTTGCCGATTGTGGAGCGTCCTACATTCTTGGGAAGGGCGATCCAAGGCTGGAGAAGCTGTGCCGGGACGGCAAGAAGGCCATGTGGGCAGGGATCAACGCGGTCAAAGCCGGCGCGCCGCTCGCCGATATCGGTTCAGCCATCGGTAAGGTTGCCAAGAAGGGCGGCTACACGTTGATCCGGAACCTTGCCAGCCACGGCGTCGGTGACAGTCTGCATGACGAGCCGGGCGAAGTGCCAACCTGGCCGGACAAGTCCGAACGGCGCCGCATTCAGGATGGGCTGGTGTTGACCATTGAGCCGTTCCTGTCGCTGGGCGGACAAATGGCTGAGCAGATGTATGAGGATGACGAGTGGACGCTGACCGCAGAGCCTCTGGCACCGACGGTCCAGTATGAACACACGCTGGTGGCAACGCCCCGCGGTGCGGTGATCGTGACGCTTGCGGGGTAGAGGCCTCCTACAGCCAGACCAACAGCAGGGGGCCAAGAATGATCAGCCCGATCCCCACGGCATAGCGCAAATTGCCGAGGCGCCGCAGTGCCGGGACGCTCAGGACCGTCGAGAGCACAAGGAAGCCGACGAGGCCTACAAGTGCGGGCAGCAGCGGATTGAGGTTGAGGGCAGTGTTCTCGTTCAGTTGCAGATAGACCATATGGCCGCCAGCGAAGCCGAGCAGGGCCATAATGACCACGGTAACGGCCTTGGAGGTGATCAGGAGGGCCATGTCGATGGTGCCGCTAGTGAGCAGTAGGGCGATGCCGGAACCGGTGACGTGAACGGCGGCGAGCGTGGCAAAGACACCGCTGCCGGTGAGAACCGGGACCAATTCGGGCGGAGCGTTGAGCGGAACGGATCCGACCATGGGCAAGTTGGCGCCGTATTGGGCCAAGAGCAAAATGGCATAGAGCATGACAAGTGTGCTGGTGGCGAAGACCAGCAATGTGATCGCCAGGACCTTGAGCAGGTCCGTCGTCTCCTGAGACATGTTCAATCCCCAATGCCCGCGCCCAAAGCTGATAGTACGGCATGGCGGTGATTCTCAAACTGGATTGCGGCGTCTGGCGCCAGACAGTTGTGTGCTGGTCATGCGCGGCGCGGCGACGCGGCCGCGCTGAATGCGGATCGGCTTGCGGAACTCTTCGGACAGTTCGAACGCGTCCGCCCGGTTGTCGAGCTCGGCATAGGGGTCAGGATCTGTGCAGGTCTGGGTCATGGCCGGGAATTCAGGAGTGACCACATTAGTATCGCCCTGAAGCGAGGCGATGTCGCGACAACGGAGCTCGAAAAGAAGAGAAAGTGGTACGCCGGGAGGGGGTCGAACCCTCGACCATTCGATTAAAAGTCGAATGCTCTACCACTGAGCTACCGGCGCCTACGATTTAGAAAGCCGCACTCCAGACCGAAAACACACCGGACCGAAAGGCTGCCAAGGACGCCCTGTGGCGTCGCGGCGGAACATAGCCGGACTTGTCCGCCTGTCAACCGAATTTGGGCGTTATTGCGACATGTCCAGAGGAGTTCCCGAATAGGGCATGGGAATGCAGGCAATGGAAACGCGTTCAAACCGCTGACAAAGAGCGCGCGCTTCCGCCAATTCGGCTATCGGGCCGACAACGATGCGCTTGTCGTCGCCATTGGCTTGGTCAACCACCAGCGGCGACAGCCCGAACAGCAGAGGTCCCAGCTTGAGAGTGAGGTCACTCCAAAGCGCAGGGGTCTGCTCGAAGGGCACTGCAGCACCGACCGCGATGCCATAGGCGTTCTCGTTCGGCATGGCCATGGCCGCGGCTTCCCGGCTGGAAACCGGAGCCGGGAGCGGTTGGCCGACCGCCTCAGCCGCGGTGGCCTGGGGCATCGCAGATTGCCTGACGGCCACCGATCCGCCCTCGGTTTCGAAGGTCAGGGTCTGGCCTGTACCGATAGAGGCCGTCAAGTTGGAGCGATCAACCGCCGCGCCGGTCGGCAGGCTTTCAAGTATGTGCGGGACGGTGGTTTCAAGTGCGCCGACGCGGCGAGTTATGTCGTTGCCGGAGCGCTCCTGCATGGAGAAGCGGGTCACCAACAGCTCGTTCTCACGCTTCAGGCGGATCGTTTCCTCCCGCAGGTCTAAGACCTCGCGACGCAGGGTCTCGATCGAGGAGCCGGCAACGCGCGGCTGATGCAAGCCACCGATGATGCTTTGCGGCACCAGCAGGGCAATGTTGGAGCCAAAGACTGCCAAGGCAACACAGACCAAGGCGACGACACCCCAGACCGTCACATCGGATTGCCGGAACTGTTCGGATGCTTTAGCCAAGCGAGGACCCTCTGAAACGCCCGAATCGCCGGGAGTGTCGTGGCTAGAGTGGTATCAATGTTATCGGTTCGCCAACTGTTGGCTGCCATAAATTTGTGTAAATGCCGGAAGAACAGCGACAGGTCGGAGAGAGCGCAATGGCGGAATTGCTTTCGATCATTCTTGCAGCGGGAGAGGGTACGCGGATGAAGTCCGCCTTGCCCAAGGTGTTGCATCCGGTCGGAGGCTTGCCGGTCGTCAGTCATGTGTTGCGCACGGTGCAGGGATTTGGTTCGAAGGTGGCGGTTGTCGTTGGCCCGGGCCACGAAGCTGTTGAAGCCGCTGTGACCCGCTTTGATGCTGGGGCGCAGATATCCAAGCAGATTGACCGGCTCGGTACGGCCCATGCAGTGCAGCAGGCGCGCGGCGCCTATGAAAAGGCCGCCGGCCATGTGCTGGTGCTCTATGCAGACACGCCCCTGGTGACTTCCGCTACGATCGGACAGATCGTGGGCAAGCTGGACGAAGGCGCCGACATGGTGGTCGTCGGGTTCCGGCCGGAGAACCCCACGGGGTATGGGCGTCTGATTACAGAAGGAGGACGCGTGCGGGCCATCCGCGAGCACAAGGATGCCAGCGACGATGAGAGACTGATCGGCCTGTGCAATTCCGGGATTATAGGGTTCCGGGGCGATACGCTACGCGGCGTTGTCGACCGCATCGGCAATCAAAATGCCAAGGGCGAGTACTATCTGACCGATGCGGTCGAACTCGCGGCAGGCGACGGCAAGCGTATCGACTTTATCGAAGCGGATGCCGCAGAACTGGTTGGCGTTGATAATCGCGAAAAGCTGGCGGAAGCCGAGGCAACGTTTCAACAGTTCAAGCGCAAGGAAATCATGGCGGCCGGCGTGACATTGCGTGACCCGCAGAGCGTCTGGTTCTCCTGGGACACTGAAATCGGCCGGGATGTGACGATCTTTCCCAATGTGGTGTTCGGGCCGGGCGTCAAAATCGCCGACAACGTGGAAATCCGGGCCTTTTGCGACATCGAGGATGCTGTGATTGGCGAGGGCGCCAGCATCGGGCCTTTCGCGCGCATTCGTGGCGGCGCGGAACTGGGTCCGGACGTACACTTGGGCAATTTCGTCGAGGTCAAGAAAAGCAGGATCGGCGCCGGCACCAAGGCAGGGCACCTGAGCTATCTGGGTGACGCCGAAATCGGAGCCAAGACCAATATCGGTGCAGGTACGATTACCTGCAACTATGATGGGGTGAACAAGGATAAGACCATTATCGGGGACAATGTGTTCATTGGCTCGAATGCGTCGCTGGTGGCTCCCGTGACAATCGGAGATGGCGCCTATACGGCGTCGGGCAGTGTAATAACTGAAGATGTTCCGGCTGATGCGCTGGCGCTGGGCCGAGCCCGGCAAGAAAACAAGCCCGGTTATGCGCCCAAGCTCAAGGAGCGCGCCCTGGTCAAGAAGGCGGCGAAAGGAAACTAGCATGTGCGGAATCGTTGGGATTGTCGGCGATGCGCCGGTGGCTGGCCGGCTCGTGGATGCGCTCAAGCGCCTCGAATATCGCGGCTATGACAGCGCCGGTGTAGCAACACTGGAAGATGGCGCGATCGCGCGTCGCCGTGCGGAAGGCAAGCTTGGCAATCTTGCCAGCAAGCTGGGCATGGAGCCGCTCGGCGGTCATATCGGCATTGGTCATACACGCTGGGCCACGCATGGCGCCCCGACCGAAACCAATGCTCACCCTCATGCGACCGAGCGCGTCGCCATCGTGCACAACGGTATCATCGAAAATTTCCGCGAACTGCTCGAAGATCTAGCAAAGGACGGTTACCGCCCGCAGACCCAGACGGACACGGAATCGGTGGCTCTCTGGGTCACGCGCGAACTGGACAACGGTGCCGAGCCTGAGCTGGCGGTGGCGCGAACGCTCAAGAAGCTGAAAGGGGCCTTTGCCCTGGCCTTCATGTTCAAGGGCGAGAATGGGCTGCTGATTGCCGCCCGCCACGGTGCCCCGTTGGCGGTGGGCTATGGCACCACCGAAATGTATCTGGGGTCGGACGCCATGGCGCTGGCGCCGTTCACCTCGCGCCTGACCTATCTTGAGGATGGTGACTGGGCGGTGATTACGCCGAACGGCGTGACGATCCGCGATGGCAAGGACGCGCTTGTCGAACGTGAGCAGATGGTGTCGCAGGCCTCAGCGTTGTTGGTCGACAAGGGCAATCATCGCCATTTCATGGCCAAGGAAATCTACGAGCAGCCCGAGACTATCTCGCACACGCTGAGTCATTACATGGATATGGGGGCGGAAAAGGTGGCGATCCGGGAGACGTTGCCCTTTGACTTCGCCGATCTATCGCGCTTGACGATGAGTGCCTGCGGCACGGCCTATTATGCCGGTGCCATCGCCAAATACTGGTTCGAGCGCTATGCGCGGCTGCCGGTGGATATCGACGTGGCCAGCGAATTCCGCTATCGCGAGCCGCCGCTGGAAAAGGGTGGGCTGTCGCTGTTCATTTCGCAATCGGGTGAAACTGCGGACACGCTGGCGGCACTGCGCTATTGCGCGGGCCAGGGACAGCACGTGGCGAGCCTGGTCAATACGGTGGAATCGACCATTGCCCGGGAATCGGGTGTGGTCTTCCCAATCCTGTGCGGGCCGGAAATCGGGGTGGCCTCGACCAAGGCGCTGACAGCCCAACTTACCGCCCTTGCAAGCCTCACCATTGCGGCAGGCCGGGCCCGTGGGGTGATTTCGGCTGAACAGGAAGCCGAGTTGGTGCGCGCCATGATTGCTCTGCCTTCGGCCGTCTCTGCGGCACTCGGCGCCGAAGAACAGATCATGGACATTTCCAAGCGCCTCTCCAAGGCCAAAGATGTGCTCTATCTGGGGCGCGGTGCGATGTTCCCCGTAGCGATGGAAGGGGCGCTGAAGCTCAAGGAAATCAGCTACATCCACGCGGAAGGTTATGCGGCTGGTGAGCTAAAGCATGGGCCGATCGCGCTTGTGGACGAAGCCATGCCAGTGATCGTGGTTGCGCCATCGGACGAGCTGGTCGACAAGACCTTGTCCAACATGCAGGAAGTTGCGGCGCGTGGCGGGAATATCATCCTGATCACTGATGCCCAGGGCGCAAAGACCGTGGGGCATGGCGTCGCTGACATCATCGAAATCCCGCATGTGCACTCATTTGTGGCGCCGATCCTCGCAACCATTCCAGTGCAACTGCTGGCCTATCATACCGCGGTGTTCATGGGGACCGACGTGGACCAGCCGCGTAATCTGGCCAAGTCCGTGACGGTCGAATAGGTGTTAGCCGGCCCTGATCAGCGGGATCGCCAGGTCCTTGCGGAACAGATAGAGCAGCGTGCGGGCCGCTTCGCCCTCGGGGCCGGTGAGGCCCGGATTTCGGTGCATCAGTTCCTTGGCCTCGTCATGCGCGAATTCAAGCAGGTGGCGGTGTACATCGGGCACGGCGAGACGATACCCGGGCATGCCGGACTGACGGGTGCCCAGAACGTCTCCCTGGCCGCGCAGCTCGAGGTCCCTTTCGGCGATCAGGAAGCCGTCCTCGGTGGACTTGATGGTTTCGAGCCGCGCCTTGGCAGTTTCCGAAAGCGGGTCCTTGTAGAGCAGAAGACAGGCTGAGCGCTGCGAGCCGCGGCCAACGCGGCCGCGCAGTTGATGCAGTTGAGCGAGGCCAAAGCGCTCGGCATGCTCGATGATCATGATTGTCGCATTGGGGACGTCGACACCGACCTCTATGACCGTCGTGGCCACAAGCAGCTTGATTTCATTGGCCTTGAACCGCTGCATGACGTCTTGCTTGGCAGCCGCGGACATGCGGCCATGGACCAGCGCCACCTGATCGTTGAAGGCCTTCTTGAGTTCGGCAAACCGGTCCTCGGCGGAGACGACTTCCAATGTCTCACTCTCCTCGACCAGAGGACACACCCAATAGGCTTGTGCGCCTTCGGCGAGGCGGGCCTGTAGACGGGAAAGGACGCGGCCATAGTCGCCAATGGACATCACGGCCGTGTCGATGGGTTGCCGGCCTCGGGGTTTCTCGCGGAGAACGCTGACGGCCATGTCTCCGAAATGGGTCAACACGAGGGTGCGTGGTATTGGCGTTGCCGTCATCACCAGTAAGTCCGTGTGGCGGCCCTTGTCTGAGAGTGCCAGGCGCTGGTGCACGCCGAAGCGATGCTGTTCATCGACCACCGTCAGACCCAGGTCATGAAAGGCGATGTCGGACTGGAACAGCGCGTGGGTGCCGACCGCGATGGAAATGGTGCCATCGGCCAAGCCGGCCAGTATGCTCCGGCGCTCGGGGGCCGGCATCTTGCCGGTGAGCAGGGCGCAGGTCAGGCCCGCAGCTTCGCAAAGAGGCTGGATGGTGCGGAAATGCTGGCTGGCGAGGAGTTCGGTGGGCGCCATAAGGGCCGATTGGGCGCCGCTTTCTGCCACTGTGGCCATGGCCATGAGCGCAACGACCGTCTTGCCGGAGCCGACATCGCCTTGCAGAAGCCGCGACATTCGGTCAGGTGCAGCCAGATCTGTCTGAATTTCCTTCAATGCCTGGTCTTGGCCGTCAGTGAGCGAAAAGGGCAAGGCAGCCGCGACCCGCTGCGCGATCTCGCCCGTGAATCGTCGGGCCACTCCGCGCGCAGCAACCATGCTAGAGCGCACAAGCTGTAGCGTGATCTGCCCCGCCAGATATTCGTCATAGGCCAGCCGCTGCCGCGCGGGTGACCAGAGTTCGGCCTGTTGTGGGTCCTCTGGAAGATGCACCATCCGCATGGCGCTCGCGAAGCTGGGCCATCTGCGCGCGCTCAGCGTGTCTTTGGCGATCCATTCGGGCAGTTCAGGCACTGACTCCACAGCCTGCCGCACCAGCTTGGCCAGTGCCTTGGAACTGAGCCCATTGGTCAGGGGATAGACCGGCTCGACCAGGGGCAGCGTCCCGAACTTGTCGGGCTCCACCACGTAGTCGGGGTGCGTGATCTGCTTTTCGCCATTGAAGAACCCAATCTGGCCCGAAACAAAGCGTTCTTCACCGACCGGCAGACTGCGTTCGACCCAGCCACCTTGGGCACGGAAAAAGACAAGTTGCACGTCTCCGGTTTCGTCGTGGGCAAAAACGCGGTGCGGCACATGCGGTTTGCCCCTCGGTGGGGGCTGGTGGCGGTCGATGTGCAGACGAAGCGTGACGACCTGGTTGAGATAGGCCTCAGCGACCCCGACCTGACGCCGGCGGTCGACCACACCCGAAGGCATATGCATGAGCACGTCCAGCACGATGGCCTCCTGGCCATCAGGTGCGCCAAAATATCTGGTCAGCAGCGCGGCCAGCTTGTCGCCTACACCCTTTATGGTGTGCAGGGAACGAAACAGCGGCAGAAGGTTTTGTGGACGGGTCATCCGGATAGGGACCGCATTGGTGAACGGGTGATTCTCTTTTCAGGGCATTGTGCACGGGCCGGCGGCGCCAGGCACATGCCCAATGCGGCAAAGCCGGGGAATCGCGCCGGCCAGGCTTGGTGCATGCACTAATTGGTGATGGACGGTGTCTTGCCAAGTGGACGCAAGAGGCGCAGGTTTTGTTCCAGAAGGGAAGTAAATCCCTCGAGGAGTGAGAAAATTGCGTAGGGCAAATGGCCTGGTTGGTGCCCCGCCAACAGAGGCCCGTGGTCGCAAATTCCGGTTCGTCAATCGGGTCACAATCATCATTGGCCTGACCATCCTACTTTGGGTGGCCTTATTTGGCGTACTGAGACTGCTGAATATCATCTGAGGCGACGTCAATGAGCGCGCCATTGGCACGGCCATCAGGCCGTGACAGCGCGTTCGTTTGCGCGTAGTAAGCGTCCAAATCGCGAACAGATTGGGATCATGGGTGTCAGATGACGGCCGGTGAGGATATTGCCATTCGGCGCAAGCGCCTGCGCTACAGGGCTTGGCATCGAGGCACCAAGGAGATGGACCTGATATTGGGGCCATTTGCTGACGCGAATGTCGACGGCTTCGATGCATTGGCGCTGGATCGCCTGGAAGCGTTGATGAACGAGGAAGATCCTCCGCTGCTCAAATGGGTGATGCGGCAGGAAGAGCCGCCGGCTCATGTCGACCTGGACTTCCTCAATCTGGTGATTGCAGACCACCAGTCCCGGATCGAAAAATGAACGAAATGAGCGGAGTCGCGCCGCAGGTGCGGACGATCTCAAACGTGCCGGACGGCATGCAGCCCATGGTGCTGGCGCAACTGGTCGAGCAGCGTCTCAAGGATGCGCCGCAAGATCCTGCGAGCCTGGTGTTTGTCGCCCGTGACGGGCGGCGGATGCAGCGCATGGCCGAGGTGCTTGGCGCTATGCTGCCGGGGCATACGATCTTGACGCTGCCGGCCTGGGACTGCCTGCCATATGATCGCGTCTCGCCCAACACGGTCACTATTGCGGCACGGATGAATACGCTGGCAGCGCTGACCAGCGGTCATAGCGGTGCGATTGTGCTGACTGCCGTTAACGCGCTGATTCAGAAACTGCCACCGCGCGACCTTGTCGAAACCATGAGCTTTTCCGCAGCGGTCGGGCGCATGGTGGATAGCGACAAGTTGATCGCCTGGGCAGCCAACAATGGCTATCTGCGCGTGCCCACGGTACGGGAGAGCGGGGAGTTTGCTGTGCGCGGTGGGCTGGTCGATCTTTTCCCCGCCGGGTCGGACGCGCCATTGCGCTTTGATTTCTTCGGCAGCCAGCTTGAATCGATCCGCACATTCGACCCCGACAGCCAGCGCACTACCGGAACGCTCAAGCGCATTGATCTGACGCCCATGAGCGAAGTGGTGCTCAACGAGGAGACCATCAGGCGCTTCCGGCAGAACTACACCGCCGCGTTTGGCGGTAATACTGTCGATGACACGCTTTACGCCACGGTGAGCGGCGGTTCCCGCTATTCGGGTACCGAGCATTGGCTGCCGTTTTTTTACGATCATATGGACCGGCTGGCCGACTATGCCGGAGACGCGCCTTTCGTGTTCGATGATCAGGTGGCCGAGGCCTTTGCCGAGCGCGCCGAGCAAATCCGCGACTATTATGAGGCGCGCGAAGCCGCCCGGCAGGAGCCTAAGGTGGCTGGGGCGGGAGCGCCCTACAAGCCGATCAAGCCAGACCTTCTCTACGATCTGGATGCGTCGCCGACGGCGCTGGCAGGGGCGTCGGTGGTGCGGCTCTCTCCGTTTCTGTCGCCCGACACGGCACGTGGCGATGACGCGGGCGGGCATATTGCACCCAGTTTTGCGGCTGAGCGCGCAGCGTCGGACGTTAATCTGTTTCAGGCGGTAGTAGATCGGCTGCTAGCTGAACGGCGAAATGGGCGCCGGGCGGTCATTGCTTGCTGGAGCGCGGGCACGCGCGACCGCATGGTGCAGGTGCTCAAGGACCATGGCCTGACCAATCCGCGCCTGGCGGAAAACTGGCGCGATGCCGAGACCACCAGCGCAGCAACAACTTCGCTGGTCGTGCTGCCGCTCGAAACCGGCTTCGAGACCAGGGACCTACTGGTGCTTTCCGAGCAGGATATCCTCGGCGAACGCATCCTGCGGCCGCAGCGGCGCAGGAAGGCGTCGGATGCGCTGACAGAGGCAGCGAGCCTATCGGCCGGCGATCTGGTGGTGCATGTCGACCACGGTATCGGGCGGTTCCTTGGCCTCAAGGTCATTGAGGCAGGCGGAGCGCCGCATGAATGCGTCGAGCTGCAATATGCCGGCGATACCAAGCTCTATCTGCCGGTCGAGAATATCGAACTTCTGACGCGCTATGGTTCGGATGACGCCACGGTTGCGCTGGACAAGCTGGGCGGTGTTGCCTGGCAGGCCAAGAAGGGCAAGCTCAAGAAGCGCATCCGCGAGATGGCGGAACAGCTCATCAAGCTCGCTGCCCAACGCCTGCTGACCAAGGCGGACGTCGTGGACATCAATAGCGGCGCCTATGACGAGTTCGCGGCGCGCTTCCCCTATGAAGAGACTGAGGATCAACTCGGCGCCATCGAGGCTGTGTTCGACGACATTACCTCGGGCAAGGTGATGGATCGGCTGGTGTGTGGCGATGTTGGCTTTGGCAAGACGGAAGTCGCCTTGCGTGCGGCCTTTGCTGTGGCGCTGTCCGGCAAGCAGGTGGCCGTCGTGGTGCCGACCACGCTTTTGGCGCGGCAACATTTCAAGACTTTTGCGGAGCGATTCAATGGTTTGCCGGTTCGGGTGCGCCATGCCTCGCGCATGGTGACCGCGGCCGAGTTGAAGGCGACCAAGGATGGTCTAGCCGATGGTCAGGTCGACATCGTTGTGGGCACCCATGCGCTGCTGAGCAAATCGATCAAGTTCAAGGATCTGGGCCTGCTGATCATCGATGAGGAGCAGCATTTTGGCGTGGGGCACAAGGAGCGGCTCAAGGAACTCAAGGCCAATGTGCATGTGCTGACGCTTACGGCGACGCCTATACCGCGGACGCTGCAATTGGCGCTGACCGGCGTGCGCGACCTTAGCCTCTTGGCGACACCGCCGGTGGACCGCCTGACGATCCGCACCTTTATTTCGCCCTTCGATCCGCTCTCGATCCGGGAGGCGCTGTTGCGCGAGAAATATAGGGGCGGGCAGAGTTTCTATGTCGTCCCGCGGATCAAGGACCAGCCGGACATTGCCGAGTTTCTGCGCAGTCAAGTGCCGGAAGTCTCGTTCGTGGTCGCCAATGGGCAGATGCCGCCAGGCGAACTCGATGACATCATGAATGCCTTCTACGACAACAAGTTTGACGTGTTGCTGGCGACCACGATCGTAGAATCGGGGCTCGATATTCCCAATGCCAATACGCTGATCGTGCATCGGGCCGACCAGTTTGGTCTCGCCCAGCTTTATCAGATCCGGGGCCGTATCGGCCGGAGCAAGGCGCGCGCCTATGCGCTGTTCACCGTGCCGCCGGACAAGAAACTCACCGACACTGCGGAGCGGCGCCTGGGTGTGCTGCAGTCGCTTGAAAGCCTGGGGGCCGGGTTCCAGCTGGCCAGCCATGACCTGGATATTCGCGGCGCCGGTAATCTCTTGGGCGACGAACAGTCCGGGCATATCCGCGAAGTGGGTTATGAACTCTATCAGGCCATGCTTGAGGAGGCCGTCGCCGCCCTCAAGTCCGGCGAAGAGGAATATGAGGACCGTAACGAGTGGAGCCCGCAGATCTCGCTGGGCATGCCAGTCATGATTCCGGAGCACTATGTGCCCGATCTCCAGCTGCGCATGCAGCTTTACCGCAAGCTGGGCGATCTCACCGATATGCGCGAAATCGACGCGGCCGGCGCAGAACTGATCGACCGGTTCGGACCGCTGCCCGAAGAAGTCGAAGCGCTGCTGAAGGTCATCCTTGTCAAGTCGCTGTGCCGACAGGCCAATGTAGAAAAAGTGGATGCCGGCCCCAAGGGGGCGGTCATCTCGCTGCGCAACAATGAATTCCCCAACCCAGCGGGTTTGGTGAAGCTGGTGAGCGATCCGGGCAATCAGGTTCGGATCAAGCCCGATCAGAAACTTGTGTTCGCGCGCAACTGGCCCAGCGCCGAGCAGCGGCTGAAAGGGGCGGCCGCAATCCTGTCAAAGCTCGCAAAACTAGCGGAAAGCGGGGCCTGAGCGTGCCTCGGCCGCAACTTGCCCGCATAATGTTTTGGCAAGGAGCATCGGTCATGTTATTGCCCGATTTGCGCCCTTGAAGGGCAGTTCGAATTACTAGGCGGCTTTGCGCCGCCGGGACCGCCAAGGAAGGCAAGGACATTCTATGATTTTCAGGAAACCCCTCGTCGCCAGTGTTGCGGTGGCCGCACTGATGCTGTCCCCGCTCGCGACTATCGCCCAGGACGCGTCCACTGATCAGCCAGCCGCTGAGACACCGGCTGCCGCCGATCCGGCGCCGGCCGATGGTGCTGCAACCGATGAGGTCGGAGCTGCGGTAGACAATCTGGCTTCGCAGAACTGGCTCAAGGTCTGCGATCCGCTGCCCGATGGCCAGAAGGCGTGCTTGATGCGCCAGGTGGTGCTGGCCAATGGACAGTTCCTTGGTTCGTTCCTGTTGCGCGACGATCCGGGCCAGGAAAGCCGGCTGCTCGCCGTGGCAGCAGTGCCGCTCGGCGTGCTGCTGCCGTTTGGTCTGACCTGGCAGATCGACAACGCCAAGCCTGTCCGTGTGCCCTATATGCTGTGTGACGTTCAGTCCTGTTCGACCCAGCTCGTGATCAACGAGCAGTATGTCA
>Ga0208522_1000386_pt1 | contig 30150 bp, 31 predicted proteins | sample ETNtaG_25_FD_185763 | JGI IMG/M metagenome (GOLD analysis project Ga0208522, IMG submission 185763) | Marine microbial and viral communities from oxygen minimum zone, Eastern Pacific Ocean - ETNP201302SV86 (SPAdes) (version 2) | ecosystem: Environmental > Aquatic > Marine > Oceanic ... | reverse complement strand
TTACCGATTCAAAGTATGTTAAGAATGGAATTAATCAATGGATTGTTAATTGGAAAAATAATGGATGGAAAACTGCCGCTAAAAAGCCAGTAAAAAATAAAGATTTATGGCAAGAGTTAGATGAATTAGTTCAAAATTATAGTATTGAGTGGAAATGGGTAAGAGGTCATTCTGGTCATCCAGGAAACGAAAAGGCTGATCAATTGGCAAACGAAGCTATTTTAGAATTCTATGATGGGAACAGCTATCCTAAGCGACGGGTAATAACGGGCGGTAATGTACCTAAAAGTGGCTAAATTGACCAATTAACCATCTTTTCATAAAACAAAAAAGCCCCTATATTTCAGGGGCTTTCTCGTCGGAGAGAAGTTTAATTAGCCCTTGTAGTTCAATGGATAGAACAAGTGCCTCCTAAGCATTAGATGCAGGTTCGATTCCTGCCGAGGGTACAGACTAAAATTTTAATTGAGGACCGTATGTTAAAACCAAAAAAAGAACTATTCCGGAAAGAGATCAAAAGGGATCCGTTTCTGGAGACCATGGATAAAGCTGAAGCGCATTTCGAACAGCATAGATCAAGTTATATGAAAGTTGGTCTGGCTGTTATCGCAGTTTTGGTATTACTCAAATTTTATCTCAACAATAATGCAATGATCAAAGCGTCATCCAGTACGGATATGGGCCAGGCACTGGTTGCCTTGAACACGGGTGATGTGCAAAATGCCAAATTTCAGTTTGAAACAATCATGAATGACCATGAGGGTTCCGAAACGGCCCAAATAGCGGGTTTTTATCTCGGGAAAATAGCATATGAAGCTGGAAATAATGAAAAAGCTCAGGATTATCTCAACCAGTATGTAAAAAGGAAGCCTGTGGATATCCTGATACCACCTGCGACACTGATGCTGGCTAATATTGCGGTAAAAAGTAATAATTATCAGTCTGCTTTGTCCTATCTGGACGAAGGCATAGCTGCCAGCCCGGATGAACATCGTAAGCGGTTATTCAACCTGGAGAAGGCAAAAATAAGTCTGCAGTATGGAAATAAATCGGATGCACGTTCCATTGTGAATAAGGTTTATGGTGAGGATAATCTGAACTCAATGGAGAAACAGATTGCTGAAGAATTACTGGGCGCGATGTCTGGTTAAGTTCCTTGATTAAATATCCCTTTCCCCTTAATTTCCGGGGCTGTATAAGTGGGTTGCGAGACCCACTTTTTTTGTCTGGTTATGAGTAGATTAACAAAAATAGTTGAGAAAAACCTTCTGCCTGAAATGGTCCTGATGAATATTGTGGAAGATCCCCACGGGCACCTGGTGCGTGTGGTTGTGGATGGTGAGCGGCCAATCACAATTTCAGAAACAGCAGAATTGATCCGTAAGATAAAAGCATCCGAAGATATGATGGTTGAGTATCCGGATGGTCTCAGAATAGAGGTGACAACGCCAGGATTGGATCAACCCTTGGAAGAACCGTTCCAGTACCGAAAAAACAGGAGCCGCATGTTGGATATTGTTTTTGAAGATGGAGAAGTGAACCCTAAGACGGTTACTGGAAAAGTGATTTCCGCAAATGACTGCTGCGTTACAGTGGATCACGATGGCAGGGAACTCATTTTAGACTACAGTCAGATCAAAACAGCAAAGGTAAAATTGGAATTCAATTAATTCTGGAGAAATATTTTGATCAATAGAGAACTTATTGAAGTATTTTCTGAAATTGCCCGGGAAAAAAATGTCGAGAGATCAGAACTAGCTACTATCTTGGAAGATCTTTTCCTTTATGTAATAGAAAAGGAATATGGCGATTCTTCAAACTGCAGCTGTATTGTCAATCTTGATAAAGGTGAAATTGAGATCTATGCCGAAAAAACTATTGTAGAAGAAATCGATGATCAAAAAGTAGAAATCACTTTGGCAGAAGCAATTGAAAAAGAGCCGGAAGCAGCAGAAGACCTTGAAATTGGCGATGTGTTCGTGGAGGTGATTGATCCCCAGATATTTGGCCGGCGTCTCATTGTGACTGCAAAACAATTCTTCGCCCAGAGACTGCGGGATGTTGAACGTAATTATATTTATGAGGATTACGCTCACCGAGTCGGCGAAATTATTATTGGCGTGGTACACCAGGTCCAGCGAGATAGTATTTTCATCAACATTGAACAAGCTGAATTGCGCTTGCCGAAGAATGAACAAATTCCTTCTGAACGGTATCGCCGCGGTGATACGATTCGAGCCGTAATTAAATCGGTAGAGATTACATCCAAAGGACCGGATATTGTTGTATCCCGAAGCGACAATCATTTTTTATACAAGCTGTTTGAGATGGAAGTACCTGAGGTCGAAGATGGTATAATAGATATAACAGCTATTTCCCGCAGCCCCGGGAATCGGGCCAAGATCATTGTGAAATCCAACGATCGCAGGATTGATCCTGTTGGTGCCTGCGTAGGGATGCGCGGTAGCAGGATCCAGGCCATTGTGCGGGAAATGAATAATGAAAAGATCGACATTGTTAATATGAGTGATCAGCCTGAAATATTGATCAGCCGTGCCCTATCTCCGGCAAAACCAGTGCAACTATTCATTGATGATGAAAAGAAATACTGTGTGGCTTTGTTTGATGATGAAAATCTGGATTCGGCCATAGGGCGCAGCGGTACAAATGTTAACTTGGCGTCGCAGGTTACCCAATATCGGATTGATGCCTATGGTGTCAAGCAGTATGAACGTATCCAGGAAGATCATAAAACACCGTTGAGTGATATTGATGGTGTCCCCGAAAAAGTGGCTGTTGTTTTGTCTAAAACGGGAATCAAGAGTGTTTCTGACCTTCTGGATGCGGATATGGAAACTCTGTTGGAAGTAAAGGAACTTGATGAAGGTCTGCTGGATATTATCTATGAAGCGGTTCAGTCGTTTGTGGAACGTGAAATTGAAGTGGAAGAAGAAGTGGAAGAACTGCCTGATTTTCTGGATCTGGAGTTAGAAACTGCCGATAATCCGGATTCCAGTGACGAAACAGCCGATTCGGAGTTACCGGAAAGTGAAGATGAGGTGAAAGACCAATCTGAAGAAGAGGAGAAGGTCAATAGCTCCGATGAGAATACCGGCGATGATGAATTGAACCCGTCTCCGGTGGAAGAAACTGCAGAAAAGGGAGAGACTGCAGCCAAAAGTGTAAATTAATTCATGGCCAAAACCCGAATTTTCCAAATCGCAAAGGAACTGAATATTTCACATACGGATATTCTCAGCTTCTTGAAATCCAAAAAAGTTGCTGTATCAAGCCATATGTCGCCAGTTGATGAAACAGTTCATCAACTGATTATGGCAGAATTCTCCAAGGACAGGGAAACAGTTGAGCGGTACCGTAAAGAGCAGGTACGCAAAGAAATTCACGATGTCCGATTGAAAGAAAGACAGCAGACTACAAAAAAACTTGAATTACTTTCCCTGGATGAACAGCGCGATCTTGAACAAAAGGAAATTGAAATCCAGCGGAAACTCAAAGAGGAAGAGGACAATCGTCAGGCAGCACAGGAGAAGCAGAAAAGAGATCAACAAGAACTGCACCAGCAAAAGTCGGAAGAACTGAAACGAAAGCAGGAAGAAAAAGAGCAGGATTACAAATCAGCCCGGAGTAAAAAAGCCAGGGACCTGAAGAAAAAATTCAAAACCACTAAAAAATTGCGGACCATCAACCTTGAAAATATTCAATCGGAAATAGGGAAAGGGACCAGTAAGCAGCCCACAGCAAAGAAAGATACTAAAGCTGATGATTCGGCGGCGCCAAAATCAATAAAAATGAAGGTCAAGGGTGTCCTGGCTCAGATGGATGTTAAAACCAGGAAGAAAACCTATAAGAAATCGAAAGTAGATCAACAGCCGGAAGAAGTTTCCGATACCGTTAAACCCGTTATTCAGATCGCAGAATTTTCCAATGTGGATGAATTAGCCAAAATATTCGAAGTGACCTCCAGTGACATTGTGCAAACCTGTATTGAATTGGGAATGCTGGTAACCAAGAACCAGAGACTGGACTGGGATGTTGTAGAACTCATGGCAGATAATTTCGGGTTTACAGCGGAAAAGATCACCGATGTGGGTGAAGATCTGCTTTCGTTTGAAGATACAGATGAAGATATTGAAAGTGCTGTGCCCAGAGCTCCCATCGTTACTGTGATGGGACATGTGGATCATGGTAAAACAAGTTTACTGGATTATATCAAAAAGACAAATATTGCGGAAGGGGAATCCGGCGGCATCACGCAGCATATCGGGGCTTATCAGGTGGAATACAATAACCAGATGATCACGTTTCTGGATACACCGGGCCATGAAGCTTTCACAGCTATGCGTGCCCGTGGCGCCCAGGTCACAGATATTGTAATCCTGGTCGTTTCTGCAGATGATTCTGTTATGCCCCAGACGATTGAAGCTATAAATCATACCAAGGCTGCCAATGTCCCAATGATTGTGGCCATCAATAAGATGGATAAACCAGGTGCAGATCCGGAGAAAGTACGCCGTGAATTGTCGGAACATGAAGTATTAACTGAATCCTGGGGAGGGAAAGTGCAGGATGTGGAGATCAGTGCCAAGACAGGAATGAATATGGATAGCCTGATGGACAGTCTATTATTAGAAACGGAAGTGATGGATCTGAAGACCAATAAGGACTGTAATGCACGCGGCACTATCATTGAATCCCGTCTGGATCGGGGATTGGGTCCCGTGGGCACGCTGCTGATCCAGAAAGGTACTCTGGAAATAGGCGATCCTTTCATCTGCAATGATTTTTCTGGAAAGGTCAAATCCATTACCAATGATCATGGACAAAAACTAAAAAAAGCCTTTCCATCTGACGCAGTCCAAATTCAAGGTTTCGATCAAGTGCCGCAGGCTGCAGATATATTCGCAGTGGTGGAGAATGAAAAAGATCTGAAACGCATTTCTACTGACCGGCAGCGAATACGCCGGGAGATTGAACATAAAAAAATGGCATTTACATTGGATCATATTTCTTCCCTGATAAAAGAGGGGACAATGAAAACACTGCCTGTAGTGATTAAAGGAGATGTGGACGGTTCTGTGGAAGTACTGGCCGAAACAATTGAAAAACTGAACACGAAAGAGGTGGGAATTAAGGTCATCCATCAGGCGGTCGGTATGGTTACTGAATCAGATGTAATTCTGGCTGATGCCTCCAAGGCGGTCATCATTGGCTTTCATGTTCAGGTCAGTTCGAATGCAAGACTGCAGGCCAAACAGGCTGGGGTGGATATTCGAACATATAATGTGATCTATAACGCTGTAGAGGAACTGACCCTGGCTCTGGAGGGTATGCTGGAGCCAGATCAGGTGGAAAGCAGCTTGGGAAGAGCTGAAGTGCTTACCCAATTCAAGATTCCAAAGATCGGTTTCATTGCCGGATGTAAAGTCATTGAAGGATTAATAATTCGGAATGGCAAGGCACGGATCATTCGCGATGGTGAAATGATTGCTGAAGGATCCATCAACTCCCTGAAACGGCATAAAGATGATGCCCGGGAGGTGAAAGATGGCTTGGAATGTGGAATTGGAGTAGATGGAATAAAAAAATTCGAGGAAGGGGATATTATTGAAGTATATGAAATTCGAGAGGTAAAGCGTAAGCTAGAAACGAATTGAACCAAAGTAAACCGTATAATAGAATGGACCGGGTCAGCAACCAGGTCCTGGATGTACTTAGCGGTATTTTAATTAAGAATATAGACCTTTCCTACCTTGGGTTTGTTACATTCTCACATGTGGATGTTGCACCGGATCTAAGATCGGCAAAAGTTTACTACAGTGTATTGGGACGTAAAAAATCAGACCAGGAAATCAATATAGAGATCAATAAGAAACGGAAGGCATTTAAAAAATACATGAGTCCGGAACTGCATTTTAAACATGTTCCGGATTTACGGTTTTATCTCGATGAAAGTTTCACCTATGGGGATAAGATAAATAAGCTGTTTCATGAGATAAATAAGCATAAAACGAAAGATGATTCTGAACATTCGTAAACCAGTGGGCTGGACCTCCTTTGACGTGGTAAAAAAAATCCGCAGTATCACTCGAGAGAAAAAGGTGGGGCACGGCGGTACGCTGGACCCGTTTGCTGAAGGTGTGCTGATTATCGGCACTGGCAAAGATACTAAACGGTTGAATGGTATTACCCATTCAGACAAGTCCTACACTGCTGTCCTTTCCCTGGGAACCGGAACAGATACGCTGGACACCGAAGGCAATGTCACTGATCAAAAACAGGTTCCAGCATTGACAGTGGAAAAAATTGAATCCGTTTTACATTCATTTTTAGGGAAAACTATGCAAATGCCGCCCATGTTTTCTGCGAAAAAAATAAATGGCATCCGTCTGTACAAACTGGCCAGAAAAAACATTGAAATTGACCGCAAACCAGTGGAAATCCATGTCAGGGATATCAAATTTCTTGAATATTGTGATCATAAGATCACTTTTACCGTCATTTGCTCCAAGGGAACCTATATACGGGTTCTGGGCAAGGATATTGCAGATAAACTGGATACGGTTGGGCACCTGACCTCATTAATCCGCACCCAGGTGGGCGGATATTCCATTGACGAATCCCAAACTATTGAACATTTTAAGGCAAAATGGACATCCTGAATACACTGGATAAATTTGAAAAACTAAGCTCATCCATTGTAACTATTGGCTCATACGATGGTATACATCGCGGACATTTTGGCATTTTAAGTTCAGTGACCCATCATGCGAACGCTCTTTGTGTCCCATCTGTGCTGGTAACCTTTGATCCCCATCCACGGCATATTCTGGATCCTGCCGCAGACAAATTATCCCTGATCATGGGCCTGGAGCAGAAATTAGAGATCATAGAATCGTTGGGCATTGATCTGGTTTATGTAATTGATTTTACTGTACAATTTTCAAAAACAACAGCCAGAGAATTCTTAGACAATACAATTCTTCCATTTTTTAATCCATATTTCATTATCGTTGGTTATGACCACCATTTCGGTTTTAAGCGGGAAGGTAGTCCGGAATTCTTAACATCCTATTGCAGCGAGCATGAGATTGAACTGGAAATTGTTCCGCCGATTACTGATGACAATACAATTATTTCCAGCACACATATCCGTCAATTAATTCAATCAGGATACGTACGCCGGGCCAATTTTGAACTTGGATCTGTTTTTGGGTTTCTTGGGTATGTTGTACACGGTGCCGGCCGGGGCAGAAGCCTTGATTTTCCGACAGCAAATGTAGTACCCGTGGAGAAAAACCAGCTAATGCCCAAACCAGGCGTCTATTTTACCAGAGGAAGGATTAATGGACTTCATTTGTATGGTATGTGTAACTTCGGGACTAGACCCACCTTTAATGAGGAAGAACTTGTCATGGAAGTTCACTTTTTCCATGATGACCTGACTGATTTATACGGGAAAGAGATAAGAATAGAGTTTTTAGAAAGAATAAGGGATGAAAAGAAGTTCCCGTCTCCCCTAAAACTTAAAGAACAATTAATAATAGATAAAAAAAGATGCCTGGATATCCAGGGCAAATACGAGTAGGAGATATCATAGAATGCCTATATCTAAAGAAGAGAAACAAGAAATAGTAAAAAAATTCGGCAACAACGACCTGGACACAGGTTCACCAGAAGTTCAAATCGCAATTTTAACACACAGAATCCGTGAATTGACCGATCATGTGAAAGTACACAAGAAAGATAATCATACGAGACGTGGACTGGTCCAACTGGTTTCAAAACGAAAAAGATTACTAAAGTATCTGGTCCGAAAAAATGTTGATTCCTATGTGAATCTCGTCAAAGAACTGGGTATACGAGGATAATAATTCAAAACAACAAAGTAACAAAATAAGAAAGTAAAGAAAGAAAATGATAAGTAAAGAAAAAGAGATCGCAGGAAAATTGATGCGATTAGAGACGGGAAAAGTAGCCCGTCAAAGTAATGGTTCCGTTATGGTGTCCTATGGAGACACCGTGATTTTAGTAGCAGTAAATGCTGCCAGAGAGCCACGTGAAGATATTGATTTTTTCCCATTACAGGTAGAATATCGGGAAAAACATTATGCTGGCGGGAAAATACCCGGCGGATTTTTTAAGCGGGAAGCAAGACCATCAGAACACGAGGTCTTGACCAGCCGATTAACAGACAGACCTTTAAGGCCATTATTTCCGAAAGGTTTTAAAAATGAGACCCAGGTCATGATCACTGTTCTGCAGAGTGATGGTGAAAATATGGCCGATGTTCTGGCATGTGTAGGTGCCTCAGCGGCACTGATGGCCTCAACGATTCCCTGGAATGGTCCCATTGCCTCGGTACGCGTGGGGCAACTTGATGGCAAATTTGTTATCAACCCGACCCGGACTGACCAAGAAGATTGCGACTTGGAATTTATTGTTTCTGGTAATGAAGAAACAGTGGTCATGGTGGAAGGTGAGGCCAAAGAAGCATCGGAAGCCACAGTGCTGGAGGCCTTGAAGTTTGCTCATGATACCATACGTGAGATTATTGGTCTTCAGAACGAACTTGTGGAGGAACTTAATGTAATAAAGGATGAATTCGAAATACCTGAGCCAAGCCCTGAACTTGTTTCCTCGATAGATGAAGCTGTAGGGGACCAGATCGACACAATCGTGGCGATCGAGGATAAACAGGCACGTTCGGGTGCAAAAGATGAAATGGTCAGTTCTACACTAGAATCCTTGGAAGAATCATATCCTGAACAGGGAAAGGATATAAAGGCAGTGATCGATGATCGCTTTAAAGCCGCATTCCGGGAACAGATTCTATCCAAAGGAAAGCGGAGCGATGGCCGGTCTACAACGGATATCCGTGAAATCACTATTGATCCGAACTTCTTATCTAGAGCGCATGGTTCCGCCCTGTTCACCCGGGGCGAGACACAGGCGCTTGTTATTACGACTCTGGGATCAAAAAGAGATGAACAGATCGTTGACAGTATGGATGAAGATTACAAGAAAGGTTATTACCTGCATTATAATTTCCCACCGTACTGCGTAGGCGAAACAGGTCGAATCGGTTTTACCAGCCGTCGCGAGATTGGTCACGGAAACCTGGCACAGCGGGCTATTAAACCGGTACTGCCAGATTATGATGATTTCCCCTATACTATTCGTATTGTTTCTGAAATTATGGAATCGAATGGTTCCTCATCCATGGCTTCGGTCTGCGGCGGTTCCCTGTCGCTTATGAGCGCTGGAGCCATCCTCAAAGGCCATGTAGCAGGAATTGCCATGGGTCTGATCACAGATGGGAAAAGACATGCAATTTTAAGTGACATTCTTGGAATGGAAGATCATCTAGGTGATATGGATTTTAAAGTAGCAGGTACTGAGGAAGGTATTACAGCCATTCAGTTAGACCTGAAGATTGCCGGGCTTTCCTTCGAACTCATGGAACAAGCCATGGATCAGGCCAGAGAAGGCAGGCTGCATATTTTAGGAAAAATGAATGAGGCCCTGCCAGAAGCAAATGAAATTTCCGAATTCGCACCAAGGATTTTATCCATTCAGATCAACCCTGAAAAGATTGGTGCGCTTATCGGGCCTGGTGGAAAAAATATCAAGAAGATCATTGAAGATACTGAGTGTGAGATCAATGTTGATGATGATGGAATTGTTACCATTGCCGGCGCCAATACGGATAAATGCAATGATGCTGTAGAACTGGTCCAGGCCATTACGTTTGAACCGGAAGTAGGAATGGAATTTGATGCAGTCGTTACTCGAATGATGACCTTTGGCGCCTTTGTGGAATTCGCCCCAGGCCGTGAAGGCTTGGTCCATATTTCCGAATTGGAATGGCACCGTGTTGAAAAGGTGGAAGATGTGCTCAAACCTGGTGATGATGTCCGAGTAAAATTGATCAAAGTCGATGATCAGGGACGTCTCGATTTCAGCCGTAAAGCACTGCTGGAAAAACCAGAAGGATATGTAGAGCGTCCTAAGCGTCCGCGCAGCAACAGTGATCGTGGCGGAAAAAGACCGTTCAAAAAACGGCGTTTTTAACTGATAATTCAGTTTTAATAATCAAAACGGTGAAGGTGGTTCATTCCCGGACAGTGCTTTCACCGTTTTTTTTATATTAGGGTAAATGTATAATTTCACAACCCTGCTATGAAGCCTAAACTCTCCCAACACTATCAGCACCGGGAACCCTCCGCCATTCGCCAGGCGCAGATTACTTTTTCACAGCGACCTGATAAAGACCAGATCAAAGTGATCAATCTGGCCATAGGGAATGTGTCGCTGCCCATGCACCCGGCATTGCAGAAAAGAATGGTATCACTCCAGGATAGTGAATCGCCCTTTAATAAAGGTGTGAACCAGTATACTCCAAGTGTTGGATCGCTGGAAACCAGAAATGCTTTTCTCAATATCATTGCCTGTGAGGGTGCGGACACATCCAATATTCACTGCCTGATCACAGATGGAGGATCCCAGGCCATGGAATTAATGATGCTGGGCGTCTGCGGCCCCTCTGCGAAACAGCCATTGATGCTCTTGGACCCGGCATATACAAATTATGTTGAATTTGGCAAGCGACTGTCCATACCGCTTATTACGGGTCAGCGGACCATAAACAATCATGGCGAATTTGATCCGTTGGATCTAAATGAGATAGAAATAATAATTAAAAACCGTAATCCTGGTGCTCTACTGGTTATTCCTGCGGACAATCCCACAGGCCAGTTTTTGCATCAGGAGCATTTAACAGCTCTGGCCAAAATTTGTGTGCGCAATAATATCTGGATGGTGAGCGATGAGGCGTACAGGCAATTGTACTACGGATCGGAAGATTCATCCAGTATTTGGAAAATAACGGAAACGGATGTTCCTGGTATTACGGGAATGAGGATCAGTATCGAATCTGCATCCAAGGTCTGGAATGCCTGTGGTCTGCGGATCGGCGGCCTATTGACGGATAATGCTGAATTTCATACCAGAGCAGTTTCAGAATACACAGCCAACCTTTGCGCCAATGCCATTGGTCAATATATTTTTGGCGGCCTGGCCCACGAGTCCCATGAATCACTCAAAGCGTGGTACCAATCCCAGCGAAATTACTACAGGCCGCTCATGGTTGCTTTACGGCAGGGCCTCTTGCAGGAGATGCCGGGCGGCCTGATCGTCACCAAACCAGAGGCAGCCATTTATATGGTCATTGATTTCAGAAATATTTGTCCACCTGGATTTAACGCTAAAGATTTTGTGACTTACTGCGCCGCGGAAGGTAAAGTGCACCTGGCGGGACAGCAATATACCCTGCTGCTGGCACCTATGAATGAGTTCTATGCCAGTCAGGAAAGCACTGTTACTACACAAATGAGAATTGCCATGGTGGAACCACAGGATCTTATTGAGAAAACACCGGCTATCCTTGGTGCTTTGTATCATGCCTATAGAGGTCAATATTGATTCTCTTAATCTCCTTGCCATAAGGCAGGGGATTAATTAATTTAAAGTATAGCTTGAAGTAAATATCCCCGTGGGCAAAGTTCAACCAAAAGTAAAAAAATTATATTATGCCATTGGCGAGGTCAGTGAAATGACCGGTTTAAAAGCCTATGTTTTGAGATATTGGGAGACAGAATTCTCCCAGTTGAAACCGCCTAAAAACAGGGCTGGGAACCGCACTTACCGCCAGCGAGATATCGATACGATCCTGCGTATCAAAGATCTGCTTTATAATCAGAAATTCACTATTGACGGCGCCAGAAAAATGCTGTCCGGCAAAGAAGACACACAGCAAAGTTCTGGTGCTGCACAGGATAATTATTCTGAGAAACAGCAGGTAGTCATTCATAAGATTCGGGATGATTTGGAAGCTATATTAAAAATTATCCAAAAATAATTTGTTCGGAGCGTGGCGCAGCCCGGTAGCGCACCACAATGGGGTTGTGGGGGTCGCAGGTTCAAATCCTGTCGCTCCGACTTGAAATTATAAACTTTCGGGCTATTTTCTAAACCTATAGTCAAGTTAGAAATGTTCATCAGTCCATACATATTTTAATCAGTAAATTTTATACAACATTCAACCTCAACCATGTTTGATATCTCCCTTATTTTTATCACCATTGCCTTGGCTGTCTTAATATTTGCTGCTTATAAGATGCATATTCCCAAGGCAGGTGCACCATTGGTAGTTGTTTATTTTCTTTTTCTTCTATTTTCATGGTTTAGCAGCAATAAACAGCAACAAACAAAAATACCTGTGGAAGAACCGCATATTCAGCCTCTTCCAGCTACCCCTAAGTTGCCTCCAAAAACCTCCAATCCAATTATGTCTAACGTTCGGCCAAAGCCGCTGGTACTACCAAAAACAACTCCGAACCGGACAAAACCCAAAAAAATAGTACCAGTTAAGAAACCACTTGTAAAAGAAAAGCAACCGCCCCTGAACCAGCCGGTGCTCCCTTACCGTACAACCATGACCGTACGCGATATCCAGATTTGTAAAAGAATTAAAAACAGAAACCCCGTAGGCACCGATAATTATTTCACCAACAATGTTGATACATTATTCTGTTATACTCGAATACAAAATACTGGCGGCAAGCAGGAACTGGCTCACCTCTGGTATTATGATAATCAAATTGTAACCACTGTACGGTATAATATAAAAACGTCGAATATTTATCGGTCATGGACTAGAAAGACAATATTTCCACACCAAATAGGGACTTGGCGTGTAGATGTACTGGACAGCGCGGATGTTGTGATCGGATCAAAATCTTTTTATATAACTGATGGCAGAGCCAATTAATACTTGGTGAAAAATCTATATATTTTACTTATCTGTTTCCTGATTTCCTGTGGTCCTGCTGTCCGCCAGGATCAAATTACAATGAACTGGACTCAATTTGATCTGGACCTTCCTGATGGTATTGATATTTTTCATGGGAAGAATAAAGAGATTCCTTTAAAGGCCTGGGTTGCAAAGATTGATCTTTCTAATCCAAAAATAAAAGTAGGTGTTTTATCTTCTAATGATGCAGACCGCCGGGAAACACCGCTGCAGTTTTCAAAAAACTTCGGAGCAAGCCTGGTCTTGAATGGCGGTTATTTTCTGATGGATAAAGTTCCTGCGCAGCATGTAGGATTATTGAAAACCAATGGCATCCTGGAAGAACCGGCAAGCCACAGTGTTTTCAGGGAAGGTTTACGGTATTTTGTTAACCGCGGTGCTTTTGGGGTTGATGGTTATGGCGGCGTTGATATTGCATGGTGTTCCACAAAAAATGATTCTATCTTTGAATGGCCTGCGCCTATAGAGAACCGGCCTGGTCATCCTGCGGATTCATTGATCTTTTCTGCTGCGACCCATTGGAATATGAGGGAGGGGATCCATGGGGGTCCCGTGTTGATCCACGATGGTAAAATCAATATCACTGTTGAAGAAGAAGCATTTTTTAATACACCAATAGCCGGTGTGCAGCCTCGTTCTGCTATTGGTTATACAGAGAATAATCAACTTATAATGTTGGTGGTGGACGGGCGTCAGCAGGAGAGCAGGGGTGTGTATCTGGAAGAATTAGCCATGATAATGCAGCAGTTTGAATGTATTGAAGTTCTCAATCTGGATGGAGGCGGTTCCAGTGCCATGGTTGCAGACAACCGTCTCTTGAATCGGCCCGCAGGCCGCACCTTCCAGCGTGAGGTGATGTCGGCGATCGGCATTTTTTATTACGACTGATAATCATGAAATATATCCGCGGCATATATGACTGGGTTCTATCCTGGTCCGAAAAACCGGGCGGGCCGTCGGCCCTGGGTGTTATGTCTGCGGCAGAGGCCTCCTTTTTTCCTATTCCGCCGGATGTTCTTCTTATTCCCCTGGCACTAGGCAACAGGGAGAAGGCGATATGGTTTGCGACGATCTGCAGCGTTTGCTCCATTATGGGAGCCGTGGTAGGCTATGGGATTGGCCATTTTATCTGGTGGGCCGAACCGGGACAATTCACCGGTTTTGCTCAGTTCTTTTTTGATCACATCCCCGGATTTACGATAGCAGCTTTTTCAAAGATTCAAGTACTGTATGATCAATGGGATTTCTGGATCATTTTCACCGCCGGATTTACACCGATACCATTCAAACTCTTCACCATCAGTGCAGGTGCTTTTGAGATTGACTTTGCCGCTTTTGTTTTGGCCAGCCTGGTGGGCCGCAGTGCACGGTTTTTTCTTGTTTCCGGATTAATTAAAAAATATGGCGAACCGATTCATGCATTCATTAATAATTATTTTAATATTTTGGCCCTAGCATTTACTATATTATTATTTGGCGGATTTTTAATGGTAAAGGTCCTGTTTTAATCTTAGGTGAAGTTGCTCGGGGTGTGGCGCAGTCCGGTTAGCGCGCGTCGTTCGGGACGACGAGGCCGGGAGTTCGAATCTCCCCACCCCGACATTTAATACAAATTCATGCCATTTTTAATAATCATATATTCACAGTAACTTTATGTTATGGAAAATATTCGTCTTGGTCTTCGGATTATTGGTTATGGAGGACTGCTCCTTTTTGTAGTCCAGATTGTTAATTTATGGCTAGAATTGTTTGAGCCATCACTAACATTGATTTACTGGACCTTGGGTATGGGCATGGGTTCCCTTTTCATCCTGGTGCTTGTGGACCGGCTGACCAATGATGAAGACCGTCATTATTCAAAAACTGTAGTGAAATAAACATGATTGTTTCAACTCAAGACCAACTGGCTGGTTATCAGGTTGTGGAAACATTGGGTCTGGTGCAGGGCAGTACAATCCGTGCCAGGCATATCGGCACGGATATTCTGGCAGGGTTAAGAAATATTGTTGGCGGGGAAGTGCACGAATACACTAAAATGCTCGCAGAATCGCGGGAGCAATCCCTGGACAGGATGATTGCTAATGCAGAGGAAGCGGGTGCCAATGCCGTCCTTTGCATGCGCTTTACAACGTCCACTGTCATGACCGGCATGGCTGAGTTTTTGGCCTACGGAACGGCAGTAAAAATAGAACCCGTTTCCTAATCTAATATTATTCTGATTTAATCCACATCTGAAGGCTGTTGTTTTTCAATTTTGCAGCCGCTATATTCATTATTATGTATTGGAACCAACATTTAGAGTCCGATGATGAAGATCAATGGCTGGCCGGTATGGAGTCAGCGGAAGATGAGCTTGAGATCAAAGAGGCTGTTCGAGTTCAGGATCCTATTTCCACGTTGGAACTGCCAAAACCGCTTACGGTTGAAGAAGGTACCAGTCTGCATCATGCTCTGGATGTATTGCAGAAAAAGCGTCAAAATTGCATCCTGGTGGTGAAGAACGATGTCCTTCATGGAATTTTAACAGAACGGGATATCCTTTTGAAGGTAACAGGTAAAGGATACGACCTGGACCTGGTTACCGTGGATGAATTTATGACTCCTGATCCAGAATATCTTACTCCGGAAAATCCTCTGGCATACGCCTTAAATAAAATGCATATCGGCGGCTTTCGACATGTCCCGATTGTCAATGACGACAGGGTGCCCGTGGGCCTGATTGGGATCACAGATATTATTTCCACCATTGCGGACTACTTTAGCAGGGAGATCATCAATCTGCCCCCTCTGGACCGCCAGGTAGATTCTGACCAGCCTGAGGGTGGTTAGCTCCACCATATTTTTCACTGGTTTCTTATACTTTCATTAATATCCAAGTCGATTTATGGATAGAAAATCGAAGGCATGGCGTAACAATGCCAAGATCAATATTGGCTGGCGTGAGTGGATATCCTTCCCCAATTATGATAATTTCAGGCTGAAAGCCAAAATTGATTCCGGCGCCCGCACCTCGGCATTGCATGCCACCCATTTACAGGAATTTGAAAAAGACGGTTTACCGTGGGTACGATTCCGGGTATACCAGTCGCGGGAATTTATGTATGTGGAGAAACCTATTCTTAGATATACAACCATTAAGAATTCATTTGGGGAATCCCAGATGCGTCCTTTAGTACAAATGAAGATCAAACTGGGAAATAAGTCTTGGAAAACAGATATTTCATTGACCCAAAGATCGGGAATGGCGCACCCGATGCTGATTGGCAGAAATACATTAAAAAAGAAGCATATGATTCACCCCAAACGATCATTTGTATTGACAGAAAAAAATAAACAATGAATATTCTAATTCTGTCCAGAAATAAAAACCTTTATTCTACCCACAGGCTGGCGGAGGCTGGTGCTCAAAGAGGCCATTTGGTACGGGTGGTAGATTATATGCGCTGTTATATGAATATTACCTCGGAAAAACCAGCAGTGTACTTCGGCGGAGAGGCACTTGGAAGAGCCGATGCCATTATACCCCGAATCGGTGCTTCTGTGACTTCTTATGGTACAGCGGTGGTACGCCAGTTTGAAATGATGGACTGCTATTGTGTTAATTCTGCAAATGCCATTTTGAACTCCAGGGATAAATTAAAATCACTGCAGATACTGGCCCGGAACGGCATATCCTTGCCCGATACTGGTTTTGCCAGCCATACCAAAGATATTGAAGGTGTAATTGAAAAAGTCGGCAGTGTACCTCTGGTGATGAAACTGTTGCAAGGTACTCAGGGGCACGGTGTGGTTTTGGCAGAGACCCGCAAAGCCGCAGAAGCGGTCATGAGTGCCTTTCGGCAGCTGGATGCGGATATTATGGTACAGGAATTCATTAAAGAGTCAGCGGGAACGGATATTCGCGCCCTGGTAGTGGGAGACCAGGTTGTTGCTGCCATGAGACGTATCGCTGCGGAAGGTGAGTTTCGCTCCAATGTACACCAAGGCGGGGAAACATCCGCTATAGAATTGACCGACCGCGAGATTCAGATTGCTATCGATGCGGTGAAAATCCTGGATCTGTCTATCGCCGGTGTTGATTTTATGCGTTCCCAGCGCGGTCCCCTAATCCTGGAAGTGAATTCATCCCCGGGGTTGCAGGGCATTGAAAGCTGTACAGGAGTGGACGTAGCTGCTAAGATCTACCAGTTTATAGAGCAGATAGTCGATAATAAAAACATCAATTAAATAGGTGTTTTTTCAATTATAATTATTTAATCTCGCGCGAGAATTAATTCGAAATTTTATTAAATACAGTTTTATAAAAATTTTTATTATATTTCTCGTTCATATTCATCATAAAGAAAAAGGATACTAAGTTGAACATATTTGTAGGAAATTTAAATTTTCGCACCAGTGAAGAGGAGTTGCAGGCTCATTTTGAACAATTTGGGCCAGTGACATCTGCCAGAATCATTCAAGACCGGGCAACCCAGCGTTCCCGCGGTTTCGGATTTGTAGAAATGGAAAATTCGTCTGATGGAGAAAAGGCCATATCGGAATTGAATGGCAAGGAATTCAACGGCAGGGAGTTAAGGGTAAATGTAGCTCAGCAGAAGCGCTATTGATTCTAGACATATCTATTTAGAATTTCGAAATAAAAAACCCCCGTGTATTGCGGGGGTTTTTTATTTCCACTATTTTCCAGTGGATTTCTAGGTAGAAAACAAAAAAAGGAACCTCGTATGTTTAAGCGACTAATGTCAGTGATTGTTTCCGTAACATGTATAACCGCCGGGTCGATTCAGGATAAGTATGGTTTTACGGCGGATGGGATCATTGATAAAGCAGTTGCCGACAGTACCGGCTACAACCGATTGGCTTACATATGCGACAGTTTCGGCCCACGGTTAAGCGGTTCCAGGAACCTGGAAAAAGCCATTACCTGGATCCTGCGGGAAATGAAAAAAGATGGACTGACTGGTGTGGAGGGCCAAAGGGTGAGGGTTCCGACCTGGATCCGTGGGGAAGAAGCAGCCACGTTGCTGCAGCCTTTTAAGAAAAATATGGCAATGCTGGGTCTGGGCGGTAGTGTGGGAACCAACCGCGGCGGGATTACCGGTGAGGTTATTGTGGTGAATGATTTTGAAGACCTGGAAAGAAAATCTAAGTTAATTAAGGGCAATATTGTTTTATACAACGTACCTTTTTCTAGTTATGGTGAAACTGTAAAATACCGCTATGAAGGAGCCAGTTCTGCAGCTAGGCATGGAGCTGTAGCCAGCTTGATCCGTTCTGTGGGTCCGTGGTCCATGAATACTCCCCATACCGGCGTCATGAGTTATGATGAGGATGTTCCTAAAATTCCCCATGCCGCCTTGACCATGGAAGATGCCATGATGCTGGGCCGGCTTTATAAACGCGGTGTTCAGGTTAGCCTGAGATTGGAAATGAACGCCCGTACCGTTACGGATCGCGTATCGCGTAATGTGATCGGTGAGGTCAAAGGGTATAAATATCCCGATGAAGTGGTAGTTGTGGGTGGACATATTGACAGTTGGGATGTGGGGCAGGGTGCCCATGATGACGCCGGCGGCTGTGTGGCTGCCTGGCAGGCACTCAATATTATTAACCAGCTGGATCTTAGACCTAAGCGTACCATTCGCTGTGTGTTGTGGACCAATGAGGAGAATGGCAGCCGGGGCAGCAAGGCCTATCGGGATATGCAGCTGAAATATTTGGAAAAGCATATACTGGCCATTGAATCCGATGGGGGCGTATTTGCGCCCGAGGGTTTTGGTTTTACCGGCAGTGCTGAGGGTAAAATGATTGTTCAGGAGATCAGTAAATTATTAAAACCTATTTCGGCAGATAAAATTACAAATGGCGGACGGGCTGCAGATGTATCACCGTTAAACGATGAAGGTGTTCCAGTTATGTCACTAAAAGTAGATGGTTCAAAATATTTCTGGTATCACCACACCAACGCCGATACTTTCGATAAAGTTGATTTTAGTGAATTCAACCGCTGTGTGGCTGCTATGGCAGTCATGGCTTATGTTGTAGCCGATTTGGACCGCCCTTTGCCAAGATAGGGAAAAAATGATCGTCCCAATTGATGTCTCAGATTTTCATCAAATTGTATTTTTTACCGGTGCCGGTATGTCGGCAGAATCCGGTGTTCCTACGTATAGGGGCAAAGGAGGGATCTGGCATAAATATAACTGGGAAGAATATGCCTGTCAGACGGCGTTTGAACAGAATCCGCAGGGTGTCCTGGATTTTCATGAATTAAGGCGCATAGAGGCGTTAAAATGTGCTCCGCACAACGGTCACAGGATAATGACCGACCTGCAAAAATATCATAATCATATCTGGATTGTTACCCAGAATATTGATGGTATGCACCAGCGTGCCGGGTCGCAGAATACCATTGAACTTCACGGCAGTTTATGGAGGATGCGCTGCGATCAGGAAGGAAAAATAATAGAAGACCTTCAACAATCAGAATACAGGTCACGAAAATGCAGTTGCGGCACTTGGCTAAGACCGGATATCATCTGGTTCCAGGATATGCTCAATGAGCAGGTTGTATCCGCGGCGAATGAGGTTATTTCATCCTGTGATCTGTTTGTGAGCATCGGTACCAGCGGTGTGGTCTGGCCGGCAGCAGGATACCCGAAAATGGCCAAAGAGAATGGAGCATACTGTATTGAAATCAATCCGGAAACGACCGAATTAACGTATTATTTTGATAGAACTGTCCGGCAGTCGGCCAGTACCGGACTTTGGGAACTCTTTAACCTGGAAGTCCAGACATGAAGAACAGCTCTTACCTGTTAATCATTTTATCAATTTTGATCATTATTCTTCACCATGAAGTCCCGCTTAAAATTCACTACCCGGTCACTAAGCAGGAAAAAGTATATGATACCTACTTCGACACAACTATCACTGATTCATACCGCTGGTTGGAAGATGACCACTCCAAAGCTACCAAGTCCTGGGTAATCAAACAGAATGCGCTCACCAGCTCCTATATGCGCCGTATACCCCAGGTCAGGAAGGTAAAAAATCGACTCAGGGAGATATGGAATTATCCCTGGCAGAGTGCACCATTTATTAAAGGGGATAAGTTATATTATTACAGGAATGAAGGTTTGCAGAACCAGTCTGTGCTATACGTGCAAGATAAAGAAGGTGGTATCCCCAAGGTCTTACTGGACCCCAATAAATTTTCTTCTGATGGTACAATAGCCCTGGGCGGAACTTATTTTTCCAATGATCATCGATACTTAGGCTACGCCCTCAGCAGTGCAGGTTCCGACTGGCAGGAATTTTTTATAATGGACCTGAGTACGGGAGAATTGCTTGATGACAGATTAAAATGGATCAAATTCAGTGGTATGTCCTGGCAGGACAACGGGTTTTATTATACCAGAATGCCTGAACAGAAAACTGAGGATGAATTCACAGCGGCTAATGAACATAGCAAAGTATATTATCATAAACTGGGTACAACTCAAGAAACGGATGAACTGATCTTTTATGATCCGGCAACACCCCGAATCTCAGCATCTGTAATTGTAACGGAAGATGAACGTTATATGCTGCTGTACCGATACCGGGGAACATACGGAAATTCTCTCGCTTTCCGGGATACCAGAAGAGCAGAGGACGGCTGGACGAACATCATTGATGATTATAATTCCGAGATCACCATTCTGTCCCATGTTCATGGAGCACTTATTGCCGTGACAGACCGCCGTGCACCAAACAAGAAAATTGTGCGGATCGATCCTGATCATTCGCAGGAGGAACATTGGGTGACTCTTGTAGAGGGAACGGATGAGGCGGTCCTGCAATGGGCCAATATAGTGGGTAACAGGCTTTTGGCGCATTTTACCAGGGATATTTTATCGGAATGGAAAGTCTATGACCTGGATGGAAGTTACTTATATACTGTCGAACTGCCGGACCGGGGAATTATAAATGGTTTTGGCGGGAGTCAGGACCAATCCGTAACCTGGTATACCTTCAATAATCTTATCACTCCTGAGACGATTTACCGGTACGACATATATTCAAATACCAGTTCACTCTATAAAGCCTCAGAATCAAGCTTTAAAAGTGGAAATTACGTCTTGAAACAGGAATTTTATTCATCCAGGGATGGAACCAAGGTGCCTATTTTCATTGTCCACAAGAAGAACCTGTACCTGGATAACCGTCGCCCAACGTTGCTATATGGCTACGGCGGATTTAATATTGCAATGAAACCCTATTTCAGCAAGGCCTTGACAGTGATACTGGAAAATGACGGTGTCTATGCACTGGCCAACATCCGGGGAGGCAATGAATATGGAGAAAAATGGCATCAGGGTGGAATGCTGTTCAATAAACAGAATGTATTTGATGATTTTACTGCAGCAGCGGAATATCTTTTCATTCAAGGCTACACGGACCCGGATTACCTGGCTATTCGCGGTAGATCCAACGGCGGTCTCCTGATTGGTGCTGTGCTAAACCAAAAACCGCAGATTTGCAGAGTCGCTTTCCCTGAGGTAGGTGTAATGGATATGCTTCGTTACGAAAAGTTCACCATTGGCTATGCCTGGGCCGTAGAATATGGTTCTGTAAAAAATGAGGCCAATTTCACGAATCTGTTGAGCTATTCTCCGCTTCATAACATCAATACTGATATTCACTATCCATCTATATTGATCTACACAGCTGACCATGATGATCGGGTTGTACCGGCACATTCATTCAAATATGCCGCGGCAATGCAGCGCGCTCAAGCTGGCCAGGATCCAATTCTAATCAGAATTGGCAGAAACGCAGGGCACGGCCGGGGCAGACCCACCAGAAAAATTATTGATGAATATGCGGAAAAATGGGGTTTTATGTTCTACGAGATGGGTGTGGATATTTAGGCCATGATCCGGCCAATATCATCCCGAATCAGGATTAAAATAGCAGACTGGGGTACAATCAGGTAGTCTTTTGCCTCTATTTTTATTTCGATACTTGCCTTTGACAGGAATAGAGCATAGTCACCTACTTCTGCCTGTGTAGGAATATATTTTATTTCTGAATTTTTGTCTTTCCAGGGTTCTTCGAAAGGGTCTTCCGGGGAACCCAGAGGAATGCCGGGCCCTACTTCCACCACCATTCCGCCGCGAACTTCCTGCTTTTCCAGTACGCTGGGGGGCAGGTAGAGACCGGCAGGTGATTTTTTTTCACCACTGTCTGGCCGGATCAAGACACGGTCCCCAACCACGAGTACCTGTTTATTACTGCTCCTCATATGGAGTAATTAAAAACGAAAAGCCCCGAATTAACGAGGCTTTTCGTAAACCACATCGCCGGTTGAAAGGAGGGTCTAGGAGGGTTAACTAGCAGACGTGGTATCAATTTTCTCTGGTTCTGGAGTCGGTTTCGGTGGATTTTTCCCCCAATATGTTGGTTTAGAGTTTAATAAAAAATAAACATTATCGTTAGTGCGAAATACATCACTACCTTTCATATCCCGGATATAATTGTGTTGAAAGTCCTGCCCTTCGTTTCCAAAGACATAACTGCCGAGGGATTTACTATTTTTATTAAAAAAAGAAAATTGTCTTCCCAGAGAATCTGATACGCCGAATGTAGACCATTTTTCAGGATTCCTGGAAACAATGACTTCTTTTTTTACCTGTAAGACGCGGTCAAATAATTTTTCAATCTGATTCTTTTTGATTACCAGTGTATCGGCCTGGGTTATAGTCCAGATGGAGTCCTTAAGTACCAACTCCAGCGTATCCGGGCCTTCAATGATCAAAAAACGGGAAACATCTTCCTGGCTTCCGGAAAATATTACTGTCCCTTCAACTGTAAGGTCGTTTTGTGATTTTTGATTCATGAAAAATAGGAGCACAAGAAGAACAAAGACGCCCAGGGAGACCTGCATAGATTTAGTCATAAATTTGCTCTAGTATATTTGCTTTAGATTTTTCTCTTTTCAACTGAACAAACCCAAAAGCAACCACCAGCAGGGTAGGCAAGAGCATATTGGCCCATTTCCACCGCTTTCGGGTTCCGTCTTCAAGTTCATTCAGTGGTCGATTAGTGATTTCCCTGGAACGTAAAGAGATCAATTCTTTTTCTCCAGATAGATAATCAGCAGTATTGATCAGAAATATCTGATTATCCGGTACAGACATACCTGCTTCATCAGAAAGAAATTTGGTATCAGCAATTAGGATAATTTCTCCCCCATTGACCAGTTTTGATGAGGCTGCCACTATTTTACCTTTTTGATTTAGTAATTTGATAAATGGATTTTGCTGCGGGTCCGGGCTCAAAATAAAATTATTTTCCATAATGCCGCTTTTATTTGAAGTGCGGAAGAGTTCCGTTGTTCCTGCCACTATATCAATTTCTGTTGTATCCAGCACAATTTCACTGGTGTAAAAGGGGACAACCTGCTCCAGATCCGCTACCAGCAATTCATCTTTGTTGAAATTGCTAATATTGGGAAAAAATGGATATTTCATAGCTCGATTCATGAGAAAGATCCCTCTGCGTTCCTGGACTTGAACATTCTGACATTTATCATCCAAAACCAGGTTCTTTTTGATCTGTAATCCATATTGTGCCATGAAATCGAAAATATCTGAATTGATCACGGTGGCACGCTGCTGTTGAATATCGGCGGTAACACCAGCCTGAGCCAGGAAAAGCATTTTCCCATTTTGTAAGAAGGATTCAAGATTTTTTCTGACAAGGGTATCCAGAGTATCGGTTGTACCGGATACGAGCAGCACATCTATTTCATCATCAGCATTACTGGACAGGTCAACGGATCTTACAAGATAATGCTGGCTTAGCTGTGCCCTGATATTATTGGTCTTTAATTCGGAATCCGGCTGCAGATTAACAATGCCGATCACTTTCTTATCCACATTGATCAGCGACTTGATTTTTGTGGTGATCAGGTATTCCAGTCCCGCAGTGGATTGAATAACAGGAATATTATCCTTCTTGTTCTCATACAGCAGCACCATACCCAGGTAGACCTTTTTGATTTCCACCTTGTCATTTTCAATCACCTGCATCTGTACAGGCTGAATCCCATCTTTGCGAGCCTGCTCCTCCATAGTTTCATCTTCCTGGGGATCTTCGAAGAAAAAACGAATATTGCCATTGGAATATGCAGAAAATTCTTCCAGGATATCCTGCAGGAAACGCTTGGTATTGCCCAGCTCATTTGGCAGATCACTGGAAAAATAAACCTTCATGGTGAGCAGGTCATCCACTTTAGAAATCACATTCTTACTGGAGTTGGACAGTGAATACATTTTGTTATCGGTCAGGTCCAGCCGCCGGAAGTTGTCGCGGGCAATCAGGTTTAATAGCACCAGTCCTACCAGGAAAATTCCTAAGTGCATATAGTATTTATTTTTATTCTGGGTCACTATAAGATTAACTCCACTTTCGTGATTCAACATTATGGGTGGTCAAAAACAGGAAGAAGCTGATCATGGAAAGAAAATAGATCAGGTTGCGGGTATCAATGACACCTCGGGAAATATTGGATAGATGGAAACCCGTACTTAAGTATTGGACAATTCCCGCCATAGATGAGGGGACAAAGACGAGTAGCTGATCCATGAGGAAAAACACCATTACAATGGCAATGCCGATAATAAATGCAACCACCTGGTTATCGGTCAAACTGCTGGAAAAAATACCGATAGCGGCATAGACTCCGCCCATGAGCGCAAGTCCAAGGTATCCTGAGAAAATGGCTCCATGATCAATATTTGTTCCTACAAAGGTTAGAGTGATATAATGAATCGATGAAGTAAGCAGCCCAACTAAAATCAAGGTAAACACAGCCAGATATTTTCCCAGCACCAGATCTAAATCCCGGATGGGAAGTGTAGCCAGAATTTCTATGGTACCCAGTCCTTTTTCCCGTGATATCACACCCATGGAGACAGCAGGAATAAAGAAGAGGTATACCAGCGGGACAATACTGAACAAGGCACGCATATCTGATTGGTCATAAAGAAAAAATGTATTGGTGAAAAAATAACCGTTTACAAGGGCAAAGACCACGAGGAAAATATAAGCCATGGGACTGGCAAAGAATGAATGCAGTTCCTTTTTAAATATAATGATTATACTACGCATCTGTTATGACACCATCCTGGGTCAAATTCCTGAAAATAGATTCCAGGTCTCTCTTAGATGCGCTCATTTCCAGTATTGACCAGCCATGATCAACTGCATAACGAAAAATATCCTTCCTGGGGTCAGCAGTATTCGGATATTCAATCAAAATATCCATTGAATCATCGTTTCGGGAAATAGATTGAATAGTAATACTGGGGATCGTAGCCTTCATCTCTTGAATGGCATCCTCTTCTCCGCCATCAATTTCCAGTTTCAAATGGGTAAGACCCTGGGAATCAGCGATCAGTTCATCACTTGTGCCGTCTGCAACTATTTCACCATTATGAATAATAATGATCCTGTCCACAGTAGCCTGAATTTCCTGCAGGATGTGCGAAGACATAAGCACAAGTTTTTCCTTACCAACTTTTTTGATTAAACGTCTTATCTCAACGATCTGGTTGGGATCTAGGCCAGAAACCGGTTCATCTAAAATCAGAATTTTGGGATTATGAATCATGGCCGCAGCAAGACCCAGCCGTTGTTTATAACCCTTAGAGCAGTTACCAATCGTACGGTGTACAATACCCTGCAGACCGCAATCTTTTACTACCTTGCTCAGTGCCTGGGTAAATTCGCCATCCTTGATTCCCCTTGTTTCCGCATGAAACCGTAAATAATCGTACACTTTCATCTCTGTATAAAGAGGATTCAATTCGGGCAGGTATCCTATTTGTTTTTGAATTTCAAGATGATCGTCGATAATATTCATCCCATCCACATGAACGTTGCCGGCTGTGGGGGAGATATACCCTGTGATCATTTTGAGTGTGGTGCTTTTCCCAGCACCATTTGCGCCTAAAAATCCCACTATTTCACCATCCTTCAATTCAAACGAAATAGATTTAACTGCCTTGACCTGTCCAAAGTTTTTAGTCAGATTTTCTATACGGACCAAAGATTTATCTCCTTAAAGTTTCTAATAGGAATGATGAACAAACAAATAAGTTCCAAAAAAACGCTGGGGATATTAAAAAAAAAAGTTTTGAGTAAATATATTTTTTTTTAGGTCACTGTGATTGCAGTCACATAAAGTTATAATACCTTGACAAAGGGATGCTTGCCGGAATAGATTATCATCGGTTATTCAGTATATACTGGATGCCATGGTTAACCAAACTAACTCATGAGGAGTAGAATAATGAGACGAGTCTATAGACTTCTTATCTCTACATTAGTAATTATCGGAATTGTCGCCGTTGCACCAGCGAAAACACCTGTTGATAAAACCGAACAGGCAATATGCGTGGTAAAAGCAGGCTGCTGCGACACAGACCAAATTGCTAGCGCTGATGTGAAGAAGAAGAAAAAGAAGAAGAAAAAGAAAGGTGAAAAAGGCGGAAAAGGAAAGAAGAAGAAAAAAGGTTTCTTTTCCAAAGTCTTTGGAGCAAAATAACTTTTTCCATGATTCAAAAAAGGGTATGATTTTCATACCCTTTTTTTTTGCTCCGTTTTATGCTATTATTGACATATGAATAAAGGGGATAACCTTATGTTAAAATATTTAATGTATTCGATTTTCCTGTTGAGCCCAATAATGTCGCAAACAGATCCAGACACATCGAGCAGCGATGATGGTGGAGAAGAACAGAAATATGCCATGAATACCTCAGTATATGTGGATTTCAGTAAGAATACAGGAAATACAACGGCGGAAATATTGTACTACGGACTTAGCTTCGGTTTATTTGGAGATTACGGCCCTTTGAAGGATACCGAATTTTCATTTAGCTATAGCGCTAACGATGCAGTCGTCAGCGGGGAACAGTGGGAAGATGATGCTAATCTTATTCTCAAATTTGATCTGTGGGCCAGTCAGAGATTCTCACCATTTTTATTCCTGCAAAATGAGAAAGATGCTATTGTTGGTTTAAATAACAGGCTCAATTATGGTATGGGGGGGAAAGTCAATTTGCAATTTGGCACATCTGTCAGTTATGCGTTATTGGCTGAAAGTGAGAACTACACAATTTATGAATCAACCATTGAAAGTATTGATAGCGTTGAATCAGAGTATTATTATTATACATGGGACTATGATACCACCTATGGTTATTCAGAAGCAGATTCTATCCGTGATTTTGCCAGACACAGCATAAGGCCAAAGATAAAATTGAAATTGCTCGATGGTAATGTTGTTTTTGATTATAGATTTTACTATAAGCCTAATGTAGAAGACTTTGATGATTATCTTTTACAAAATGAACTGACGGTGAATATTGCAACATTTTATGAAGCAATGAGCATTTATTTAACATATTCAGATAGTTATAACAGCAGATATGATAAACCGGATGCTCAATTCAAACCAAAGGATAGTTCGTTATCCATTGGTTTTCAATTTGATTTATGACCATTATAAATAAATCAATCATTTAACTCCAAAGGGGCTTGGAATTAATTTCAGGCCCCTTTTTCTATGAATTACGACCACCAGAAAATTGAAGCCCGATGGCAATCTTATTGGGAAGAGTTTAAAACTTTTAAATCTGAAGAGAATCCTGATAAAGAAAAGCTGTATATACTGGATATGTTTCCCTATCCATCAGGGTCCGGACTTCACGTAGGCCACCCATTGGGTTACACCGCTACAGATATTTATTCCCGGTTTAAGCGTTTGCAGGGCTTTAATGTACTGCATCCTATCGGTTGGGATGCTTTTGGACTTCCAGCAGAGCAGTATGCCATTAAAACCGGTACTCATCCAAAAGACACAACAGAAAAAAACATTGACCGTTATCGGAAACAGTTGAAAATGCTGGGATTATCCTACGACTGGGACCGGGAAGTCAATACCACAGATCCCAATTATTATAAATGGACCCAGTGGATCTTCCTGCAATTGTATCATAAAGGCCTGGCTTACGAAGCAGAAGTACCAGTCAATTGGTGCCCGGAATTAAAAGCAGTACTGTCTAATGAGGAAGTGGTCGATGGAAAATCCGATATCGGGGGGCATCCGGTCTATCGAGTACCCATGAGACAGTGGATGCTGCGAATTACAAAATATGCAGAATCCCTATTGGCTGGGTTGGATGACCTGGATTGGCCAGAGAACGTGAAGGAACTGCAGCGAAACTGGATCGGACGTTCAGAAGGTGCAAATGTTAACTTTAAATTACCAAATATAAATAAAGATATTACAGTATATACTACCCGTCCAGATACTCTGTTTGGAGCTACGTACATGGTTCTCGCACCCGAACATCCATTGGTAGTAGAATTGGTATCGAATGACCAGAAGGAAGCGGTTGAGGCTTATTGTCAAGCAGCCAGCAAAAAATCTGATCTGGACAGGGGGGAACTCAGTAAAGAAAAAACAGGAGTACCTTTAAATGCTGCCGCTATCAATCCAGTAAATGACCAGGAGATTCCCATCTGGGTTGCGGACTATGTATTAATGAGTTATGGTACCGGTGCAATCATGGCTGTTCCCGGGCACGACGAACGAGACTATGAATTTGCAAAAACATTCAATTTACCCATCGTTGAAGTCGTTTCCGGCGGTGACATTTCCAAGGAAGCTTTCACCGATAATGAAGACGGCATTATGGTCAACTCGAGAAATGATGCCGGGCTGGATCTGGATGATTTACATGTTCCTGAGGCTGTCCAAAATACTATAGAGTGGCTGGCGGCGAACGGCAAGGGAGAGGCTGCGGTACAATATAAACTAAGGGATTGGCTTTTTTCCCGCCAGCGGTACTGGGGTGAGCCCATCCCGATGATCCATGAGTATAATGGACAATTACTGGCTCTGAATGAAGCAGATCTGCCTCTAACATTGCCTGCTGTAGAAAAATATGAACCCACAGGCACAGGCGAATCCCCACTAGCAGGTATTGATGCATGGGTTAATACGGATCAAGGCCTGAGGGAAACCAATACCATGCCCCAATGGGCCGGTTCCTGCTGGTATTATTTACGGTTTATTGACCCCTTAAATGACGATAAAGCCTGGAATATGGAAAAGGAAGCTTACTGGATGCCAGTTGATCTATATGTAGGCGGGGTAGAGCATGCCGTATTGCACCTGCTCTATTCCCGATTCTGGCACCATGTATTACACGATCTGGGCCTGGTGTCTACCCGGGAGCCGTTTCAAAAGTTATTCAACCAGGGCATGATCCGCGGTGAAGACGGTCAAAAAATGAGTAAATCCCGTGGGAATGTTATTAACCCGGATGATATAGTGCGTGATTATGGTGCGGATAGTTTTCGGCTCTATGAAATGTTTATGGGGCCGTTGGATAAATCAAAACCCTGGAATACCAAGGGATTGCAGGGCTGTCACCGGTTTTTAAAGAAAGTTTGGCGTATTTATACGGAAAACCCAGAAAAGATCAAAGAAAGTTGCGCTAACGATGAAACAACACGTATTCTGCACCAAACAATAAAAAAAGTCACCGAAGACCTGGATAACCTGAATTTCAACACTGCCATTTCGCAAATGATGATCTTTATTAATCATATGCAGGTGCAGGATCAATACGATCCAGAGATACTGAAAACATTTTTAATCCTATTAAATCCGTTTGCGCCGCATGTCAGCGAAGAACTAAACAATTTATTATCAATAGATTCAGGCAAATTACTATTAGATTTAAATTGGCCAAAATATGATGATAGCCTTATTATTGCAGATACAATTACAATAGCAGTTCAGATCAATGGTAAGACACGAGGGACCATCGAAATTGATAGTAACATTACAGATAAAAAAAATATTTTTGATATTGTACAAAACAATAAACGACTAATGAAATACTTTTTGAATAACAAAATTTCCAAAGAAATATATATACCTAATCGTTTAATTAATTATTTAATTGAATGACATGGATCAATCTTGTATTAAATGTGGAGCCCATTATGAAAATTGTTAAAAGTATAGTTCTTGGTTACCTACTATTATCAGGACTATATGCTTCTAGCCAATCCAATAACCAATTAGATAATGATCATGTTATAAGAAATTTTGCTTTTATAGGACCATTTAATGAAAGTATAAATATAGATTCAATTATAGATAGGTTTTTTGCAGATGATTTTTTATA
>Ga0208522_1000384_pt1 | contig 30247 bp, 26 predicted proteins | sample ETNtaG_25_FD_185763 | JGI IMG/M metagenome (GOLD analysis project Ga0208522, IMG submission 185763) | Marine microbial and viral communities from oxygen minimum zone, Eastern Pacific Ocean - ETNP201302SV86 (SPAdes) (version 2) | ecosystem: Environmental > Aquatic > Marine > Oceanic ... | reverse complement strand
CCTGCCGGAAGATGCCCTGGTGAATATTACAATCTATGACATGGTGGGCCGGCAGGTAAAAACACTGATTAACAGTGAACAGACCGCTGGTTATAGGACTATTCGCTGGAATGGAACCAATTACCTGGGGCAAACGGTATCAGCCGGTTTGTATATGTATGTAATCCAGGCCGGGGCTTACAGGAAAACAAGGAAAATGGTGCTGCTGAAATAGAAGTTATCTTATATTAAAAAAGCCCCGCCTTTGAGCGGGGTTTTTTATTTGGGGATACATGAATTATATAAAATGAGTGAAAAATCCCCAAAAAAATGCAAAAAAGTGAAATTTTAATAGTTTCTGTAAGGTTCTTGTAAGATTATCTGTAAGGTTGGATTTGTATATTTACATTAATTATAGAATATAAATCCAAGACGTTTCTATGTATCAAGAAAAGGGTAGGCACCTATTTGCTTACCCTTTTTTATTCTTCCCAGGCTGGACAGACCAGGTCTTTATAATCGCACCAGTCGCAGTGGCGGCCTTTGGTTGGGTTAAATTCCCGGTTCCGGATGCCTGCCGCTACGTCTATGATTTTTTCTTTGGTCTCCCGGATCTGATCTGAGGTAAAAGAGTGACTCCGTATCGGTTTTTCTTCATCCCGCAGGAAGTAAAGGGCAGCGGATGCGGGCAGCCCGCCAATATCAGGATCTTCAAGCTGCTCCAGGTACATGGAATAGATGGCCAGCTGCAGGTTTGATTTGGCGGTGGAAAAGGTCTTACTGGTCTTATAATCCACAATGTGGGTGCCGGATTCCGTCTGGTCAATGCGGTCGATGGCGCCGCGGATGGCAATGGAATCCATCTCAAAGGAGAATTTCTCTTCACGTTTGATGACCTTCGGCGGATCCTGGCTGATGCACTGGGTGTACCGCGCCAGCATTTCCTGGCCCTGTTCCTTGAACTTTTCTTCCCGGACAGCATAATCGAATTCACCTTCTTTCCATTCTTCATCCAGCAGGTGCAGGATCCGCTCCTGGGAAAGTTCCTTACCTGGAGCGTGAAACCGTTGCAGGACGCGGTGAATGATATTGCCGAATACCAGTTCCGGCTTGCTGGCCGTTTGCGGTATGCCGTCTAAACGTCCAAGGCGGAATTTAAGGGGGCAGGTTTCGTAGGTTTCAATGGCGCTGGCGGAAAGATTTATCTGTTCAGGTATTTCCGATTTGTATTCTTGGGACAGGTCACTTTGCAGTTCCTGTTCCCAGTCAGAATTGCCCAGGGTGATATGTTCGCCTTTTTCATGCTGTTTAATGAATGCCAGTGCGTCTGAGAACTGTTTTACCTGCACGTATTCTTCACGGGATAATGCTTTCTGTAAATACTGCTCGTATTTGATCTTTAAGGCTGAATAGGATTTGATGGGGGTTCCGGGGTCGGTCATGGGCTGGTCCTCCATTAGGGTTTCCGGGAGTTCTTTAATGAATTTTGATGTGGCTTTTTTCGGTGCCAGAATATATAGTTTGTCCTGTGCGCGGGTTACAGCCACGTAAAACAGGCGCCGCTCTTCCTGGTAGTGGTGCTCCCTGGGGGTAAGGTCCGTTGCCTGCGTGTAGCGCAGCCATTCATCCGGCGGCCGGCTGACGCGCTTGTCTGCGGTGAAATTCAGGGGAAAACTGGCGCTGCGCTGAAAGGGCAGGAATACAACTGGGAATTCGGCGCCTTTTACGCCATGGACAGTGTTGAGGGTCACGCCTGCCGGGTCACGATACGCGGGCGGCGTCAGGGAAGGCAGACCACCTGATTTTAGAACTGCCTCCAGGTAGATATTAAAAGCGGTCAAACTGTCATTCTTTTTATTTCTGCGGGTGAAATTCTGGGCTCTTTTTAATAGATCGCCTATGTTGAGCAATTCAAAATGGTCATCCAGCGCATAGCGCCGAGCACGGGATTTTAATATGTCCATATTTTTACATATCTCCCAGACCATTTCCCCAGCCGACTTTTTTTGGGTGATGTTCCTGAATTCATTCACGGAATCCATAATATTTTTTACCTGCGGATATTGATCATGGATGTGTTGATTTCCAAAGATAAGGTCAAACCGGGGGGTGGTATCCCTGGTGTTGAACGCAGAGAATATTTTATGGGCAGCCTTATAACCGCAGTTCTGCTCAATTATTCGAAATAAAGCAGTGTCCTGGTAGGAACCGCCGCCTATGACCTGGCACCAGGCAATGAGGTCCCGGACCAGGGATACGCTGAAAAAACCCTGCCGGGGGGCCTGCACCGGAATACCCGCCTGGCGCAGGGCATTTACAACCCCGCGGCCCTGGGAATGGGTCCGGCACAGGATGGCCATATCACCATAGGAAATACCATCTGCTGACAACTGCTGTATCTCCCGGATCATAAATTCAACCTGTTCCTGCTTCTCGCCCCAGAAACGGATGGGATGGGGACCTTCCGGTTTTATCCTGGACTGCAGGGTCTTTTCCGTGCGGTCCAGGTTGTGCTCTATGGCACGGTTCGCCAGGTCCAGGATCGGCTGTGTGGAGCGAAAATTTTCATCCAGGGTAATTGGTTCGAATCCCGGATGAGAGCCATAACGATCCTTGAATGCCTGGATATTATAGGAGTTGGCACCGCGAAAACTGTAGATCACCTGGTCATCATCGCCAACAACGGTGATGAATTTTCGATCTCCCGCGATCAGGCCCATGACCTCATTCAAGGCAAAATTATTATCCTGGAATTCGTCTACTATGATGTGGCGGTATTGATCCTGAGCCTGTTTTCGAATATCTTTCTCAAATTCCAGCAGGTGATAGGCGCTTAGGATCATATCGCCGTAATCCACCAGGTTGTATTCTGCTTTCCATTGCTGGAACAAGGGGTAGATTCGCTGCAGGTCCTTTAACTGGTTTGCGATCTCTGCCGTGATGGGTCCCTCTTCGGTGCTGGGGGGAATTTCCATCACTTCCGGGTTGATCAGCTCATCCCGGGCGCGGTTGAAAAAGGGGATGAAACTATGGGTAACCGCCTTTTGCGGGTCCAGGGGAAATTCATCAGAAGCAAAAGGCCTTAACTCGTCAAACCGTTCCAAAAGCATGTGAATTGCTTCACTTTCGTCCAGCAGCTGCGGTGCAGAATCAGGGCCATATTCCTTGATCAAACGATAGCAGAATGAATGGAAGGTACATACTGTCATTCGCTGCGCCGCCTGGCCCACGCGCTTGATGATTCTTGACTGCAGTTCCCGGGCCGCTTTTTCCGTATAGGTGATGGCTAAAATATGCCTGGGGTCAACTTGATAATGTTCGATATGATAGACGATGCGGTTTTCCAGGGTAAATGTTTTTCCGGTACCGGCGCCGGCCAGTATCATGAGGGGCGCAGGAGGATGGGCGATGGCTTTTTGCTGTGCGGCATTCGGACGCAATGATTTTTCAGCTGAAGGCATAGGAAAAATTGGGGTTATTTCATGATAAATCTCTAATATTCATTAAAAAGTTTTTAACCTTTCCGGTCTTTCCACGTCCAACTATGCAAAATGACATGCCCAGTGACCATGAACTCATACGAAAATTCCAGAAAGGTGATCCAGACGCATTCGATGAAATTGTGCGGCGGCATCTGCCCAATGTTATGGGTTTTTTTATCAATATTACCCGGGATGAAATGGCTGCCGAGGACCTGGCGCAGGATGTATTTTATAAACTGTACAAACACCTTAAACGGTTTCGCTTCGAATCGGCGTTTACAACCTATCTATACCGCATCAACACCAATACAGCCAATAGCTGGATTACAAGGAATAAATGGAAGAACCTGCTCCACCTGGACCAGGCGCCGGACCGCGGTGAGGAAGATAACCGGCTTGAGCAGGAATGGACAAAAGAAGAATTATGGGCGGCCATCGAACGGTTGCCCAGGAAACAGCGGACCGTGGTTATGATGCGCGTTGCTCAGGAATTGCCCTACAGGGAAATTGCCCAGGTCACAGGCATGTCGGAAGGAACTGCCAAGGTTAATTTTCACCACGCCTTAAAAACATTAAAAAAATGGTTCTCCAATGATTGATTTTGAAGATAAACTGATGCAGTTGGGCAAGGTCGGTAAACAGGATACCGATCCGGATATTTTCCTGGCAGCATTCCACGGTTTGCGACGGGAACGGGAAAAAGCCCAGTCCCGCATGAGATCAGGAATGGGTGCGGCCATGTTTATTTTCCTCCTGGGAATAATGACCACCATGCAATTGTCAAATCAAAGTCAAGATATCATGTATATGACCCAGTACAGTACTGAATCCAGTTTATTCGATACGGAATTATGGGATCTGGAAACGGATTTTTCGTCGGAGCAGCAATTAACGTACGTGGATGATATTACCCTTTTCCTGCTTGAGGAAGATGACTTTTGGGAAACGATGGACCTGATAAACGATATATACACAAACAATGAAACCAATAAAGAGGAAACACTATGAAAACACTATTTATCACCTGCGCTGTTGTGCTGAGCATCCCCTTTGCACAGGAACATGATATGATGGATGATATGATGGATCGGGATGAAATGGGCCATGATGACGGTGAACACCGCCAGCGGATGGAATCCATGATGATTTGGCGACTTACGGAAGAATTGGATCTGAAGACGGAACAGGCGGAGAAATTTTTCCCCAGGTTTCGCGAGCACCGTAAAAATCTGGATGAAATACGCGACCAGGAAAGAGAGATCGGAAAAACCTTAAGAAGAAAACTGAAGGATGAAAGCCTGAATAAGTCGGAAGTGACCACCGCTGTAAAAAAGATCACCAGCCTGCGTAAAAAACAGGCTGATGTGGAAGAAAAATTTATATTAGGAATGGATGATCTTCTGGATGTGGTGCAGATGACCAAACTGGGTATGTTCAAGCAGAAAATGATGAGGGAAATGGGAGGTGAAATGAGAAAACGCGGTAATGAAAAAAAGAAAATGAAAAAAATGAATCGTCAGCGTGGCGGCCACCGCAAACGCGGGTTTTGGTATTAAGGTAAATAAAAATAATTAAACAGGAGTAGAAACATGAAACAACTCTATTTATTACCATTATCTTTGTTGCTGATTTTTTCAGCCTGCGAAAATGCAGATAATGGTGTGCCGCTGGATGAAAGTGCACTGCTTGCCCTGCTGGATGCGGATGAGGCAGCAGGTATGGATGGGTTTGACTCAGGTGGAGACATGGATCTGGACCATGATGTAGGCCTGGAAATAGGCGGCGTGGGCCGTGTATTAAGCGATACACTGTCCTTCGGAGAAGGATACCGGATCCGGTACGGACGTCGTCTGATGGACCGGGATAGAACAGTTGAATTTGATGCAGGTGAAGACACGGCCATTGGCCTTGTGACCCACACGATTATAGGTGAATTCATTACCAAGGCTATTGACACATCCAACCACGAGCAGATCGATTCCCTGAGTTTTACCAAGGAGTTCTCATCTATCTTCACAAGGAAAGTCCGGTTTGTAAAAGTGGATGACTCAAGCAACCCCGATGGTTACCATTGGAAGATTGACGCGTTGACACCCATGATCGGCGGCTCTGGAGATAAGGTTTTCATTACAAATCTATCGTTCCATGCTCTCACGGACGGCCTTGAAGTGGGCGAACAGCTTTATTCTTTTACAGCGGATGAATTGGGCGACCTTTTTATAGACCGCGAATCGTTGCCCACGTTTACGGCATTCAGCGGGGTCGCTGCTTATGCAGATATAACCAACGCAGGACCGGAATACACGATGGAAAGTACGGGTGTTGGCGAATGGGTATTTCTGAATTACGGCCGAAACCGCTTCCAGAGAGGACGGAGGCATCTCCATGATACAGGAATGTTTTTTGATGAAACGATGAATGATAACACCCATTCCGGGGCAATGAGGATCCATGGACCGGGTCCTGAACAGGTAAGGGGTGTTTTTCGTACCTTTACTGAAGCAATTGACCTGGCCACCATGTTTGTCTCCGATGGTGGGTACAATACCAGTGTCTGGTCCATACCGTATCGTGTAGAAAGACCTTAAGTCAATTCCCTAGAAACAAAGAGAACCCTGTCATGATTATAATCAAATACTGGCAGGGTTTTTCTTTATAGATACAGTATAATTCCCGGTAAGTTATACCCTGTATTCTATGTTTTATCTGTATAAGAATTACCCTTATGGAAACCTATAATTTCAGTGCTGGCCCTGCTTGTTTACCCGAGCGGGTATTAGCTGCAGCCGGCGAAGCTGCAAAACAATTCCGGGATACGGGCATGAGCCTTATGGAAATGAGCCACCGCTCAAAACCTGTAGTTTCACTGTTCGAAGAAACCACAGAACGAATCACAGGACTACTGGCCATTCCTTCTAATTATCATGTACTCTGGCTCCAGGGCGGTGCCTCCACCCAGTTTTCCATGGTACCACTCAATGTATTACCGGATGGCGGTTGTGCGGATTATATCAATACTGGAGCCTGGTCCACGAAAGCTATTGCGGAATGCAATAAAATCGGAAAAGCTAATGTGATTGGAAGTTCCAGGGAGAATACATACACATATATCCCAAAAGAATGTGTCCAGAATACAGAGTCATCATATTTACATATTACCAGCAATAATACAATATATGGTACTCAGTATAAAGTAATACCAGAAGTAGTAAACCGCGATGGATTCCTGGTTGCGGATATGTCATCGGATATTCTTTCAAAACCAATTGATGTTTCTCAATTTGGGCTGATCTACGCCGGGGCCCAGAAAAATATGGGGCCGGCTGGAGTGACACTGGTGATTATCAGGAAGGACCTGGTGGGTGCGAATTATCGGACCCTGCCCACAATGATGGATTATGAAACCCATGTAGCAAAAGATTCCATGTTTAATACACCGCCTGTATTCGCTGTTTTTGTGGTCAACGAGACCCTGAAATGGATTGAGGATCTGGGCGGTTTGGAAGCAATGGCGGCGATCAATGAACAAAAAGCGAATAAACTGTATCTTGAGATTGAGCGTAACTCTTTATTTAAGTGCCCTATAGCGGTAGAGGATCGTTCCCTGATGAATATACCCTTTGTATTTTCTGAATCGGGTTTGGAGGATCATGACTTTCTGTCCTTCTGCGAAGAACAGGGATTAATGACCCTCAAGGGTCATCGCTCGGTGGGCGGCTTTCGGGCATCCATCTATAATGCCATGCCGGAAGAAGGCGTGGATGCATTGATTAGGGCCATGCAGGAATACGAAAAAGAGCAAGCCTGATTATTTGTTTATTATTCCTTCTTTTTCCAGTTTATCCAGCTTGGGCTTGATCACGAAAATGCAGTAGGGTTGGTTCGAATTATCGTTATAGTAATTATGGTGATAATCCTCTGCATCTGAATAATTATTCAATTCTTTTATTTCTGTTACAATGGGATGCGGCCAGTAACCTGATGAATCTGCGGATTTTTTAGATCTTTCAGCGGCGTTTTTTTGTTCATCAGAATGATAGAAAATAACGGATCTGTACTGCGTGCCCACATCATTGCCCTGGCGGTTCAGGGTAGTGGGGTCGTGTGCCTGCCAAAATACATTCAGCAGTTGTTCGAAACTGACCTTTTGCGGTTCAAATTCAATGCGGGCCACTTCAGCATGCCCCGTTGAACCGCTGCAAACTTCCTTATAAGTGGGGTTTTTTATGTCACCCCCGGCATAACCAGGGTTAACAGCAAGTACACCCTCTACGCGCTGGAATATGGCCTCAATACACCAAAAGCATCCGCCGCCGAAAGTGGCCAACTGAATATCATTCATTTTCTGATTGCTTTCAAGGTTAGAGATAAGAAAAAAACATATGAGAATAATAGGTTTTACTGGGCCCAATGGGAACGATCCTTCGGAAATAGAACCAGGTCAGACTTATACCAGCCGCCGCGGGCTTCTTTTATCATAAGCTTGGTCTTGGTGGGATTTTCGTATCTGGAATGTAAAGGAGGTACCACATCCAGGAAAAATTCTCCCGCTTCCAGAATTTGAAATGCAAATTTCCCATCGGGACCGGTGATACGCCTATTCTGATCCACACCTATCATACTTACTTTTGCTCCCATGACAGGTTCATCTGTTACTGCATCCATGATCCTGCCAAAAATAACAGTCGGTTCCAAAAGGTCATCATCCAAAAAGCGCGGCAGGCCGCTGTGCTGGAATATTGGTTCGCGCAAATAACCACTCAGGATTGCAAGCAGGTTTTCATACTTGCCATCCTGAGGCACATAACAAAGCAGGGGGTTCATTTCCTGGCCATTGATCCAGATGAGAAGTTCACCTTGTGGGGTCTTATCGGTGCGTATCTTATTAATAACTATCCGGGAAGCATTGTAATCAGCGGCGTTGTCATTACTTCCTAAATGGTAAAAAATATTGCCTTTCCAGAAAAATGTTTTTGCCCGCGAAGTCATGGTTCCTTTTGAAAATATTTTGGGTTTTTCTTCATCAGGAATAGGGTTCAGGGAAATATTCAGGTTCAGGTTATTCTCTTCATCCAAATGGTCCTCAGTCAGGATGACCACTTTCTTGTAATAATCAGATGATGTAAATCTGATCCGTGGCCTCCAAAGGTAGCCTACTGGGTCGATGCGATATTTACCTTCCCGGTCGGTGAAGGTTGAATCTTTCAATTTATCACTCCCACTCAGAATCTCTACCTTTATAGCATAGATTGGATTGTCATCCAGGGCATCAGTTAGAATACCCGTACAAATATTGACCTGAAATTCTACTCTGTCTTTGGGCTGGGCAGCTAGGATGGAAAATAAGAGCAGGGTGTGGGTCAGAATGATCATGGTGCGGGAACCGCCAGGCAGCGGTAAACTATCGGAAGAAAGTACTTGTTCGCTTTTCATTGTCCAAAATTACATGCAGAAATAAGACCGCAAAATTGAATTCTTTACGTGATTCTCAGGATAATTCTATTCTAAGTTTTATCATGGAATGGCAGCATTTACGGAGAGCAGATTTTGATTTTTGGTCAAGGATGAGATCCCGATGGCGTGATATGGATACACTGGGTCATATCAATCACGCCGCATATTTAACTTATATGGAATCTGCTAGGGTGGATGTTTATTTTAAATTGGGCTATAGGGGCATTCGCAAGGATGAGGATGAGAGTACTATATTGGGATCCATGGAAGTCAACTATCATCATCAGGCTACGCATCCATCCCAATTAGAAATAGGTCACAGGATTTCCCGGGTTGGCGGAAAAAGTTTTGATTTTATTGCAGGTGTTTTTCAGGAAGGCCAGGATTCACCTCTGTGTACCGCGCTGTTTAAGATGGTAGCTTTTAATTATTCTCAAAATCAAGCCATTCCGGTTCCAATAAAGATCAAGGAACTCTGCCGGCCCATGGTGCTTTGAATCTTTATCATTATTTACCAGCAAACGCCATTCAGGACAATAAGATTACCCGTATGGCCTATGCCAGGGATGCCAGTATGTACCGCCTGGTTCCCGATGCGGTGGTGCGTCCCGGATCCAGCCAGGATGTAAAAGCACTGCTGGGATATGCCCGCCAGACAAAAACACCCATTACATTTCGCGCCGGCGGCACATCCCTGTCAGGGCAGTCCATCACTTCAGGGATCATTGCGGAGGCACTCCATGACTGGTCGAGTTTCCAAGTACTGGACCGGGGAGATGCCATTCGCATGCAGCCTGGAGTCAATGGAGCCTTTGCAAATAAATTACTACTTCCATACCTCAGGAAGATAGGTCCGGATCCGGCATCCATCAATGCAGCACGTATTGGCGGTATCGTATCCAATAATTCATCGGGAATGGTCTGCGGGACAGAGTTTAACGCCTACCATACTCTAAGAGATATTTCTTTCATTCTGGCCAACGGTCATGAGTATAATACCGCAGCCAATAATGAAAATTCCCGGTTTCTTGAAAATGAACCAGGCTTGGCTGAAGGTCTGCTCCGTATACGGGAAAAAATCCTGGATCAGCCGCAATTGGTTAAGAAGATCCGCCAGAAATACCGTATAAAAAATACCATCGGTTATTCCATGAATTCGTTTTTAGATCATGAAGATCCCCTGGCCATTTTTTCTCATTTGCTGATCGGTGCCGAGGGAACACTGGCTTTTATTTCTGAAGTGACCCTTAAAACAATCCCGGATCCTCCTGAAAAAGGCACTGGTCTCATTTTATTTCAATCGCCGGAAACAGCTGGAAATTCGGTACCTTTTTTTAAAGACCTGGGAGCTGCAGCCGTGGAGTTTCTAGATGATCAGTCCTTGAGAACTGCAAAACATTTTGATCATCCCCCTTACGATCCAAATCAAATTTCCGCTGATATGACCGGGCTGCTGATTGAATTCCAGGAATATACACCGGATGAGATTGCCAGGCTTATGACAGAAGTGGAACAATTTGTCCGTGCAGATGCCATGGTCCATGAGATGCAATTGGTTACAGAGGAAAAAGACAGGGATACGATCTGGAAGATCCGCAAGGGTCTGTATCCAACACTGGGGGCTCTGCGCCGGACCGGCACCAGTGTGATCACGGAAGATATAGCCGTGGATATGAAAAACCTTGCTGCGGCTATCCGGGGTCTCAAGAAAATATTTAAGAACAGGGATTTTCATGACGGTGTGATCTTTGGGCATGCCAAGGACGGGAATCTTCATTTTATAACTTCAATCGACCTAGACAGTCCCAGCGGGGAGAGGAACTACGAAGAAATGATGAATGATCTTTCAAAAATGACTGTGGGGCAGTTCAACGGTTCTTTGAAAGCGGAACACGGCACTGGCCGCAATATGGCAGCGTTTGTCGAAACGGAATGGGGCGGTGCTATCTTTGAACTCATGTGGCAGGTAAAAAAATTAGCGGACCCGCATCATATTCTAAATCCGGATGTCTTGCTCACCCGGGATCAAAAACTGCATATGAAAGATCTGAAGCCGCTGCCCCGGGTACATGATGAAGTGGATATGTGCATTGAATGCGGTTTTTGTGAACGGATCTGCCCCAGCGCGGGTCTGACCCTGACGCCCCGCCAGCGCATTGCAGTTATGCGCGAAATGAAGCTGAATAATTTGACTGAAGATGAAATAAAAGATTTTCATTATCTATGGGAGCAATCCTGTGCTGCGGATGGGCTTTGTGCCGAAGAGTGCCCGGTGAATATCGATACAGGAAGGATGGTGAAAGATGCAAGGTTTCCAAAGGATACAGATCCCGGAATAGTGCAAGCCATCAGTAACCATTTTCGATTTACAGTTGGCATGGTCAACCGATTCATTGGGCTGGCCAATACATTAGAGCGCATTCTGGGCAACAGTGCCTTACATTATATCTTTGGAAAATGTAATCGTTTTTCAAACAGGTCCATCCCAACCTGGCCGGAATCGGGCATAGCCAGAGTGAATCCCCTCAAATTTCCAGCCCAGGAGAAGAGCCGTCCCTTCGATTTTATCCATTTTCCCGCCTGTGTGAACCGTATTTTTCCCGGGAATCCCCGTGGAGAATCATCCTCGTCTATACTGCATAAGATTGGGCAACATGCAGGTAAAAGGTTAAGTGTATTAGATCAATACGAAGATCAATGCTGCGGCATGGTTTTTGATTCCCGGGGGTACAGGAAAACCGGTAATGAACTCAGAAAAAAACTCCTGAAAAACATTGCTATGCAATCTGACCGGGGCAGGGTACCGGTGATTATCGATCTTTCCCCCTGTACACAATACATTCTTGCCGGCGATACGACCAACCTGCAGATTTTGGATTCAATCACCTTTATGAACCAGGTAAAGGCAGATCTGAAGCTCTCACCAATACCTGCAGCTGTATTTACCCATCCGGTCTGCTCTTCGCAGAAAATGGGTAATGGTCACCACCTGAATGAACTGGCGCAAGCTTGTGCCGGCAGTGTGGAGACATCCATGGAAGGATTTTGCTGCGGCATGGCTGGGGACAGGGGGTTGCGGGTACCGGAACTCCCCCGTCATGCTGTGGAAACATCAACAAATCCCAGTGCAGAGCTGGGTGTCTCCTCCAGCCGGACCTGCGAAATGGGCCTCAAGGAATATACAGGATTGGAATTTATCAGTATGGAAGAACTGGTAATGCGGGCAATTGCAAATTCTACTTGATTTGATCAATACCGATTCAGGCTTAATTTTTGTGATCCTATTCAAATCAATAATATGAAATCGGTCCCATTCAAAATTTTATTTGCGGCTGCAATACTTTCTACCAACCTGCTGGCCGAGCCCATCGCAGTCCTGGCCGGCAGTCATGGCGATGTTCTGATCAAACGCATGGGCAGGGACGCATTTTCTGAGAAAGCGACACTTGGCGTCTCGTTGAACAACGGCGATGCTTTAAAAGTAGGGGCGCTTTCTTATGCTTCTGTCATGTATATCAATGATAAATCGGTTGTCAAACTGCGTGAAAATACCCAGTTGCAATTGATGGATACCCAGAATACTCGAACGGTAGACGTGGATTTTGGTACAATGCTTAGCACGGTGATGAAGGAAGGCCGCCGCAAAACATTTCGGGTGCAAACCCCCTCGAGTGTGGCCAGTGTACAAGGTACAGAATTTGCATCCATTGTTGATCCGATCAGCGGGGTTGATCAGTTTATTGGAAAATCGGGAAATTTTGATGTGATGAATATGGCCAGCGGTCAGACTGTTTCCGTAGGACCTGGGCAAAAGGCGGTGAGCAATGCTGTGGGAAACTTGGTTCAGGCTCCAGCTACCCCTGGCGAATATCCGCCTGATCCGGAAACAACACCCTACGAGCAGGGACCGAAACCCTCTGAGCGTGAAGCACCGAAGAAATCAACCCAAACGAAGCCACAACAGCAAAACCAGACCAAACCACAGCCGCAAAAAGAAGCTGCCCCCCAGGAAGATAAAAAACAGGAACCGGAAACAGAACCTGAAACTCAACCCGATGAACCGGATGCACCTGATACGGGGGTTGAAGGGAAAAAACCGCCTGCGCCGCCGAAAAAACCATTCGGTATGGGTTTGGGGATCGGTTCCGCTACTATGGATGGTGTGTTGTACAATCAACTTTCTCTGCGTCCGGAAGTGAACATTGGCAAACTGGGGTTTGGTTTGGACCTGGTCATTTACCTGGACAATGAAGGTAATATTCGCCCGGATGAATGGGATATTAAAAACGACCCATCCATGCTGCTGGATAAAATACTGTTTATTCGCTACGGGGATAAAACCGATCCTGCCTGGGTAAAATATGGCTCGATTGAGGGCATGACCCTTGGATATGGCGGCTTGATGTCTGGATATTCTAATATGATGGAATTTCCTTCAGTACGAAGGGTGGGTATCAATACAGGTTTTAATCTGGGACCGGTCAGTGGTGAAATTTTCCTGGCGAATGTGAAGGATTTCTCACGCGGCGGAACCCTCATTGGATTTCGGACTGCCTACACCATTTCGGATAATTTCCCCCTTTCTATCGGCATGAACTATGTTACGGATGCCAATATGTTCTCTGGACTCAAAGACCGGGATGAGGATACAATTCCGGATGTATTTGACGATTTTCCTGATGATAGTACTTTATGGAATGATACGGATGGCGATGGCTGGCCCGATCCAGGACAGGGGAGCAGTGTACCGGATTCCTTGATCGATATTGATGCCGATGGTGATAATATTGTGGATGGCGATGAAAATGCTGATGAGATTCTTTTAAAAGCCACCCCATTCAGTCTTCAGGATAATAAAGCCAGTGTAAGCGGCTGGGCTGTTGATATAGGGTATCCGCTTTTACAAAGCAGCATCATTGATCTCACCGTTTACGCTGAATACAACAGCCTGAGTTTTCCCACTTCTGTAGCCTTAGATACCGTTTCTTTCAATCGTCCTGAGCGTTCAGGCACAGGGCTATCCATCCCCGGCATACGATCATCTCTCTTTGGTCTGCTTCACCTCTCCCTCGAATATCGACTCATTAACGGTTCTTATGTACCTCAGTTCTTTGACCAGTCCTATGATCTGAACCGAGTGGTAACCCAATCTTCCGCAGGCGCCACAAGTATCCAAACCAAGGATATGTTTGTGTTCACTGATTCGTCCGGGGCCACTTCCTCACAAGGACTGTTTGGTTCGGCATCCCTGGACCTGTTCAGTCTAGCCACTTTCTCAGCTTCCTATGCCAATATGAGAATGGATACCACGGATTACAAAAGCTTTTATGCCTTTATAAACCTGAATGCGGAAAATATTCCCAAGGTGAGTACCGCCATGGCCTACTACCAAAGGAATAATGATGATAACCCATTTGATTTTGAGAATCCCACCGTGAACACGGTCATGGGCTACCGGGTAGGCTACGAATTGAGCAAGGGGGTGAGTCTTATCTGGGATTTTCGCCAGTATTACCGCGATGACGGCACCGGAAAACTGGAACCCATCAAACAGACAACAGTCGAAACTGCTTTTAATTTCTAAACCTGATCCGGGATGAAAAAATTAATCTTTTTTACCATATTCAGTTTTCTTCGGGCCCAGGGGGAAGTGCAGGCATTAAGCCCCAGGGTCGGGACCGAGATTGATGTACATGAAAACAGATTCTACCGTATATTCCCTGGGGAAAAAGGGTTTGTGAGTGCCCAGATCCTGACCGCGGGACCCAATGAATTCCGGGTAAAGATTATCAAAGAAATCCATGGGCAAAGAATTCAAAAGACGTCTACCTTTACCCTGCGTAAATTTATTGAACTGCAGACACATGTGAATGGACAGCCGGAGCTTACAAAAGAAGCATTAAACGAACTGTACAAAGGAATGCACTTTTTGCAGGCAGCAAAAATTGTGGCTGAAATACCAAAACCCCAATTTGTAAAAATCAAACATTCAGGCAGTAAAAAACTAAAAGGGACCCTGTTGAGTTTTGAAAATGAAATATTACAAGTCCAGACACCAACCAGCGTTGAATGGGTTCCCCTGGATCGTATGGAAGGGATTTCTTACCGTATGACAACCGGGGAATATTTATTTTTAAAACCATATATATTTGCAATCAGTGCTGCACTGGGTTTCGGAATCGGACAGGTTTATAATTCGCAGCGCAAACCTGAAACAGATATCAAATGGTATAACCGTTTTTATGGTACAATAATAGGATTGATTTTTAGTGGCGAAATGTTTGATGCTGTCAGTACATTACTGACGCCAAAAGAGACCTTTATTTTGGCTGAAGAGGAATATGAAAGGCTACGAACCCAATAACCGGAGGACATATGCCCAAAAAACCTGACACAGGTGGATCCGAGGATCAGGCGCCAGCCATTGATCCGCAAAAGAAATATTTAATGGACCAGTTTGGTTCTCTTATGGAAAAAGTGGGAGATGGTTTTGGAATCCCATTGCAGGAAGAACTGGTAAGAAGACTGGAACAAACCATTGCCGATTTTCATGAAGAAGTAACAGAATTACTTGAAAACCTGAAAGATAATTCTGAAAAACGTCACGAAAAATTAAAAGAGATCTGGGAAAACCAGGAACTTATAATTGAGGATGAAGGTGAAGCGGAAGAAGGCGATGGCGGTGGAGCAGCCCCGGAAGAAAGCGGCCAGGAATTGAGTGACTGGGAGAAACGTGTCGAAGGCATGGAAGAGGGAAAAGGTGATGAAAAACCAGCTGATGAGGGCGAGAAAAAGAAAGAGAAAAAAGGTTTATTTGGGCGTAAGAAAAAGTAGGGCCAAATTCGGGGGTGAGAATTCACCCCCTTTTTTTTATCATATCATTTTTATTCCTTTTCCCGGCACTTAATCGTGCACAGGAACATCTAAAGAACCTGGAGGAATACACTCCACTCCGGAAAAGAGTTTATAGTTTCTCCAAAATAGATTTCATCACTGCTGAGGGTGAGTTCAATGAATCTATCTGTACCCTGGTCATCCCGGATCTGAAAGAGGACAGCCCGCCCTTTGTAGCTATTTACTATAAGCGGGATAATTCGAAGTGGTTCACTGAATCCTTATACCGTAAAAGGCTAAGGTTCAGTTTTAAGGACGGCGTGTTAAAGCTTGACCAATCCAACTTCTGGGACTGGTTTGAAATCACAGAAATAAAAATTGTTGTTATTTATTAAAGAAATCAATTATCTCTTCTTGTAAATTAATGGCTGGTTAATTTGGAAAATTCTTGGCCGTGCTAGATGGGGAATTAGCGGTGCCCTGTAACCTGCAATCCGCTGTAGCAGGGTCGATGTCGCCGCCAGGTCATTACTGAACGGTTTTCATACTCTAAGCGGTGCTGATATTTCAAACTGTGGCAATGGGTGCCCGGTGAATCCCGTCAGGCCCGGAAGGGAGCAGCGGTAAATCGACGCATTCATGTGCCTGCAGTCCACTGGAATGGAATTGGCTGGATTATGGACAATCGGAACCAGGGTGATCGAACGGCGGTGCACGGCCAGATCAGATCTATGATGACATACAAAGTATTATCTCTAAAATGGCGCCCGCAGTCTTTTCAAGATGTGGTTGGACAAAATCATATTACCCAGACCCTGATCAACGCCTTTCAACAGAACCGTATTGCCCAGGGCTATATTTTTTCCGGCCCCCGGGGGGTAGGTAAGACCACCATGGCCCGGATCCTGGCCATGGCGCTCAACGCGGAGGGGGGACCAAGGGCTGATTTTGACAAGGATTCTCCTATCTCAAGGGAGATAGCCAATGGACGTTCTCTGGACGTTTTGGAGATTGACGGCGCTTCGAATCGCGGTATTGATGAAATTAGGAATCTTCGGGAACAGATTAAGTTTACACCCATGCACTGTTCTTTTAAGGTTATTATAATTGACGAAGTACATATGCTTACCAACCAGGCATTCAACGCTCTATTAAGGACACTAGAGGAGCCTCCCGCTCACGGGAAATTCATATTTTGTACGACCGATATCCATAAGGTCCCGGCAACGATTATCTCGCGCTGCCAGCGGTTTGACTTTAACCGGATCTCCCTTCACGATATTACGAGCCGGCTGGAGGTTATATTAAAGGCGGAAGAAAAAAACTACGATAAAGAGTCTCTGGTTACCATCGCCCGGAAGGCGGATGGCAGTATGCGCGACAGTTTAAGTTTACTGGACCAGGCGATATCTTATTGCGGGGATGAGATTAAATACGACGGTGTGGTGCAGGCTTTGGGGCTGATTACGGATGATTTGTATTTTGAATTTACCAGGTGTATCCGAGAAAGAGATGATACTGGAATGGTGGAGATTGTATCGCAATTTTCCGGGTTTGGCGTTCCAGCGTCCGAGGTACTGGTGGGCCTTGGCGAACATATCCGCAATTTAATTTATGCCGGTATTAGGGACGGAGGTTCACTCTTGGAGATGAACCAGGAACACAAAGAGAAATATACCACTGAATCATCCAGCTGGGATCGGCGTGACCTGTTGCGTATCGGGCAGTTACTCAGCAATGTATCTGCGGTAATTCGACGGTCCGAAGACCCCTATTTACTCTTGGAAATGACTGCTTTAAAATTGCTGGAGCTGGATGCATCGGTTTCCATTGATGAATTATTAAGTGGCGATTATTCTGATCCAGAAAAGCGGGTAAGTACAATTCAGAAGGTGTCCGCTCCAAAGGTTTTGAAACCTGATGAAAAACAAACAGTGGAATCTGTTCCTGAGACAACATCCAGGGAAAGTAAAGTGTCAGCAGTTGCTGCACCTGCACCGGTATTGGATTCTGTTGAACCGGAAGAGGAGGATGAAAATACACCTCTGCCAACTCTGTCCATTGAATCTATCCATGAACACTGGCCCGCGATTATGGAAAAAATCCACCTCAAAAAACCATCTATTGGAGCTGTCCTGGAAGGATGCAGACCATTAAAAATTTCTGGAAACATAATCCTGATTCAGGCATTTGGAAAAAGCGAGTTCAATATAAAAATAATAGAAAAAGGAATCGCGATTGTTGAGGAAATTTTAGCAGAAATACTGCATCAATCGTTGAAAATAAAATTTATTCAAGATGGAGGAGTGAAGCCGTCTGAGAATATTGCTGACTCCAATCATGAGAAACCACAACCGCACCCCGACGATGAAAATACCTTAAACCGCATCGTAGAATTGTTCGATGGAGAAATATTACATTAGGAGAGATTATGTTTAAAGGAAATATGTCAAAATTGCTGAAACAGGCCCAGGAAGTACAAAAGAACATTGAAGCTGTTCAGAATGAATTGTCAGATCTAATTGTGGATGCTGATTCCGGCGGGGGTATGATTCAAGTCAAAGCAAATGGCAAACAGGAAATTCTGGAAATCAACATAGATCCTGAAGCACTGGATGAAGAAAAAGAAATGCTGGAGGATTTGATTATATCCGCTGTGAATAAAGCTCTTTCCAAGGCTCAGGAAGAATCTCAGGAAAAAATGAATGCTGCGGCAGGCGGGATGGTGTCTGGAATAAAAATCCCAGGGATGTAATTGCAGACCTTACCCGCTAGCGCAAACAAGCTCATAGAAGAGCTTTCCAGGCTTCCCGGTATAGGGAAGAAAACAGCGCAACGATTGGCGTTTCATATATTAAAAGTAGATACAAGTATAGTTTATCGACTTTCTGATTCCCTGAAGGATGTCAAAAATAAAGTGCGGTCATGCTCATCCTGCGGGGGAATCACTGAGGAGGAAACATGTGTAATCTGCAATGACCCGAAACGGGACAACAATCAGCTGTGCATCGTTGAAGATGCACCGGATATATATGTTTTTGAACGGACCAATATTTTCAAAGGGACCTATCACGTGCTGGGCGGTGCTTTATCTCCCCTTGATGGTATTGGTCCTGATGAATTAAATATGGACAGGCTCATGGATCGAATCGAGCCGGGAATGGAAATTGTTATAGCCACCAACCCTACGGTTGAAGGTGAAACAACTGCATTATACATTTCAAAGAAACTTTCGGATTCTGACGTGAAAGTTACTCGTCTGGCCAGGGGTATTCCTGTAGGAGGTGATCTGGAGTATACCGATGAAGCCACGTTGATCCGAGCCATGGAAGGGAGGACATTATTTTAACAATTCCTAATATTATTACTGTAGGCAGAATACTGCTCACACCCATATTCATATTATGCCTTTTCTATGATCATCCCTGGTCCAAGGTATGGGCACTGGCCATTTTTTTCATTGCCGGTATTACAGATGCCTATGATGGGTATTATGCCCGAAAATATAATATGGTCACACCGGAAGGGAAATTCCTGGATCCACTGGCAGATAAAATACTGGTATCTTCTGCTTTTATCTCCTTTGCAATCATTGGTGTGATCGATTACTGGATGGTGGCCCTGATCATTTTCCGTGACCTTTTTGTGACCGGTTTGCGTATGGCCATGAATCGAAAAGGGTTGGAAATGGTCACATCCAATATCGCCAAGGCCAAAACGATAATCCAGATAAATATTATTGGACTTATTTTAATCGTGTTGGGTATGAAGGGTTTAGCTTTGGCCTGGACCTCTCCTATTCTGGAAGTGGTTAAGGAATATCACCTGATTTACAATTTCACATTGCTTGTAACCCTTTTTACTGTTTTGACCGGCTTTACCTATCTTTATTCCAATCGGAATGCGATTATAGGATTTCTGAAGAGCGAGTGAATTTTCAGGTAAAAATAGCCGAAATTATTGGGACGGCCGCGTTTATCGGTCGTCTTCCTTTAGCGCCGGGTACCTGGGGCAGTGCCGCTGCCCTGTTGGTCTGGTATTTTATTGCTCCTTGCATAGAAAGTCCATTATTCCTTTTGATTACACTCGCTTTATTTTTTATCGGCGTGGTTGTTTCTGATATTTTGATTGAAGCCTGGAATGAGGATGATCCTTCCGCTATCGTAATTGATGAATGGGTTGGACAGTGGATCGCTCTTTGGCTGGTTCCACACAGTATCGCCTGGGGCCTGATGGCTTTTCTCTGGTTTCGGTTGTTTGATATTTTAAAACCAGGACCGGTACAGTTGATGGAAGACATGAAATCTGGAGTAGGAGTCATGATGGATGATGTTGTGGCTGGTATTTTAGCCCTGTTCATGACCATGAGCATTCACTATTTCTGGACAGCATGAATGTAGTACTTCTATCTATCGGTAATGAAATTCTAGCCGGTGATACAGTGAATACAAATGCATCCTGGATCAGCAAAAGACTTACAGAACTGGGATGCAGTATAAAAATCCAGATGACCGTTCCTGATGAACAGAACTCCATCCAGGATGCCCTGAAATCTATTCTTAAAAACAATCCCGACCTGGTGATCACCACCGGCGGTTTGGGTCCTACAGAAGATGATATAACCAGGGAAGTTATTTTTGATTTTGTCGGTACAGGCTATGAATTTGATGAGGACTACTGGAAGAATTTGAAACAGAGATTTGAAAGGTTTGGTTTTGATATTCCGGAATCAAATAGATCTCAGGCACTTATTCCCATGCAAGGTAAAGTAATACCAAATTCAGTCGGTTCTGCCAGGGGTTTACAGTTTCAGATCGATTCCACCACACTGATTACATTGCCTGGTGTGCCTGCGGAAATGAAATCCATGATGCATGAATCGATCATCCCCTATATCCGGGCTCAGGGCGTTTCTACCCCCAATATGAAACTTTTGCGAACCACCGGAATTCCAGAATCTACCCTGATAGAAAAAATCGAGCCCGCTACTGCAAAAGAACACCATTGTACAATTGGATATTATCCCTCCTACTACGGTGTGGACATCCGAATCACCAGCGACGCACAGGCTACCCTGTCCAGACTTTCTTCTGAAATCTCAGATATATTGGGTCATTCCATTTATGCAATCGACAAAATTGATATTGCAGAAGTCGCCGTAGGTCTCGCCGTGGATAAAGGGGCAACATTCGCTGCCGCCGAATCGTGCACTGGTGGTTTGATTGGTCATCGCATCACCGAGGTATCCGGCAGTTCGAAGGCTTTTCTGGGCGGTGTTGTTGCCTACAGTAATGATGTAAAGCAGAAAGGACTGGGGGTACAATCATCTACTTTGGAAAAATATGGTGCAGTCAGTGCAGAGACCGCGGAAGAGATGGCAGAAAATGTTTTATCGGAGTTTCAAGCTGATTATGGTTTATCTGTTACTGGAATTGCGGGTCCTACTGGCGGTACGGAAGATAAACCAGTTGGTATTGTTTATATCGGCCTGGCTAAGAAAGGGACAGTAAAGGTTAAGAAACTGCAATTTGGTGAGCACCGCAGCAGGAACAAACTGAGAACAAGCCAGGCGGCTTTAAATATGCTCAGGCTGGCACTTATCCATGAATGAAAAATTATTAAGAACATTTTTATCCGTACCGGTGCCTGGGAGGGTAAAATCATTAAAACATATGTTTTATTCATCCATGAAAGATTCCCCTGGCGATATTAAGTGGGTGCGTGATCAGCAGCTGCATCTCACCTTGAGTTTTCTAGGGCATACACCAGAATCAACTATCAATACCATTATTGAATCAGTACAGCAGGTAACCCGCCAGTTTGAACCTATGGAATTAGCTATAAATAGTACCGGATGTTTTCCTGTCCCAACACGTCCCCGGGTACTCTGGCTTGGTGTTGAAGGGCACACTCTGCCATTGATTTCAATGGTGAAACAGTTACGGGAATGCTTGAATACACTGGGTTTCCCATCAGAAGAAAGGGAATATTTTCCCCATATTACGCTGGCCAGGATCCGATACCCGCAAAGATTCACACCGAACATAGATTTATTTCTACAATCGTCCTATGACACGATTGTTTTCCCCGTGGATCGTGTGCAATTTTTCAGTAGTGAATTGTTGCCCGATGGAGCAGTTTATACATTGTTAAATTCGTTTCCGTTAGGGGAAACATGATAAGGAGTTCTTCATATGTCCACTAATACCAAAAAGGCAAAAGCATTGGATCTTGCTATTACACAAATCGATCGTCAGTTCGGAAAGGGATCCATTATGCGACTGGGTGATAATCAATTTTCACAGATGGAAAATGTGATCTCCACGGGCTGTTTATCCCTTGATGTAGCCTTGGGTGTGGGTGGCGTTCCCAAAGGCCGAATCATCGAAATTTACGGCCCGGAATCCTCGGGCAAAACAACCCTGGCCCTGCACATTGTAGCGGAAGCACAAAAATCCGGCAACTATGCTGCATTTATCGATGCAGAACATGCCGTAGATCCTGAATATTCGAAGAAACTGGGCGTGAATACAGAAGAGCTGCTGATTTCCCAGCCCGATAATGGGGAACAGGCGCTGGAAATATGCGAAACCCTGGTACGAAGCGGCGCGCTGGATGTGATCGTTGTTGATTCCGTGGCGGCACTGGTACCTAGGGCAGAACTGGAAGGGGACATGGGGGATTCTCACATGGGGCTACAGGCTCGACTGATGTCCCAGGCTTTGAGAAAACTGACAGGAACAGTGAGCAGGTCCAATACAACAGTAATCTTTGTGAATCAGATTCGGGAAAAGATCGGAGTCATGTTTGGCAATCCAGAAACGACACCCGGGGGTCGCGCACTTAAATTTTATTCATCGATTCGCATGGAAATCCGCAGAATCACCACTCTGAAAGATGGTGGTGAAAGTGTCGGCAACCGTGTCCGTGTCAAAGTAGTCAAGAATAAGGTGGCTCCCCCATTTAAGCAGACGGAATTTGATTTAATGTATGGCCAGGGAATTTCTTTTGAAGGTGATATCCTGGATCTTGCCGTTTCTGGCAGCATTATTGAGAAAACCGGAGCCTGGTTCTCTTATGGCGATATGAAAATTGGTCAGGGCCGTGAGAATTCAAAGCAGTTCTTAAAAGACAATAATGATATTCTTGCAGAAATTATCGATAAGGTCAAGGCATTCATGGGACTCAATGAAGAAGTTGCCGAAGAAGAAACTTAAAATTGTATCTATTTCGTCGCAAAAACGGCGAAAAGATCGCTATACAGTTCAATTCGATACTGGGGACGTCTTCGGGTTATCCGAAGACGTTTTTATTTCCAGTCAGTTAAGAGTTGGCCAGGAAATTACCTGGACAGAATTGGAGGCCATTAAATTACAAGAAGGAATCGCTCGTATCAGGCATTCTGCCCTTCATTTGTTAAGTTACCGGATACGCAGCAAGGCAGAATTATCCCAACGGTTGCTACAGAAGAAGTTTGGTGTGAACCAGGTTGCTTCTGTAATAGATGAATTAGAAAAAAAAGGTTATTTGAATGACCGGGAATTTGCAGCTGTCTTTGTAAGGGATCGGGTGAAAAATAAAAAACTTGGACCTGTTGCTGTACGAAATGAAATCGTGCGTCACCAGATCTCGCCCGAAATTCTGGAAGAGACCATGGAGGATATTTACCAAGAATTCCCCCAGGAAGTACTTATTTCATCTATTATTGAAAAACGCTCAAATACGATAAAAGATAAAACCGTTAAGGAACGGAAAAGATTGATCGATCATTTGAAGCGCAAGGGCTATCATTGGAGCACCATACAGCCCATAATGGCTGTATCCGGCTGGTTGGAACCATGAAATATTTTACTGACCTGGATATTGAATACATCCAGACCGCCATCGGTCGGGCAGCACACAGGAATGAACTGAAAATAATCCATGAATTTTTATACCCGGTCCTTAAAAAGCGGGCCATGCTTCCCAGATCCTATGTGGATCAGATTACAGCTAAGAAAAACCAGCCCGTAAAGGTTATAAGTGAAACCAGGTTTTGCAAGGATAGCGGTGCCTGGCAATCTTATGGGGCTTTATTTCGCAATTTCGCCCTTTCAGGGCTTTGGCCGGAGCACCTGGCATATATCTGGACATTTTTTCCTCCAAAAACCGCTCTGAAAAGACTGCAGGCAGCTAATTGTAATATTTCATTGGGTGTTGCTTCATTTTCGCATCATATTATAAAAATTGCCAACAGAAGTAGAACGGGTCGGGTGATTATTATAGGGATGGCACGTACACCTGCTGTACACCCAGTTGCCAGTCCCGGATGGTTGATTGGCAAAATTTCTATACCAAGGTTCGGAAAGACAATGATGCATGAAAAAAGAATATATAAACAGTTTGCACCTTTTACCAGTCAGTTAAAAGGGTTCTCGGCCTGCGGTTCTCCGGGAAATGATTTAAGAAAATTGTTAGAATTGGTGCCGGATAGTGTGGGACTGCAGTTGAATTTTCCATCAAAATACAAGAGGGGGGATGGAATATTGCTCCTGAATCATACCTTGGCTAATGATGAAGGTAAATTCCCCTTCAGACTGATTAATGATATTCAAGTCGTAGGGCGGATCCTGCCTGAACCGGTATTTAATATAGATTTTGGGGATGGCTCCGTGAAAAAGTGGCCCAGGTCTATTGCAAGAATTACTATTCATCATCATGATGATATTCAGGCAAAAACATATCGCAAAGAAAAAGCAATTCAGAGAAAAGGGAAAAAAAGAGCCTCCATATCTGTGATGAAGAATATGATCCATAAGTATATGGAAAATTCGAAAAAGGCTTTTAATCAATATCTGCATAAATCAGACTGGAATATTTATTCGAATGCCGGCATGATGAATGTGAATGAACATCAAGCTGCTGACTTGGGGATGAGATCCATTGCTGATGCGGTTCGGTATTTGGCTTGCCTGGGAACAACTGTGAAGGCTATTCAACTCAACAGCAATGTAGCCAATAAAAACTTTTTGGCTGGACAGCTATCTGTCTTAGAAGGGTTTCAGTTAAAAAATATCGGTGTAATGGATTTAGGTGAGGATATTCCTGAGGGAAGTTACCATGTATATGCAGCAGGCCAGTCTGTGCCAATCAATACAGATATTCCCGTCGAGGGCGAATTCATTTCTTTGATCGGCAGTTTAAAGGGTGAACTGGGCGGGTCGCTGTACACCGAAATTAGCGGGTACTGCCCTAATGATAATTACCCTGTGATGGATATGATCATGGAATACAATATCAATCAGGCCCTGGCGCAACTGGTTCAATCAAAAATAGTAAAATGGGCACAGACTGTTGAACGTGGCGGTTTGGCAATGGGTCTTTATACACTTTACCGCAGATCAGGAATCGAATGTGGTTTGAAAATCAATATGTCAATGAATCTAAAAGTAGAAGAATACCTCTTTGGTGAATCATTTGGTGCCGCTCTGGTACTCCTTAGTGGAGATGAATTAATGGAATTCCAGCGTCTTTGTATGCATTACAGCGTTCCAGCTACCACCATAGGCCGGGTGAGTTCCGAGAAAGAGATTACTGTCAATAAAGACTTGAAAATTACCCGTGGAATTCTAGAATCCTATTCAACCGCATCATAGGATTAATTACCGGTTTTAACTTGCTTTATTCCTTAAATCTCATGGTGAAATTTAACCAGTTCAACTTTGGATTTGCGACTATGTAACCCGAATAATTAACTACTATAACCATAATAATATATGGATATGAAGATATAATATAAAGTTAAATATTATATAATAATAAAAAAAAATGGGGCAGACTTCACGATGTCCTCGGCACAAGGTGAACGTCTACCCCTTCCACATACCAAAGGTACCAAACCAGCACCTTCAACGCTTAAAGTATTGGTTTATTTGAAACAAGTCAAGAAAAATATTTTTCGAAATATTTAATAGATATTCTATGTGAATACCACCAAAAGAAGTACCGGTGGAGGGAATCGAACCCCCACTCCCTTGCGAGAATCGGATTTTGAATCCGACGCGTCTACCAATTCCGCCACACCGGCATTTTTTTAAAACATATTCCTAATGAAATTATAAGTCTGACTAATATCGTGTCAAGGTGATGGAATTGTTAAAAGGGTGAATTCATTTTAAATTCCAAACACCATAAAACCAAACATTAGTTTTACTGGCTTCTTCTTAAGTAAAAAAATAGAAAAATATTATGATGAATACATCGAAATACTTAATTCAAAATGTAGAGAAATATGGAAATAGTGCTGCCTTGTCCATTAAAGACAGCGATGGGCAATGGCAAACTGATACTTGGAATGATTTCTATCACGCTGTTTTAGATATATCTAAATCTCTTATTGCCTGTGGAGTAGGAATAAATGAAAAAATAAGTATATATAGCTACAACAGGCGTGAATGGTATGCCTGTTACGCAGCTACACAGCTTATTAATAGCGTTGCAGTTGGAATCTATCATACCTGTTCGTCAAACGAGGTAGAATGGGTCGTTTCTAATTCCGATTCAAAAATAGTTTTCGTGGGAAATAATCCTAATGATAATGGCGAGACAGAAAAAATGCCAAATCATAGACTCATGCATGTTATTGATAAACTTGATAATGTTGAATTGGTTGTTATCATGGACGGCGTGGAAAAACTGGACCATGAAAAAATAATTACCTGGGATGAATTCATCGCAAAAGGATCAACGGTAGATGAGGCTGAAATAAACGCACGAAATGATTCTATCCAGCCTGATGATACATCTTCCTTGATCTATACATCCGGAACCACGGGTAACCCGAAAGGTGTAGAATTGACCCATAAGAACTGGACCTTCGAATTAGATTCCGTACTAACAATTATGAAATTCAATCAGGGAGAATTATATGTATCCTGGTTACCCCTTGCCCATGTTTTTGGACAATTGGTTGATAATCATTATTGGATTCGGCGTGCCCTTCATATGCATATTGTGGACAGCCCTTTGAATACTGTCGATTATGCAAAAGAAGTCCATCCCCATCTTTTTATCTCCGTACCAAGGATATATGAAAAAATATATTCGAATTTGAAGGCTGCCATTGATTCAAGGTTAATTTTAAAAATTGGCTTAAAGATCCCAGGGCTTTCTAGTGTTTTCAAAGGGAAATTAAAAGCAGCTGTAGGCTTTGGAGACTTGCGTTTTGCAGTCAGTGGAGCTGCTCCCATTAATCCAGATATACTGAAACTTTTTCAATTCTTGGAAATCCCATTGTTTGAAGGCTATGGTATGACAGAAAACACAGCAGGAGCAACTCTTAACTATGTTGGAAATAATAAAATAGGATCCGTTGGGAAAGCATTTCCGGATACCGAAGTAAAAATTGGAAATGACGGTGAAATCCTCCTTCGCGGCGACCATGTGATGAAAGGGTATTATAATAATGACCAGGCTACAGCGGATACAATTATTGATGGTTGGCTGCATACCGGTGATGTGGGAGCAATAGATTCAGAAGGATTTTTATCAATAACAGGTCGTAAAAAAGAGATCTATGTGAGTTCCGCTGGAAAGAATATTGCGCCGCTTGTGATAGAGGAAACTATGAAATCTATACCGGTTATATCGCAGTGTTTTCTTGTGGGTGATGCACGTAAATTTTGTTCTGCGTTGTTTACTTTGGACGTAGGTGCAATCCTGAGAGATAAAATCGGTTTGGATCCTAATGAAATCCCAAAAGATCCACTAGAACAATTGGCAATGTTAAAAGAAAATGGGCATGAACTGTCCGATTTTACCGAAAGTGATGATTTGAAATCTGAAGTGCACTCTCAGGTTGATGATCTTAACGGTCAATTTTCAAACCCCGAACAGGTAAAAAAATTCTTAATACTGCCACGTGATTTCACGATTGATGACGGTGAATTGACACCTACACTCAAAATACGACGTAAGCAGATCAATGAAAACTGGTCTGATTTGATTGAGTCAATGTACACTGAATAAACGTGGGTGATATATCGTTTTTAGGCTGCGGATCCTGGGGAGGAGCCTTGGGATTTGTAGCTGCCCAGAAAGGGTTTAATGTTACCATGTGGCACCGCAATTCTGCAGTGGTTGAATATATAAAGAAGACTAGGGTGCATTACCTGGTCCCTGAACTGCATTTTCCGGAGAATGTATTGTTTACAACTGATGCCGAGAAAACTGTGAATTCGGCGGATATTATCGTCATTGCTATTCCATCGCAATCTATCCGTAGAGTATTGGAAGATCTAGTACCCACCTTTAATAAAAACAAGATTATTGTCAATGTTTCTAAAGGTATTGAAATTGATACTTTAATGACAGTAAGTGAAATTATTGCAGATGTTATTAAAATAAACTATTGTAATACTGTAACATTATCGGGACCGAGTCATGCGGAAGAGGTGATAGCTGGTTATCCGACCACACTGGTATCTGCTTCAGCAGATCTGGGTACAGCGAAAAGAATTCAGGAATTTTTTTCCAACAAAAATCTGCGTATTTACAGCAATACGGATATACGCGGTGTGGAGCTGGGCGGCGCTATGAAAAATGTGATTGCCATTGCCGCGGGAATCAGTGATGGGATAGGCTATGGTGATAATTCTAAAGCGGCACTCATGACCAGGGGAATGAGGGAAATCGCCAGGTTGGGATCGGCCATGGGCGCCGACCCATCCACCTTTTCCGGATTAAGCGGTATTGGTGACCTGATTGTAACCTGCCTGAGCCGTTACAGCCGCAACCGCAGGGTGGGGCAACTCATTGGAGAGGGGAAAGTACTTGATGAAATACTTTCTAATATGCGCATGGTGGCGGAAGGCGTTGAAACTGCAAAATCATTACATCAACTCCTGGAAAAATATAAGGTGGAAATGCCCATTTCAGAGGGGATTTACCAGGTGCTGTTTCATGGGGCGGATCCAAAAGATTCTGTAGCAAAATTAATGACCCGGGAACTGAGCCATGAGTCATAGGAATCTATCTATGTTGAATAACTTTTTCCTCCTGTGTAATACCCATGCTTGCCCTTGTATTTCGATTGCTAGAACAAGTGCTTCCTAAGCGTTCGATCTGTCGAAGAGGGGAGAACTTGAAAACGGTAAATGACGGGCAAATTTTTCCAGTTTTGTCGTTGCATCCCGCCTTTTTTCATCAATAATCCAAGCATACCATTACCGTGTAGTTTGTATATTTTCATGCCCGATATGCCCGGAGATTTCTTCAGGTATTGATCTTTCCCGATCTGCCATGTTTTAATGATTCACCGCATCACATTATAGCCCCGGTCACCCGGGGTTTTTTGTTTGTGGGATGATGGGTAGATTTGAACTAAATATGGTAAAAGTAATCCTATTGTTACAATTTATTTAAATTAACCAATACAAATTGTTAGCATTGAAAAATAGTGATATTTCAAAATGGAAAATCTTTCAATACGCAAACAAAAAATATCAATATGGTCCTTAGAGCTCTACTATCAATTTTATTTATTTTTTCATATGTAAAATCACAAACGCGCTACCTAGATGAAATATTTGATGAAGTAACAAAAACGGAAGATGTGATATATGGTAATGCACCTGATCTACCATTTGTGTTTTTGTTTGAATGGAATACTATAGATATTGATCTTGATATGGATATCTATGAACCTGCAGGTGATACAATAACAAATAGACCTGTAATTATTTTTATTCATTCAGGTGCATTTTTCACCGGTAACAATGAAGCAGATGATGTTGTAGCTTTATCCGTTGCATCGGCTAAAAGGGGCTATGTAGCAGTCAGTATGAATTATAGGCTTGGATTAAATGTATTAAGTAGCTATAGTGGTGAGAGAGCTGTTTATCGAGGAGTACAAGATGCAAGTGCAGCTATTAGATATCTTCGGGAGCATCACACAGATTACGGTATTGACTATGAAAAGATATTTATTTGGGGCACAAGTGCAGGTTCGTTTATCGGACTTCATTTAACTTTTACAGAAGATGATGAAAGGACCGAGTCAACTTTTGGAGGAGGAGAAGATCCAGATCTTGGATGTATCAATTGCGAAGGAAATGATTATGAGCATGATAGTAAGCCTAATGCAGTTATAAGTTGTTGGGGAGCAATTGGTGATTTAAACTGGATAGATCAGCATAATAATACTCCTACAATTATGTTTCACGGGACATCGGATGCCGTCGTCCCCTTTAATTCAGGTTATCCATTTACAATAGACATATTTTTACCACTTGTCTATGGTTCAAACCTTATTCATAATCGTCTAAACGAATTAAACATAGAAAACGAACTTTATGCTGAAGAAGGGCTATTACATGAATATTGGGGTACCTACAATGGAAGTTGGGCTGGAGGGCCAAATGATTATTTTGACTTAATTAAATATGCTTCATATTCATTCTTATTTAGTCTGTTATACCCATATCTAGTAGGAGATGTAAATACAGATGGATTAATAAATA
>Ga0208522_1000382_pt1 | contig 30311 bp, 26 predicted proteins | sample ETNtaG_25_FD_185763 | JGI IMG/M metagenome (GOLD analysis project Ga0208522, IMG submission 185763) | Marine microbial and viral communities from oxygen minimum zone, Eastern Pacific Ocean - ETNP201302SV86 (SPAdes) (version 2) | ecosystem: Environmental > Aquatic > Marine > Oceanic ... | reverse complement strand
TTGGGATGGTACTTATTATTGGCGCATTCGATCCGTGTTTCTCGATAATGGTGTTGGCACCTGGTGTGCCCCGGACTCTTTTAACACACCACCGCCAAAATTTCAGAATGCAAACGTAACGATTATCCAGGATGAATTGGTCCAGGATGGCCTGACATTATTTGGAGGCGCTTTTCCAGAGCTGCAATCGGGGGTCATTGATATATATGGAAATGAGGTCTGGAACGATCATGATTTGGGATTTATGCTGACCCATGTGAATCTGTCTGGAAATGTGTATGGCTGTAGCAATACCAATGCGCCCAATAATAACGGGATGAAGATCAGCTCAGACCTGGAAATTCTCTGGAGCGCCATGGATGGTAATGTGAATTTCCATGAGTATAAGCAAATTCCTAACGGAAATTTTATGGGCTTTTTAAGGGTGGATACTCTGGGACCGATCCCTTCTGATAATATTATGACAGAACAGTTCCAGGACTTGGGTTACCTGGCCGATGATAGTACGAACGAGTTCACCTGGTATGGACAGAAGCTAGTTGAATGGGATGAGAACCATGAAATTATATGGAGCTGGAATCCATTTGATCATTTTACCATGGACGATTTTGATAACCACGGGTTTACCTGGTCTAGTGCGTACCAGGATTTTGAATACGATTGGACCCATGCAAATTCTTTTTTCTTTGACAGTGCTGAAGATGCGGTATATGTTTCTTTCCGGCACCTGTCCAGGATCACCAAGATCAGCTATCCATCCGGAAATGTGGTCTGGAATATGGGTCTTCCGGAACCTTACATGGCAACAGGGTCAGACCAGATCTGTTCTGACCTGCTGTTCAGCTTCCAGCACCATATTCAGCGTTTAGATAATGGTCATCTTCTTTTTCTGGATAATGGAAATATCAGCAATCAGTTATTTGGGTATGATGATCCCCTTTCCAGGGTACTGGAAGTGGATGTTATGGGAGACTCCATCTGTGAAATGGTCTGGGAATATACCCTGCCGCCAAATTTGTTTGGCACAGGATCAGGAAGTGTACAAAGGTTGAATAACGGGAACACATTGGTGTATACAGCAGGGAACGGACTGGAAACGGCTGAATCCACCGTTTTAGAAGTCACTGATGGACAGGATGTGGTTTGGAAATATATTTCCCAGGAGAATGAGAGTTGGTACAGGGCATACAGGATTCCATCCCTGCATCCCCATGCCTTCAGCGTCTTGGTAGATCAATACAAAAATACGGAACTGGATGGTGATTCCGTAGATGGGATCATAATAGATAGACAAAACCCTGTTTTTTTATTCACCATTCATAATGAAAGCAGCTACAGCCAGCCCTATAAATACGTATTGCATGACAGCCTGGGATGGTTCAATGACACAACAGATGTGGTGGTAATCCATCCAGGAAATAATTTTGAATTTTCTATAGAGTTTATGGTTGGGAATGATTCTATAAATTTTGTCTCAATGGATGTACTCCCCCTGCACCACAGCTATGCCCAGAAATCCTTAAATTTCCTCATCTATGCTCCCCAGAGTCCGCTTGGTAGTGATCCCAATTTACTTTTACCCAATGATTTTATACTCCAAAAGCCTTTCCCCAACCCATTCAATCCGTCCACAACATTTAGGTTTGAACTGGCCCAAAGCGGCTTCGTTAGGCTGGCCATTTACGATTTACTGGGCAATAGGGTCAGGGTATTAATAAACGAGACAATGCACCAGGGTTTACATTCCATAATCTGGGATGGTACCACTACCCGAGGAGACATTCAATCTGCAGGTGTTTATCTGTATAGATTGATGTATGGTGGAAAAAGTGAATCGGGTAAATTATTATTATTAAAATGAAAAATTTCTATAATTGTAAAGCTGGATTATTTTTTATTATGATCGCAATTGGGTCAGCCCAATCTGTGGAACAGGGCTCCAATATATTGCAGTCCAAGCTGGACACTGGTGCTGGCGGTTTCATAAATGTGGGCACAGATGGTTTGGAAATAGATGGTTTTTTTGAAATTCAAACCAGAAATGGTCTGTTCGGCGAAGCCTGGATAAGTCAATTAGATATGGATGCAGAAACCAATACTGCACTCAATACTTCTGCTGGGATAATGACAGAAATATCTCCAGGTCTAATCCTGGGTGGGGGATACTCCAATTATACCGAAATCAATAATGATATGCTTCATGAGTTGTTTTTTGGAGCTAACCTTAACCTTTTTACGGGAGTAGTTTTCCTGGGCATAGGGAATGAACTCTCCCCAAACTTTCTAGGTATTGCAGATTTGAATTCTCTTTTTCCAAGCATCCCTGTCGATCTTTCTTTAATGGGCATATACAGCAAAAATTTTGATGAGAATGGTTATGACCTTTTTATCAGGGCATCCAGAACATTTGCTACAGGCTTATCATTAGGATACGCGTTTTCACGGGAAAGATATGAAGATGAGGAATCCCGTACCTTCACTAAACAGGGCAACACGAAAACATTCACAGTGCCTGTTCCTGCTGAAGGATACTTCAATACGATCTATATCGGTTTCACGTTTTAACCATGCGCAGGCATGACGTAGACTGGCTTCGGCCGTTCTTTGTGATGAAACTGGTACCGGTCAGCGAATGATCTGTCCTTCTTCATCCAGTTCAGGGTAGGGCTCGGACTTACGTTTTAAAACAGCTGCAACTTCCGGATAGGCAAATTCGAAGAGCAGTGTTTTATAAAGTGTATCATCCAGTCTTCTTTCTTTATAGAGTCCTGCCTGCTGTCTCTGCCGCTGGACTTCAAACAGAATGACTGCATTGGCTACGGAGACATTTAAACTTCCCACCATGCCATCCATGGGAATTATGATTTCCTTATCGGCCAGTTGTATTGAATCATTTGAAATACCATCCAGTTCAGCTCCCAGAACAATAGCAGATGGCAGGGTATAGTTCACATCACGAAAATCTACGGAATTGATGCTGTTGTTGGTGATGTAGATTTTATATCCCTGCTTTTTCAGGGTGTCAAATACACTGGGAATGGTATCATGAATATGAAGGTTGACCCAGTGATTGGAGCCGCTGGCTGCTTTCAGGTTTACACCCACTTTTTGTTCATTTCTGGATACACCGTAAATGTCCCCGATGCCTATAGCATCACAGGACCGTATGATCGCTGCCAAATTGTGGGGTTTATGAACATGGTCCATGACAACGGTGAGGTCGGGCTGCCGTTTGCTTAAAACATCCTTGATCTTTTGGAATCGTTCGGGAGTCATATAATCCGTTAAATTCTGTTTGTGAAAATTTCATCTGAATCTATAAAGAAAAAGGTAGAAGAACTTGGCTTTCAAAAAGTGGGGATTGCCAGGGCAGAGCCCACACCAAAAGAGAAAGAAGACCTGGAATCCTGGCTGATTAAGGGTAATCATTCTTCCATGGAGTGGATGGCAAAAAGAAAAGTTGAACGGGGGGATATTCATACGTATTTCCCGGAAGCCAAGTCTGTTATTTCCGTTGGAATAAACTATTATGTGGGCAAGGGACAGGATGATCTTAAATCTGATTTTAAATTTTCAAATTACGCCTGGGGAGATGATTACCACGATGGATTAAAAAAGCGTCTTTTCAAGCTCTTGGGTTGGATCAGGGAATCCGATCCAGATGTAAAAGGTATTGCCTGTGTGGATACATCCCCGGTTATGGACAAAGCCTGGGCTCAGCGCGCTGGGCTGGGCTGGCTTGGAAAACATACAAACCTTATCACCCAAGACCGGGGGAGCTGGCTGTTTTTGGGTGAATTGATATTGGATATAGACTTAGAATATGATTCCCCGTTTATGGAGGACCTCTGCGGAAGCTGTACGGCTTGCATTGAAGCCTGCCCAACCCAGGCCCTGGACCAATACAGGATTGATGCTGGGAAATGTATCTCATACCTGACCATTGAGCACCGGGGTAATTTCACAGAATCTCAGGATGAGTTGCACGGCTGGATCTACGGCTGTGACATCTGCCAGGATGTCTGCCCCTGGAATGAGAAATTTTCACATAATTCAGACCAGAAAGAATTTCAACCAAAGCCAGAGATCCTTACTTGGTCCAATGAAGACTGGCAAAACCTAGACGAGGCGGGTTTTCGTAGAATATTTAAAGGTTCAGCAGTGAAACGGACCAAATATACCGGGTTGAAACGAAATATTAATCAAAACTAAAAGGAGAGACTTATGGCAAAAGTTGGAGTTATGTTAGCAGGCTGCGGAGCCCAGGATGGAGCTGAAATCCATGAATCGGTCATTACATTACTTGCTTTGGACCGAGCCGGGGCTGAAGTTCAGATTATGGCTCCGGATATGGATCAGTTTCACGTGATCAATCATTTTAATGGAGACACCATGGAACCGGCAAGGAATATTCTTGTGGAATCTTCCCGGATTGCTCGGGGCAATATTGTTCCAGCAGCCACAGTGAGCGGCGACCAGTTCGACGCCTTGATTTTCCCGGGAGGAACAGGTATGGCTAAGAATATTTTTGACTATGCCATGACAGGTCCAGGATGTACCGTAATCAGTGATGTAGAACGGCTGGCCCAAGAGATCATTGAAGCGAGCAAACCCCTGGGTGCTATCTGTATCGCACCGGTTATGGTGGCCAAGGTGCTCCAGAACATGGGCAGAGGAGGAAAAGTTACGGGCGGTTGTGATGAACAAATTACTGCAGATATTCAATCCATGGGGATTGAAACGGAGCAGGCAGGTGCAGGAGAGATTGTGGTGGATGAAGAGAATAAGATCGTATCCACACCAGCGTACGTGGAAGCCAAATCGATCAAGGAAGCGGCGGCGGGCATTGAAAAACTGGTAGCCAAAGTTTTACAGTTAATTGGATGATCTAAAAATTATAATTCAAGCGGACGGTTGATTCCCCTGATGAAAGTTCATGCCAAAGAAGAAGTGCCTGTGTAAAGATTAAAACAGCAATCCCAAATTTCATGGTTCAGTTCTGTTTTATCGTAATGGACCCGTAATGGGCTGTCAGGAGTAGGGGGATGGTTCCTCCTTTAACGGTTCCAGTTCCCTTAACAGTGGAGCCCTTTGATATGATCTTTAAGGGAATTTCAGAATTCAGTTCTTTTGATGAACCTGTACCATAGATGGTACTTTCTATGCCGACCGGAAGTCCTTTTGGAATGTAAACTATCAGGTCTCCAGCATTTGTTTCCATATTAAAACTGTAATCCTTCATGGATGAATCGTATGTTAAATCCAGGGAAATATTTCCAGCCGATGTGAACGAATCAACGGTCCCGATAATCTCATCTAAAGTAATGTTGCCTGCTGATGTGTTGCATTTCAACGATCCTCTACATGACACCGCATCGATATTCCCTCCAGATGTATTGAGATCTATATCCCCTTCAATATTATTCAGGTTTATGCCACCACCGGAAGTTTTTAAGGTCACCTTTGCTGAAATAACTTCAGCCTGGATATTTCCTCCTGAGGTTCGACAGGATATTTTATCCCCTGTAATATGTTCTAACTCAATAGACCCTCCGTTGGTCTGGGCATCAATGCTACCATTTAAATCGCTGAAGTGAATGCTGCCTCCTTCGGTGGATGAATTAAATTTTCCCTGAGAATTCGAGATGCTGATACTTCCTCCGGACGAGTGGATCCGGATGAATCCTTCTGTGTCTGTTACGGTCATATTCCCTCCAGATGTTTTAGATTCAATACGTCCCAAGAAGCTGGTGATAACCACATCTCCGCCCATGGTGTTTAAAATAGATTCTCCCTGCAGGTCTGCCAGGTCTATATCTCCACCCAATATTTCAATATTTATATTGACATTCCGGGGCAGATCCAGCTCAAAGGTATTTTCTATGGTTCGATCATATTGCATCTTTTTTTCTGAACGGACACGGATCAGATATTCATTTTTCAGGTTATAGACAGAGATTTTAGAATCGTTGATCACTTGTTTCGCCTTTTTTTCTGATAATCCACGGATGGCTCTTGAAATGATCAGTTGTGCACCAGATCCGTTATGCCCTCTTAGCGAGATATTACCATATACGTTTGCAATAGAAATAGTGTAGGATCCATCATCTGGCAGTTCATCAAAACGGTATGTCTCTTTGTTGCGAAATGAATGATTACTCTCTTTTTCAAATCCGGGATGGGTCAACTGTCCATAAAGGAACACCGTTAAATTGAAAAATAGCAGTGCGTATATTTTAGTTATCCGAGTCAATAGTATAGTTTTTATTACCTGTAAAATTCAATTTACAGCTAAATGAAAAACAAAAAAAGTTCTCGAATAGAGAGCTTATTTATGGGCGTGTGCCTGGTTTTACAGCCCAGTATCTGTTACGGTCTTTTTTACTGCATCTAAGGTGTTATTCAATTCGAAATTTTCATCATCAGTTAGGGAGAATTCCAGAACTTTTTCAACGCCTCCAGCACCGATCACGGTTGGAACACCGATGAAATAACCATCAATACCAAACTCTCCTTCACAGAGGGAAGCACAGGGTATAACCCGCTTTTTATCCCGGATGTATGACTCTGCCATTTCGATAGCAGATTGGGCAGGTGCGTAAAAAGCGGAACCGTTCCCAAATAATTTTACAATCTCTCCGCCAGCCACACGGGTTCTGTCTTCAATTTCCTTGAGCCGTTGAGCAGATATAAGGTCTGTGACTGGTACACCACCAATGCTTGCCAAGCGGGAAATGGGAACCATAGTATCGCCGTGGCCTCCCAGTACCATACAAGTTACATCCTGGACAGAATAGCCGGTTTCCATGGCAATAAAAGTGCGGAAACGGGCACTGTCCAATGCTCCTGCCATACCCACCACTTGGTTTTTTGGAAAGCCGGATACCTTGTAAAAAGCGTAGACCATGGCATCCAAAGGGTTTGAAATCACAATCACAAAAGCATTGGGAGCTTGTTCTTTGATATTGGTAGCCACATCTTTCATAATTCCCAGGTTTATGCCTAGGAGATCTTCCCGGTCCATACCTGGTTTTCTTGGGATGCCTGCGGTAATAATAAATACATCGGTATTTTTTGCATCCTTCCAGTCAGATGATCCTGTTATGGTTGAGTCGTAACCATCATGGGGACGGAGCTGCATCAAATCCAGAGCTTTCCCTTTAACCATACCTTCTGCTTTAGGGATGTCAAAGATGAGCACGTCACCTAATTCTTTTTGTGCTGCCAGCAGGGCTAGGTTCCCACCGATTTGTCCGCCACCAATCAACGTAATTTTTTTTTGAGCCATAGTTTCCCCCTTTTTCTGAAACAAAAAACCCCCGATAAGGGGGTTTTAGAAATTAATTTTCAGTAACAATGGTTACAATTTTTCGATCTCGGCCTTTTCGACCAAACCGAACAACCCCGTTTGCTGTAGCGAATAAAGAATCATCGTTTGCCCGGCGTACATTCATACCAGGATGGATTTTTGTTCCCCGCTGCTTCAGGATAATCGTTCCAGCCAGGATGGATTGTCCATCAGCTACTTTCAGCCCAAGGTAGCTGGGATTTGAATCTCGACCGTTTCTTGAACTGCCTTGTCCTTTCTTATGTGCCATACCCTATTCCTTGTCCTGTGCTTTTTCTTTAACTTTCGGTTTTTCTTTTTTCGGCGCAGCTTTAGCTTTTTTGGCGGCAGATGCTTTTATTTTTTGTATTTCTATTTCTGTGTACCACTGGCGGTGTCCATTTTTCCTCTGATATCCCTTTCGTCTTTTCTTCTTATAGATAAGAATTTTTTGTTCCCGGCCATGATCCACAACAGTTGCAGTCACAGATGCACCGGAAACAGTGGGTGTCCCGATTTGAGTGTTTGTTCCATCGTGAAAAAGCAGCACATTATCAAATTTTAATTTTGCCCCCGTATCTCCAGGTTGCTTTGGAATGCGAACACGGGCTCCTTCTGTAGCCTTGAACTGTTTCCCTGATATATTTACAATTGCGTACATAATGGTTCTCTAAAAAGCCGGCGAATTTACTAGTCGGTATTATCCTTTTCAAGATTCATTTCATCGGTAACGTCCTCCCCATCTTTTGAACGTAAAAAGCGGAATTCATCTTGGGGAAGCTCCACATTTTCTTCAACCTTGAGATGGACAAAGTTTTGCCACATGAGACCCCGCAGAACATGTTTTTTCTCACCGCTTAAATAATCTGCATTATGGGGATGCAGTTGAAGGCGGAGCCTGAGGGAGCGATGCTTGCTTTTATACCTGCGCAACCAGTGATCGATCCGTGTAATAAGGGTCTCCTGTGAGATAATGCGGCCTGAACCGTGGCAGGATGGGCATTTCTCACTCATGGAGTCCAATAGGCTGACTCGTATCCGCTGACGGGTCATTTCCAGAAGGCCAAACTCTGTTATGGGTGCTACAGCCACCTTTGCTCGATCTTTTCTAAGCTCTTTCCTTATTTCGTGATACACCTTTTTACGGTTTTCATCCTGCTTCATATCAATAAAATCAATGACGATCAAACCAGACAGATCCCTAAGTCGGAGCTGTCGTGCTACTTCCCGTGCTGCTTCCAGATTTATCTTAAGTGAATTTTCTTCATGTAGTTTTTTCCCTACAAATCGTCCGCTGTTTACGTCTACTACCACCATGGCTTCCGTTTTTTCAATAATCAGATAGGCTCCACTTTTGAGCCAAACCTTAGGGCGCATAACTTTCTCGATTTCAGATTCAATACCAAAACTTTCGAATAAGGGAGATTTCAGTTTATATAGTTCGAGACGATCTAAGAGACTGGGAGAGATATCTTCCAAGTATCGTTGTGTTTTCTTATAAAGACGTTTGGAATCAATAATGATTTTTTCAACATCCGGTGTTAATAGATCCCGCACCACGCTGGATGCTGTTTCCAGGTCTTCATAAACCAGAACAGGTGCCTGTTCCCGGTCTGCCTTATTCTCTATTTTATTCCAGTTGTTGATCAATTGATTAAAATCATTTTCAATATGTTCTTCTGATTTTCCTTCTGCAACGGTACGTATAATGACGCCAATATTGCCTTTCCGGAGTCGCTGGGCTATCTTCTTTAGCCTCCGCCGTTCATATTTATCCCATATTTTTTTGGAAATGCCAATGTAATTGGCATTGGGCACCAGAACCAGGAGCCTGCCAGGTAAAGCAACTTCCGTTGTGACCCGGGGTCCTTTACCGGCAAAGGGTTCTTTAATAACCTGAACATAAATTTCCTGATCCTTTTTCAGGTCAACTTCTATATTATCATATTTATTGTTTTTATTATTTCTGCTTTTCTTGTTTCCATGTTCTTCAATAATGAATTCATCGGAACCGATTTCAGAAAAAGGGAGAAATGCGTTCAGCTCGTACCCTACATCGACAAAGGCAGCCTGCATACCCGGCAGTACATTTTCAACCTTCCCTTTGTAGACATTTCCCACCATTCGGTGCTTATCCTGCTTTTCAATGTACACTTCAACTAGCTGTCCATCTTCCTGGATGGCTATGCGGGATTCCCCCATACTTTCATTGATAAATATTTCTTTATCCATATCTTACCTAATAATTTACACGATGCCCAGCTGTGTGTAGCATGCAACGCCCGATGATTATCGAGGAAATGAACTACATAACAGCCTATTATTTTCTAAAAGGGATATAAAGAAGGAAGGAAAATTTTGGCCCTAAAGCGGGTGATAAAAACTGTGTCAGTTCCGTCAGAAAAAAATGATTAAAACTTTGTCATCCTTCTAATCCCTATGCCAGAAAATTACGGGATTTCTTTCATTCTATCAACGGATATAAACCCATAACTTTGCTGTGCATTATCCTGCATTACTCTTCAGAAGATGACAATTTACTCCATCACACGCCTTATGTTTTTTAGTTGGTTTACCATCGCTATAGGTTTTCCCAGATCTGAAAATATTGCCTTATGCACTGAGACCCATGGGGAGGTCCAGCGCAAAGGGAATGTTCGGAATGGCACAGTTCGAAAAGGTGACCCCATTTACCACGGCGATAAACTTATCACAGGAGAAAATGGATTTGTATCCTTTATGAATATATATGAAAAAACCATTGTAAAAATCTATGAGAATTCTGTTGTGAAAGTGCTGAGCGATAGGAAAAGTAGGTTTTCTCGTTCCGAATTAGCACTCTTTGGGGGAAAGGTTATTGTGGAAATGACTGAGCAAAATGACCGGGAATTTGTTTTAAGATCACCTTCCGCAATCGCAACTGCATCTGGCACTCATTTTTTGACAGAATACAGGGATGAACTACTCTATAATAATCTTACCTATTGTATTTTTACAGTTCTTACAGGAAAAATGGAAGTGGAAAATATAAAGTCAGGGCATTCCATATTCATGGATCAGGGAGAAACAATTATTTCAACCCGGAAAGGAAAATTTCTACTGTTGGATACATTCAGAGATAATTCAGGCATTGCAAATACATTAATGGAAGCTAATTAAACAGATATGGAACAAGCTGGGCAGATTATTGCCGTAGGCGGCGGTGGATTCGGGCGGAATCCCAGACATAATAAAATAGAGAAATATATCTTACGCCAGACGGGAAAGGAGAAACCCAACGTGGTATTTGTTCCCACAGCCAGCGCCGAAGATGCATCCTACATTGTTAATTTTTATTCATGCTTTTCAAAGCTTGATTGTTCTCCCAGTCATATAACATTCTTTCAGAGAACTACCAGATTGGACAGTATTATTAATCAGGCCGATGTGATCTATGTTGGTGGAGGCAATACAAAAAGTATGCTTGCTGTCTGGCGGGAGTGGAAATTGGACAAGCTCCTGCTCAAGGCTTACAATAAAGGAAAAATCTTATCAGGTGTAAGTGCTGGGGCTATTTGTTGGTTCCAGCAGGGAATTACCGATTCATGGGTCAGCAACTTAAATGTTTTAGACTGTTTGGGTTTCCTAGAGGGAATGGCCTGCCCCCACTATCAGGAAGAAGCAGATCGGCGTCCAAGTGTTCATGAAATGTTAAAGAATGGTAAAGCTTCGACAGGTTATGCAATAGATGGTGGTGCGGCGGTCCATTTTAAGAATGGAAACTATTTTAAATCACTCCAGTTTTACCCAGATTCCTTTGTATACCACGTCTCAATGATGAACGGTGGAATTATCGAAAAAAAGATGGAAACAACCCAGCTGTAGCTTAGATAGTCCAGTGATAAATTATTAATAATATGAAAAAATATGTTATAAATATAAATGGCGAAAAAAAGGCCATCATCGTGGATGGGGAAACACCACTTCTGTGGGTAATCCGCGATGAATTAAAATTGACTGGTACCAAATTTGGGTGTGGAAGGGGGTTATGCGGTGCATGCACTATCCACATCGATGATGAGGAAACTCGATCTTGTATAACACCCATAGAAAACGCAGATGGTTTGAAAATTACCACCATAGAAGGATTATCCGAAAATACAAACCATCCACTGCAGAAGGCCTGGATAGCCGAAGATGTGCCCCAATGTGGGTACTGCCAATCGGGGCAGATCATGACTGCTGCTGCATTATTATCCAGGAACCCAGATCCAGATGAGGATGATGTGAATTCAGCTATGAGGATGAATATCTGCAGGTGCGGTACGTATAATCGGATTCGAAAAGGGATCATATCTGCAGCAAAAGAGATGAAAAATGGCTAATAAAGTATTCATTAGTCGTCGGGATTTCATTAAGACTATATCTACAGCTGGTGCTGGACTTACCCTTGGGTTTTATTTACCATTTAAGGATAGGCTACGGGCAGAACTCTCTAGATCTACAGTGGACTTTGTACCAAATATTTGGGTAAGCGTGAATCCAAACAGCCAGGTTACACTAACCGTTAGTGAGTCAGAAATGGGACAGGGTGTCTGGACATCGCTCCCTATGATTATTGCTGAAGAAATGGAATTGGATTGGACAAAAGTCAAAGTGGTTCAAGCACCAGTTGATGAAAACTACTTTGGAAGGTTTGATATGGGTACAGGTGGGAGTTCATCCATACGGACATCCTGGGATAAAATGAGAAAAGCTGGTGCGGTAGCAAAAGATATGTTGCTTGATGCTGCGACAGGTAAATGGTCAGTATCCAAAGCTGATTGCTTTGCAGAAAATGGATTTATTATACACCGTTTAACAGGGAAAAAGATCAGTTATGGTGATCTGGCAGATAAAGCGTCTATGCTGGATGTCCCGGAAAGTGTCCAACTTAAAAACCCTGACATGTTTCGTATTATTGGAACAGATCTATTAAGAACAGATGCTCCACTAAAAGTCAATGGGACTGCACAGTACGCAATGGATGTGAATCTTCCTGATATGGTCTATGCATCTGTTGAACGTTGTCCTTATTTTGGCGGAAAATTAAAGAAAATAGAAGATAGGGAAGCTAGGATGGTAAAGGGCGTTTTGGATATTGTTGAAATTGAGAACGGTTTTGCTGTTGTTGGAACATCTACCTGGGCAGCGCTACAGGGAAGAAAGAAATTAAAAACTATTTGGGACAAGGGGTCAAACAAATATCCGGATAGTAAATCCATATCTGAATTTTTCAAAAAACGAAGCAGGAAACGAGGTGCAAAGGGAAGGAATGAAGGGAATGTTAAAAAAGCCCTAAAAGATGCGGATCATGTTATAGAAGCAGCATACGAAGTTCCTTTCCAGGCTCATGCGACCATGGAGCCTATGAACTGTGTTGTAGATTATCAATCAGATCAGTGTCAGGTTTGGGCACCGACACAATCGCCAAAAGATGCAAAGAAGCGGGTAAGTGAAATGACGGGTTTTTCAGATGAAAAAGTCATAATCAATGTGCCTTTCTTGGGTGGTGGATTTGGCAGGCGTGCTTTTAATGATTTTATTGAGGAAGGTGTAGAAGTATCAATGCAAATGAAGAAACCTGTCAAATTGATCTGGACGAGAGAAGATGACATGCAGCATGATTACTACCGGCCTGCCAGTCGCCATGTATTAAAGGCAGGTCTGATGAACAATGGAGAAACGATTGCCTGGTCTCATAGAGTTGTGGCGCCATCCATTTTCTTTGGCCAAATGTTTAAATACCCGATTCCATTTAAGGATAAGCTGGATGTAGTCGCATTGGCCGGAGCAAAGGAGGTCGCTTATGAGATCCCTAATATCCGTGTGGATTATAAATCAGCGAATACAGATATCCCAATTGGCTGGTGGCGATCAGTTTATGATTCTCAAAATGCCTTTGCTAATGAATGTTTCATTGATGAATTAGCTAACAGCCTGAAGATTGACCCGGTAGACTACCGCCTTAGACTGTTGAAACAATCACCTTCTCATACGGCAGTATTAAAACGGGCCGCTCAGGAATCAGGCTGGGGCAAGCCTCTAAAAAATAATCATTATCAGGGCGTATCTTGCCACGCATCTTTTGGCACCTATGTTGCACAGGTCGCTGAAGTTTCTGTGGATATTGAAGGCACTGTACATGTTCACCGGGTTGTATGCGCAGTGGACTGTGGGCAGGCAGTGAGCCCTATAAACATAATAGCTCAAATAGAAGGATCTATCGTTTATGGCCTTTCAGCAACATTAAATGGCGAAATCACAATAAAAAATGGTGCAGTACAACAGAGTAATTTTCATGATTTTCAGGTTCTTAGGATGGATCAGATGCCAACCATTGATGTGCACATCATAAAAAGTTCAAAACCACCGAGTGGTATTGGTGAGCCTGGTTTGCCTCCAATAGCTCCAGCAGTTGCAAATGGAGTTTTTTCTGCAACGGGAAAGCGAATTCGTAAACTGCCCATTAAATCTGGAGATTTCCTTTCTTAAGCATAATTTAGTTTGTAAATAACCAATATAATATCCCATAAAGATCATTAAAATTATATTATAGTTGAACCATCAACTAATATAGTTGTAGGTTCAACCAATGGCAGATAAAGAATCATTACAATTTCATATGAACCTGGGGATGTTGGTCAATTCAGCGCATCGAGCCATGACAAAAAGGTTCGTTCAAAATGCTCATGAATCAGGTCTGGATATATCCCTGGATCAATGGATGGTTTTAGGGCCTGTTTGGCAACGTGGAGATGCATCACAGAAAGAGTTGGGAGATATGTGTCTCAAGGATAAAACCAGTGTTACAAAAATCATTGATACTCTCGAGAAAAAAAATCTGGTGGTTCGTGTCCCAGACCAACTTGACCATAGAGTGAATCGTGTGATCTTAACAAATGCCGGTAAACAGTTATTTTATGATGTCCTGCCGGTGATGGAAAAAACAAGGGAAGAAGTGAAAAAAAATATTCCTGATGAAGATATTGAAATATTTAAAAATGTACTATCTAGTATAATTCATAATTTAGAAAATGATAAAGGTTGAACCTGAAACTATAAATTCGCCGCGTCTTTTCATCTATCTTTTAACAATATTTTTTACAGGATGCGCTGGAAAGCACGACATGCGAATTGAAAGTCTAGATATCCCTGTTCCAGATATGTGGGGTATTTCGATACCGAAAAGTGAACATATTACTGGAGATTGGTGGGCTCATTTTAATGATCTAAAGTTCGATGCTTACTTAAATAATTTGAGGAATGAAAGTCCTGATATCAAAACACTGTACCAAAAACAGCGAATCGCATATCATAGCGCTAGGATTTATGGCGCATCCATATACCCGGCGGTAAATATGAGTGCAAAAGCGGATACAAGCGTACAAAATCTAGCCGGGTTTGGATTTTCAGACTCATTTATGAATGCAGGAGACGGACAAGATTCTACTGGTAACGGCCAGGCATCTGCAGATAAAATTATTACATTTGGAAACAAAAATTATGGCCTTGGTCTTAACCTGCAGTGGGAGATTGATATCTGGGGACGATTGCTTAATGGTCGTAAAGCTGCCTATAAGGATTTCAAGGCAGCAAAATATGATCTTTCCTACCTGGGTTTTTCTATTTTAGTCCGTGGGGCTCAATTGTATTTCCAGGGAAGGGAGTCGGCTGCCCAGCTAGCCTTAGCCCAAGAATCCTATAACAGCCTGGTAGAGATTAGGGATCTTGTCAAAAAGCGATACGAGAAGGGCTTACGTTCTAGTCTGGATTATCGGCTTGCAGAAACTTCAGTAGCCACATCTATTGTAAATATTGAGAATAGGAAAAACAAGCTTAGGACGATCAATCGTCAGTTGGAGATACTGATAGGGCAGTATCCATCGGGCACTCTTGTTGAACAAAAAGTAATGCCTGATAATCTGCCCCCGGTCCCCGCGGATATTCCCGCAGCAGTCCTTGGTAGGCGGCCAGATATACGCAGTCTTATTCTTAAAGTGGAGTCTGCTAGCCATCGTGCTGCCCAAGCCAAACGAAATTTATTGCCTGGGATTACCCTAAATGGTTCTGCAGGGACTTCCACCCAGCAGTTGAAAGAAATACTTAATAAGGACCATGGTATCTGGACCTTGGGTTTAAATATCACGGCACCGGTTTTCAGTGGAAAACGGTTAAGGTCTGCTGTGAAAGTGCAGGAAGCATCTTTTGAAAGTTCCAAACAAGAATTGATAAAAGGAATTCTAGGAGCTTTCTCTGAGATAGAACAGTTGCTTCAATCCAATGAGTCCCTAAATATTCAGCTAGATGCATTGGAAATGGCTGTGCAGCAATCTGAAGATGCCTACACACTCTCGAAAGAGAGATACGATAAAGGTGTCACGACTTTGGAATCGGTGCTGAACAGCCAGAGGCAGTATAACGCTATCCGTTCACAGCACCTTACGTTCCGGAGACAAGCAATAGATAATCGGCTATCGCTCATTCTTGCCTTAGGAGGCGATACGAATTTTTATCATACTAAAATATTAAACTAACCCTGGTATACCACATGAAAAAATATTTTGGACTCTTATTTTTAGTGATCAGCATTGCTTTAGCTATCTTTATGGTTAAGAATAAATCTATGGCAGTATCAGAAAAAGTTAAAGCAAGTATCCCCTATGTAAAAACAATGATGCTGTTACCGCAAACTGTAAATGCTTCCATTGCTTCCCAAGGGGTTATAGCACCAGAATCAGCGCTAACACTTTTATCTGAGTTAAACTCCAAGGTAGACTGGATTTCTCCCAGCATGGAAACCGGTTCCAGTTTTACCAAGGGCGATACACTCTTAATCTTGGATAAACGGGACTACGAACTAGCCCTTATTATGGCAGAGTCCAATATATTAAATGCAGAAGTAAATCTTGAACGTGAAAAAGCAGAATCGGACCTGGCTTCAAAGGAGTGGAAGCGGGTTGGTGCGGGAGCGGGGAGCGATCTTGCCTTAAGAAAGCCCCAGCTTGCCCAAGCAGAGGCTACACTTGCAGCCGCACAGGCAACATTAGAACGGGCGCAGCGAAACCTTAAACGGACAGTCTTTATAGCTCCCTTTGATGGTCGGGTAAGAACCAAAAATGTTGACTCAGAAGCTACCATATTTCCAGGGACTGCACTCGGCAATATATACGCTACAGAATCATTCGAAGTCCGTTTACCTATTGCGGACCAGGATGTGCCCTTTACGGGCCTTGATTTTAACGGCAGGCAAATTCCTGAGGATAAACAGCTTGATGTTGAATTATCTCTGGGCAATAGTATTCTTAAGGGAAAAGTTGTTCGGGCTGAAGCGGAAGTAGATCCTATGACCCGTATGCTCTCCATCGTAGCACGGATCGATAATACACCTTCTGTATCAAACTCGAATCCTATTGCAGTAGGGCAATTTGTAGAAGCGATTATTTATGGTATTGAAATTCCAGATGTTGTTGTCATACCACGCACTGCGGTTCGGGATGGCGGAGTCTGGGTTGTGGATACATCCATGATTCTTTATCATCGACCTGTAGAAGTGCTCAGGTATGAAAATGAATTTGCACTTATCGATGAAGGTATAGAGACTGGGGACCGCTTACTCACATCCCGCTTATCCTCATTGGTAAACGGTTTAAAAGTAACATTTGATTTGAACTAAATCTTATGGAACGGTTAATTCGCTGGTTTGTGAATAATGGGGTTGCTGCGAACCTCTTGATGGCTTTTATTATTATTGCAGGTGCACTCACCATACCCTTATTAAAAATGGAGGTCTTTCCTGAAATTGAGATTGATATTATTAATGTTACTGCTGTCTATCCAGGTGCTTCTCCAACCGATGTAGAAGATGCTGTATGTATTCGAATCGAAGAAAGACTCCAAGGGTTGGATGGCATTAAACAAATCTCATCCAATGCATCCGAAAATATTGGAAGTGTTAATATAGAGATTCTACCAGGCCAGGATGCGAATCAAATGTTAGATCGTGTCAAGGCTCAGGTAGATGCCATCGATACATTTCCTGAAGATGTTGAGCGCCCTACAGTACGGCAGTTTGTCGGATCAAATCCTGTTTTGACTATAGCCGTAGATGGAGATGTTGGTGACACTGCTCTGAATGATGTTACTGAAGAAATCAAGGATGAGATTGATGGTCTCGCTGAAGTTACCTATACATCAATTGTTGCCAAAAAAGAGCGTGAAATTGCGATTGAAATCAGCGAGAATACACTCCGAAAATACAATCTTACCTTTGGCCAGGTATCCCAGGCAATCCAGAACTGGTCCATCAATATGCCAAGCGGCAGTATTGAGAATAATGACGGGGAAATATTAATCAGATCAAAAAGTCAGGGCTATACTGCGGATGATTTTGCAGCCATTCCAATTATAATAGATCCTTCCGGGGCTATTGTTTACCTTGGAGTATTAAGTACGATTAGGGATGGGTTTTCTGAGACCTACGAACTTGATATCCTTTTCAACAGCCAGACATCAAACTTGATTACGGTATTCCGTGTTGGAGATCAAAATGCGATTGATATTTCTAACGCTATTAAAAATTACGTAACAGTTAAACAAAAGAATCTCCCACCAGGAGTCAATATCACCGCCTGGGATGATGAAGCCCGTTTGCTCAGAGGAAGAATAGACACCATGACAAAAAATGCTCAGTACGGATTGATGCTGGTTGTCCTTATCCTGGCACTGTTTTTGAAGCCAAGATTAGCATTCTGGGTTTCTCTGGGAATTCCTATTTCATTCATGGGTGGATTCTGGTTAATGCCTCTTATGGATCTTTCTATCAATATGCTTTCCCTGTTTACCTTCATCCTGGTTTTAGGAATTGTGGTGGATGATGCCATTGTAGTTGGAGAAAATGTTGCGCTTTTTAGGGAAAGAGGTATGAGCCCTAAAGAAGCAGCGGTTAAAGGAACAGTTCAGGTGGCAACACCAGTCTTTTTTGCAGTTTTGACCACAATGGCGACATTTTCCCCAATGCTTGCTGTAGAAGGTGAAATCGGTTCCATTTGGCGTATATTTCCCCTCATTACGATTTCCGTTCTATTCTGGTCTCTTTTTGAAAGCCTGACAATTCTGCCCGCCCATTTGGCTCATAGCGGTGACGAGAAGCCAAAACAGCCTTGGCTGCGATCAGTCTCTGATAAATGGGAACAGTCCCAATCCAGGCTCGTAGGCGGATTATTCTTTGTTGTGGAAAAAATTTATAAACCCCTTCTTCGAAAAGCAGTAGAGATGCCTTTATCTTTCCTATGCATTGCAGGTGGAATTTTTATTCTTACTATTGGTGTTATCTTAGGTGGGATAATCAAATTTTCCTTCTTCCCGCCTGTTGAAGCAGACCTAGCCATTGGAACGATTGAATACCCATCCGGGACACCCATACAGGTCACTCGGGAAGGATACTTGGAGCTCGAAAAAGCCGCTCAGGAATTAGAACAGCAACTGCAGGATGAATTTCCAGATAGGCCTACAATTAAAAACAGGCTTTCTACGATTGGCTGGCAGCCCATGCGTACCAAAACATCCCGTGGCCCGGGAAATCTGGATGCTCTCTATGCTGGGCCTAATATGGCAGAAGTGGCTTTAGAATTAACTCCGAGTGAAGAACGTATTATTAGCACTGAAGAGGTTGCACGCCGCTGGCGTAACCTGATGCCCACGGTTCCAGGTGTAAAGGATGTCTCGTTCTCGTCAAGCCTTTTCTCTGCAGGGGACGCAGTGAATGTGCAGTTGTCAAGTAAATACATGGATGACTTACTGGCAGCAAAAGATGAATTAAAAACCAAACTAGTCCAGTTTCCAGGCGTATTTGATGTTAAAGACAATTATAGTGTAGGAAAGGAAGAGATCAGTATTACATTGTTACCTGGCGCAGCTAATTATGGCATAACTATGTTGATGGTTGCTTCCCAGGTTAGACAAGCATTTTATGGTCTGGAAGTACAAAGCGTTCAGCGTGGTAGAGATGAAGTCAAGATTATGCTTCGCTATCCAGAGAAAGAGCGTTCTTCCATATCCAATTTGGAAAATATGATGATCCGTACTCCAGGGGGATCTACAATCCCTGTGCGGCAAATAGCGCGTTTAGATATTGGCGAAGGGCTAGCTTCAATCCAGCGTAAAGATCGTAAAAGGTCGATCAATGTTACCGCAGATGTGGATTTGACTCTAACAACTGGCAATGAAGTTGTTGCGGCTGTAACGGCATCCATATTGCCCCAGATTCTTCAAAAGTATAATTCTATTTCTTACAGTCTGGAAGGAGAACAGCAGGAGCAGGGGCAGAATTTGAAGTCGCTTGGTAATAATTTTCTTATAGCCATGGTTGTGGTCTATATTCTATTGGCGATTCCCTTCAAGTCCTATTTTCAACCGCTGATTGTCATGTCGTCCATTCCATTTGGTCTAACTGGTGCAGTCATCGGGCACTTAATTCTAGGCATGAATTTCTCTGTATTATCCTTAATGGGTATTGTAGCTCTAACAGGAGTTGTGGTAAATGACAGTCTGGTTATGGTTGATTTTATTAATCGGTATCGCAGGGATGGGCACAGCATAGAAGAAGCTGTCATGGAAGCTGGTCCTAGACGATTTCGACCTATATTTTTAACTTCTTTAACAACCTTTGCAGGGCTTGTACCTCTATTGCTTGAAAAAAGCACCCAGGCTCAATTTATGATTCCAATGGCAGTTTCACTGTCCTTTGGAGTAGTTTTTGCTACAACAATTACATTGTTACTTGTCCCAATTTCTTACTTAATGTTGGAAAAAGTGATTTTAAAATCAGAAGGGAAGATTTAATTATAATTAACAAACTTTTATCAGAACAATTTATTGAGCAGCCAATTGATGTGGTATTTGATTTTTTTTCCAAGCCTGAGAATTTGGAAGAGATTACTCCACCAAGATTGAGTTTTACAATAATTACGCCTAGTCCGATCATAATGGAAAAAGGTTCAGTCATTGATTATTACATCAAAATTCTGGGCATATCGGTACACTGGCAGACACTTATAACAACCTTTGTTCCACCTTACAGATTCATTGATGAACAACTCAAAGGTCCCTATTCTCTTTGGCACCATACACACACATTCTCAGAAGAAAATGGTGGAACTATGATTCGCGATGAAGTTCGTTATATTGTCCCAGCAGGAATTTTGGGGCAGATCATGAATTTCATCTGGATTAAAAAAGACTTGGATGATATTTTTGCTTATCGCAAAGAAGTGATTTCAGAAAAATTCTCCGAACCCATAAAAAATATTAATTCAACTAATTTTAAATTGGAGGTATAATGAAAGTAGCCGTTATAGGAGGGACCGGCTATGTAGGTTCCTACATTACCGATGAGCTGATTGCAAACGATATTATACCACGGTTACTTGTAAGAGATGGCTCCGGGTCAAAGGTTCTGCAACCTGATCAATGCGAAATAGTAATTGGTGATGTTGATAATGATGAAGCAGTTCAGGATACAATGGATGACTGCGAGGCAGTCATCTATCTGATTGCATTGGTAAGGGAATTTCCAAGCAAAGGTTTAACAAATGAAAAATTCCAGTTTCGTGGATCCGAACGTGTTGCCAATATTGCTCAAAAAATGGGGGTAAAACGTTTTTTATTAATGAGTGCCTTGGGGGCCAATCCTGACCCCGATGGATCTAAATATATGCAGGCAAAACATCTTTCTGAGCAAGCAATAAAAAATACGGATCTTGATTGGACCATTATTCGCCCATCTTCTTTGTTCGGTGATCCAAGAGGAGGCGGACGTCCAGAGTTTTGCATGATGCTGGACCAGTTAATGCTGAATCTGGTTCCATTTCCCAGCTTCATTCCTTTTCCTGCTCCTTCCTTTTTCACTGGTTTAAATCCTCTTGATGCGGGTAATTATTCGTTATCCATGATTCATGCTAAAGATGTGGCTTCAGTATTTGTTAAAAGTCTTAGCGATGATTCTACAATTAGCCAAATCTTTGAGCTTGGAGGGAAAAAATCTGTAACCTGGAATGAGATTGTTACTTCAATTGCAAAAGTGACTGGACAGAAAGTTATTATGGTCCCAGCCCCATTTTTTGTTATATCAACAATAGCAGCTATTTTAGATAGATTTAAATGGTTCCCTGCGGGAAAAGATCAACTTAATGATCTCATAAAAGGGAGCATATGTGACTCCAGTGAAATTTTTCAGAAGTATGAAATAGAGCCAATTCCATTCAATGTTGAAAACTTGAACTACTTAGCAAATTAGTTGACCATGAAAAAAATATTAATTTTTATATCTTTTATTCTTTCTATTCTGAATGGACAAACCGGTATAGTATCTGGTTTTATAACCGATTCTGCATCAGGAGAATCCCTGATTGGTGCCAACGTTTTTTTACAAGAGACCGGACAGGGAATGGCTACCGATATAAATGGGTATTATATCATTCAGGAGATTACACCTGGGAATTATACCATTATGGTTTCTTATATAGGATTTGATGTGTTTCGTCAGCCTTTATCCATAATGGAAGATCAATCAGTAAAAATAAATATCGCTTTAGTTGAACAGGTTGTGGAATTAACCGGAGTGGAAGTAACGGCTGAAAAACTTCAGCGCAGGAATAATATCCAGCCTAGTAAGATAAACTTGAGCCCCAGGATGATGAAAGCGGCTCCTGCCCTTGCTGAACCGGACCTGTTTCGTACTATCCAAGCACTGCCGGGTGTTTTAACCACATCTGAATACAGTACGGGTTTGGTGATCAGGGGCGGGAACACGGACCAGAACCTGATAATGTTGGATGGGATCACTGTTTATAATCCATCACACCTAGGAGGTGTATTTTCAAATTTTATTGTGGATGGTGTTAAGGAAGCAGAACTGATAAAAGGTGCCTACAATGCAGAATACGGTGGCCGTCTGTCAGCTGTGCTTAATGTTATAAGCAGGGAAGGAAATAAGAATGAGTTTAGAGGGAAAGCAAATCTATCTCTACTTTCAGCTCAAACAACCCTTGAAGGCCCGTTTTATAAAGGTGCCTGGGTTTTATCGGGCCGCAGAACCTATTTTGATCTGGTCTTGCCAAAAGTTTTACCTGATAACATAGCTGATGATATTCCACCCTACTATTTTTATGATATTCAAAGCCATATTTTTTCGGATATATCCGCCAAGGATAGAATATCATTGAGCTATTATTCAGGAATTGATAATATCATTTTTGATACCTTTGGGCTAGATGGTCGCTGGGGTAATAATACGGTAAGTGCCCATTATCGAAGGGTATTTAATGAGAGACTGGTTGGCAATTTCCTGATTGCTAACAGTCAATTTTTTACACGTTTTGGATTGGGAGGATCTGGTGGACTGATGAGTGAAAATGGTATTGATGACAGGACATTGTCGGGGGATTTTTCTTGGTTCAAATCTTCAGAATCAACATTCAAATTTGGCGTTCAACAAAAGATGCTTGGATTTGAATACATAAATAAATTTCAGGATTCAACTCAATTCAAGATCAAGACATCTCCAGTTGAGCTGGCGTCATACGTAAAAATGAAATATGATCATAATAATCTGTTTATCATTGAGCCTGGGATAAGAATAAACTATTATAATGTTTACCCCGATTCTTTATATCCAGATTTAAGATTGGGGTTGAAATACCTGCTTACGGATGATCGATACATTAACTTTTCCGTCGGGAACTATCACCAGTTTATTAGCACTTTTCAGGATGATTTTAATCCAGCCATTTTGGATAATTGGATTGCTGCGGATGAATCAGTTGCTCCAGGAAAATCTGTGCAGGTTGTTCTAGGATATGAAGAATATATAAGAAATATATATAAGATACAGGTTGAAGGGTATTATAAAGATTTAAAAAACCTGTTAACATATGAAGAAAAGAGATCTTCAACAGATGCTGAAGTATCTGATGAAAATTTGGCTGATATTGTTACACCTGCAGATGGGTATGCCTATGGTTTTGAATTGTTTGGGCAGAAAATGACAGGCAAGCTCAGCGGTTGGCTGGCTTACACTTTTTCAGTCTCGAGAAAAATAATGAACAGTATTTATGCTGAAAGTGAGCAGGAATACTATACAAATTGGGATAGGACACACGCATTCAGTGCATTGGGTAATTACCAGTTTAATAAGAAATGGGAAGTGAACTGGCGGTTCGCATTGCAATCGGGTCAGGCCTTTACCCCGATCCTTGGTTATTATGTTCAAAAGTTTCCTGAAAGCCCGGAAGAAGTATTTAGAACAATTCCCGGAACCCGTAACTCATCTCGATACGAGCCCTATAGCAGGTTAGATGTTGGTGCGGTTTATCACGCAAAAATTGGTAAAACAAATGTGGACTTATTTTTCCAGATCATTAATACCTTAAACCGTAGCAATACCTTTAGAAAAATTTATTCACTGGGCAGTCCTTTTAATGGTTTAGATGATGATGGCGATTGGGTTGAAGAAGACCATGACGATAATGGAAACGGAAGACCGGATCCTGGTGAGACAAATGTAGATGAGTCTGACGAAGGGAGGATCAATGAAAAAAGCATTGGGCTTTTCCCCATTATTCCGACATTTGGTTTCACCTGGGAATTCTAATGATGAAACATTATTTATTAAACCTGATGATCTTTTCTTCAGTCCTTTTTCACAGTTGTGATCTTAATGATCAGATTATTGAATATGAACAAAACCTGGTGGTATTTGCTTCTATTGAAGCCAACCTTCCTGTGACGGATACTGTACTGGTATCCAGGAGTGCAGGTATCAATGAAAATGTATTCGCAAATGATCTCTGGGTTAACGATGCCACAGTAGTCTTGATTGACGATTCAACAGGGATTACACTACCCTTTATCAACGTGGCCCCGGGGAGATATTTCCCGGTCACGGATACGTCGAGCATTCAAAACTTAAATGCATATAAAAACTATATCATCAGACCAGGTGCTACATATAGCCTTGTTGTTAAAAATGATATTGATTCTGTTGTTGCTACGACTACGGTTCCTGCGGCTATGAATATACGGCCGATTGATCTAGGGGATTATGAGTGCCCGGATGGAGAAGTATTACCCGCAGGTGTGATTGATGTCAATAATTTAGATAGTCTATCATTTGAACAGCTATTAACCTTTGTCAGTGACCCTATAAATTATATTATGTCTAATAATATCAATGTAGATACAGTGATCTACCGTTTCGGGGATTGTTTTACAAAAAGTTTTGCAAGCTATCCCATGTTTGGAGTGGATTTTGATGCGGATGATTATCAAACAGTTAAAATTCTATCTTACGCCCTAGATGCAAATAAAAGAGGATTAGAGCCACTGGATTCATTAAGTAATACACTAGACCCAGATAGCGGTGGATTTTTCGATTATAATTATAACAAAATCAGGGACAGTGTTTTTGTCAACTTAATCTACGACACCACGCTTGAATTTAGAATTTGGAAAGGACGCTACCCTCGGGATGAAAACTCCATACCCTACAGAATTAATCCATGGCAATGGAATATTGAGACTGCACCAACGCCGGTCATGTGGTTGTATTTTGATTATTATGGGCTGCAGCTAATGACATTTCAGGCTACAAGCGAATCTTACTTTAATTATTTCAGCGGTGATCCAGTGGGACAGAATATCTGGCTATTGCCTGACTCCAATTTTGAAGGGGGGATTGGTGTATTTTACAGTTCTTTTGCTTCGCGGTTTTTAGTATATGTGAAACGGGATGAATGAAATAAATAACAATATTTATATGAATAAGAAAAACCCCGAATCAGCGGGGTTTTTCGTTGTAGCCCGTAGGAGAATCGAACTCCTGTTGCCAGGATGAAAACCTGGAGTCCTAACCACTAGACGAACGGGCCAAATTATTGATATGTTATAATTGGAGGGCGGGAAATTTATTGTTATAAAAAAGACTCCACCAACCGAATTTTTATAGAGATTAGTCGTCCGAATTGGATGTGTCTAAGATATCAAGCAACTGGCCATTCTGGTGCAGTTCCATGGTAATATCGGCACCGCCAATCAATTCTCCGTTTACAAACAACTGGGGAATGGTTGGCCAGTTTGAATGTTCACTGAGTTTAACCCGGATCATCGGATCTTCCAGCACGTTCACGTCCTTATAAGACACACCGTAATGGTTCAGAGCCTGGACCACTGTGTTTGAAAACCCACACATGGGCATCTCTTTCGTGCCTTTCATGTACAGGACAATCGGATGAGTGTTAATATCGTGCACAATCTGTTCTTTTAATTCCATATTTACCTCTTATCGTTTTACGAGTTTTATTCCTTTATAACTGCATGATTTGCAATGATAATGTTTTACATTGACAAAATATACGACACTAAGAACCTGCTGTTTCAAATTTCTTCGAATACGGTGTATATGGCCCCCGCAATCCGGGCAATTATTTAATTGAGAGAATCGGTCAATCATTCTTTCCCGCCAGCGGTTAGCAATCAGTATAACTGCAAGCAGGATCAGTGAGATTCCAACCAGGTCCGATACCTCGAATTGTCTTACAACGAAAATAGTCCCGTTCCTCAACCACTTGATAACATTACCAATTGCAAAGAAAATGGCCCTAATGAAGATGTATAGGTAGTGTTTAATCTCCATGTCTTCAACTAATAGAAAAATCCCCAGGGAAAATAAAACCACTACTGTGATCTCAAAATTATATTCTTGCAGGAAAGGCTGGTGACGAGGCTTAGCAATCCCTTTTCGTTTTTTGGCCATCTGTTATTCCAAATTCAATACCTTAGAAATTAAAAAATATCATTCATTTGGACAGAAGATTATGAAATAAATATTTATCATTGATAAATTGTTCGAATCAGATTCTATCTGTTAAACTCAATCTCAAAATTATGGATCATTAAATGAAACTTATATCTTGGAATGTGAATGGCATCCGGGCTGCAGTGAAAAAAGGGTTTCTGGACTATCTGAACCAGGAACAGCCGGATATACTCTGTATTCAGGAATCAAAAGCACATAAAGAGCAGCTTACATCTGAAATCCTGGAAGATCATGGGTATTGTACCTATTGGCATTCCGGCGTTAAGAAAGGGTACAGCGGTGTGGCTACTTTTTGTAAAGAAGAACCATTATTTATACAAGAAGGATTGGGAATTGAAAAATATGATGTTGAGGGAAGAGTGCTATTAACCGAACATAAAGATTTTCTCCTTTATAATATTTATTTTCCTAATGGACAGAAAGATGAAACCAGGCTGAAGTATAAATTAGATTTTTATGATGATCTGCTACCTATTATCAATGATCAGGTTGAATCTGGAAATAATGTTATTGTGACCGGAGATTGGAACACAGCTCATCATTCCATTGATCTGGCTCGCCCAAAAGAAAATATTAATACATCAGGATTTATGCTAGTTGAACGGGAAAAACTGGACATATATGTGGAAGAAGGCTGGGTAGATACGTTCAGACTGTTCCATGAAGAAGGTGAACGGTATTCTTGGTGGACCTATCGTTTTGGTGCAAGAGATAGGAACGTGGGCTGGCGCATAGACTATTTCTTTGTTAATGAAGGAATGGCAGACCTATGCATTGATGCTGATATTTATCATGATGTATTTGGTTCAGATCATTGCCCGGTTTCACTAGTCTTGGATGTCTGATTTACAGCAACAATTCGACCGTAATTGTATCACAAAAAGCCATCCCTTTTCCGGTTAGTGAAACAGTCAATTTGGTTTCAATAATACATTCGTTCCATTTTTGTTTAATCCTATTAAGATTTTGATAGAATTGGTTTTTATAATTTTCAGGAATTTGATCTAAATCAATTCCTTCTTTCATGCGCAAACCAAAGCCAATTAATTCATTAAGATGATTTATCTCTGTCAAAGTTTCTGTTTTTGAAACGGGTGATTTTCCAGATTCGATCTGTTGAATATAGTGATCCAGGGATCGTGTGTTATTCCAGCGATGTATTCCGTCAAATCCATGGGCAGATGGTCCAAAGGCTAAATAGGGATGAATTCGCCAGTAGTGGAGATTATGCTGACACTCCTTTCCCGGCTTTGCAAAGTTTGAGATTTCATAGGCAGGGTAGCCATTTGAATTCAAAATTTCGATTGTTTTTAAAAACCAGTCACCTGTTTGATCGTCTTTGGGCATACTTACCTTACCATTCTTAACCATCTGGAACAGGTCGGTGCCTTTTTCCAACGTCAGTGTATAGGCCGAAATATGATCTGGAGCCATATTTATTACTTGGTTCAAATCCTGTTCCCAGACATCCCATGATTGACCTGGGATAGAATAAATCAGATCACAGTTCACACTATCAAAACCAGCTGATCTTGCATGATTATATGTATTATAAACCTGGTCCTGGGTATGTATTCGTGTTAAAAACTTCAATAAATCGGGTTGTAGAGATTGTACGCCTATGGAGATCCTGTTTATTCCCAAACTGTGGAAAGCTATCAAACGATCTATCGGTGCCTCGCCGGGGTTGGCCTCTAAAGTGAATTCTTTCACATTAGAAAGGTCATATTTATTTTGAAGTGCTGATAGTATTGATTCTAAGTGTAATGGATCCAATAGACTGGGAGTTCCTCCGCCAATAAACACAGTGTCAAATTTCCATGATGAACAATTAACATTGCACCTGTCTATTTCAGTTATAAGCGACTTGATAAATCTAGGGATCGATTCTTCACGATCTGCAATAGAATAGAAATCACAATACATGCATTTCACAGCACAAAAAGGAATATGAAGATAAATTCCAGCGGATTTCATAGATGAATTTACTTTTGCAATTTTGATCATTGTGCCCCATCTTTTTGTGTAATGCGTAATCAGTAGATTGAAATTTCACTGATGAAAATAAAAGTAAAAATTATTAATACTAAAAAAGAGCATGAAATGTGTCTTGCTATTTGTAGACAGGTTTTCATTCTTGAACAAAATATATCTAAACAAATAGAAACGAATGATCACTTAGTTAATGCAACGCATATTCTCGCTTTTTCTAAAGAAAAAGCAGTAGGGACCGCGCGCTATAGAAGAACAAATTCCGGAATTAAACTTGAACGGTTAGCGGTGCTAAAACAATTTAGAAACCTTGGTATTGGAAAAGCGTTGGATCTATTCATGTTAGAAAAATTAAAAAATGAAAAATTTATTTATCTTATTGCTCAGGAATCGGTTATTGATTTTTATGATAATCTTGGATTTGATTCAATTGGGGCATTCTTTTACGAAGCAGAAATACCACACCAGAAAATGGTTTACTCTGGTTAAGTTCTAAAATATGTCACAAAGTATTTATTCACGTCTAGGGAAGCTAATCTTTCCCTACTGGCCAGTTCTTTTGGTTTCTACAATATCAGCGTTGATATATGTGGTTTTCAACAGTCTTTCCATTTGGTTAACGGCTTCTCTGATCAGCAACATCCTAGCAGATTTTAAACAACTGGTAATAAACCACAAAAAAACTTTGCCCAATGAGGTCATGACACTGAATGATCAATTAAAATATTGGACAAACGAACTTATTCTTCAAGATACGGCCCTCGAAACTGTAAAAATATTATGTTTCACGCTTCTGGCAGTCTTTGTAATAAAAAATATTTTCCTCTATGTAAAAAATATTTGTCTAACCTATATCCAGTACAATTTGATCACCAAGATTCGGAATGATCTTTATCATCATTTCCATAATCTTTCTTTATCTTTTTTTGATCGTACAAAAAGTGGTGAATTGACTTCCATAGTTGTAACAGATGTTTCCAATATGCGGGTAGCCCTGGGTACCAGTTTCCATAAGGTGTTTGTGGAACCTGTTAACATTCTTATGTTCATCTTTCTACTATTTGTCATCAATGTAAAACTGGCTCTTTATGCCATGGCTATTGTACCTATCACAGCTATGATTATTTTTTGGATCGGACGAAGTATCAGAAGAAAATCAAGACGGACAGCAAAACAGATTGCGGGGATTATGGGTATCATTACGGAGATTCTGAATTCTGTCCGGGTCGTAAAAGCGTTTGGTACAGAAGATTATGAAAGAAGACGTTTCAGAAAAGAACAGGACCGTTATTATGACCTTATTTCAAAGCGAGCAAAATTGCGATTGACAACTTCACCCATCACAGAAACTATTGGTGCCATGATTGGTGTTTCATTATTATGGATTGGGGGTATGGATGTGTTGGTCACTGGTGCTATGAGTTCTGAAGACTTTATCCGGTTTATTTTGATTCTATTCAGTATGCTTGGCCCGGTTCGATTATTAAGTAATGTAAGTGTTAATCTTCAAACGGGTATCGCTTCTGCTGAGAGGGTTTTTAATATATTAGATACCCCTGCTGAAATTGTTGAAAAGCCAGATGCGAAAGATCTACAAGATTTTTCTGAAGAGATTAAATTTTATAATGTGGGATTTAATTATGATGAAGGTGGTAAAGTATTATCAAATGTTTCATTTTCTATACATAAAGGGAATATTGTTGCCATTGTTGGACCAAGTGGTGCTGGAAAATCAACTATTGCTGATTTGATTCCGCGATTCTATGATGTCAAGGAAGGTGCTATTAAAATCGATGGTCAGGATATCCGCGACATAACTCTATTCTCGCTAAGAAATAAAATGGGAATCGTAACCCAGGAGACGATCTTATTTGATGAAACAATTGAATTCAATATTACATATGGTGTTGCTGATTATACGGAAGAAGACTTGATTACCTCTTCGAAAGCGGCCAATGCCTATGATTTTATCTTGGATCAACCGGATGGCTTTAAAACCATCATTGGAGAAAAAGGAGTTAAACTTTCCGGTGGTCAAAGACAAAGGTTGGCAATTGCCCGTGCCATTTTGCGAAACCCTCCTATACTTATTTTGGATGA
>Ga0208522_1000380_pt1 | contig 30349 bp, 24 predicted proteins | sample ETNtaG_25_FD_185763 | JGI IMG/M metagenome (GOLD analysis project Ga0208522, IMG submission 185763) | Marine microbial and viral communities from oxygen minimum zone, Eastern Pacific Ocean - ETNP201302SV86 (SPAdes) (version 2) | ecosystem: Environmental > Aquatic > Marine > Oceanic ... | reverse complement strand
TTCTACAATCCCACCTTTGTGAGTCCTCTGGTGTCCAGGCATATCAATTCAGGTCTCTCAGGCCACCTCGTCTCCCCGCAGGGCGGGGCGGCCTCAACCACTTATCCTGATACCTAATAGTACCAAGACGCACTAAATGCAGGTGGGCGACCTACCTTTGGTATTTGAACTAAGCGGGGTCCACACGCCCCCTATAGGGGGCGGTGAGAGGGATTACGCGATTACTCTTCTGACTCGCCTGGTATGTGTTCCAATCCGAATGCCAGAGGACTGGGGGAAGGGGGCTCTGGAATCGCCTCGAGGCCGAGCGCGAGGGGGGCTGCAGAATCCTTCCTAGGTACCTCCTCCAAGCCGAAGGGCAAGTCAGAAGGTACTGGGGGGGCTTCACCCTGCAGACCGAAAGGCAGGTCGAGAGGTTTGCTGGAAGGTGTGGTCTCTGGGGGATCGTTCGCCAAAGCCTCCTCTGGAGACTTGGCGTCACTGCCGCATGCGGGGCACGACGAAGGGCCCGATGAGACCAGTCCGCAGATTGGGCACTCGTACACGATGCCCGCTGTGAGAACTCACGCTTCACGCTGTCGGAAGAGGGTTTTCTGTACTCGTCAAAGACTCGAGTACAGAGTACCGTGGAATGCTATGATGAATACGGTGGCGACGATACAAGTGATTACCATCACTGGGAGTCCGACTCTTATCCACTCTCTAGTGGTGATTGGCCGGGGTCCACGCTCGCTGATGGCCACTGTCATGACATTCGCACTCGAGCCTATCGGTGTGGCATTACCGCCGAATCCCGCGCCCATGGCCAAAGCCCAGAACAGCGGCTCTATTTCGACCTCCGGGTTGTTCACTCCGATGCTCACTATCACGGGAATCATAGCAGCGGTGAAGGGGATATTGTCGACTATTGCACTGGCAATTGCGGAAACCCACACAATGGCCACCGCCAGCATCACCTGATCACTGCCGAAGTTGTCGAATATCCAGTTGGCGAGGGCTTCCAAATAGCCGACATTGCCCACTCCTCCGACTAGGATGAACAGGCCGGCGAAGAATAGCAGGGCTGCCCACTCTATCTTCTCGGTTACACTGTGCATAAGGCCGCCCCTGAGCTCGTTGTCCTCGGGCCTGGCTGCAACTAGGGCCAGTCCGGCTCCCGCAAGTGCGATGGCGTGGATTTCAATCTCAAGGTGAAGGAACTCCTTCGCTGAGAACATCATTACGGTTAGCAACAGTATGGCCAGAGTTGTGTACATCAGCTTCCTGTCATCGACCGCATCCCACTCGTCCTCCTCCAATAGGGATTCAGTATTATGTGGCATGGTTTCCATCCAGTCTCGGTAGTACCAACGCAAGTAACCCAAGGTAGCAATCCAAGCAATCAGAGTCAGGATTCCTAGTCTGAACAGGAATCCGTTGAAACCGAAGTTGTCCATATCTCTGCTCGCCGCCTCGGCAGCAATCATGACATTGGGCGGATCGCCTACCATCGAGGCGACTCCCCCTGTGTCTGACAAGATTGCTTCAGCCAAAAGAGGAGGTATTGGATTAATCTCCATGCGGTTGCATATCCTCAGAGTCACGGGCGCGATGATGATGATTGCAGTGACGTTGTCAATCACCAGTGAAATAAGAGTCGTGAAAGTACCGAGAAGGACGATTAGTTTCCAGGGATCTCCACCACTCATCTTTGCTGCTTTGATGGCGATGAACTCGAAGAAACCACAGAGTTCGAGAATCGCAGCGAACACCATCATCCCTAGCAGGAGTCCTATGACCTCGAACTCGATCCACCCCAGCATGGTGTGCTCGAGAGAATCGCCATGAGTCTCGAAGACTCCGGACCAATGCCCGTACAGCAGCATGATGACGGAGCCGAACCAGGCTGCAATTGTCCGGTGGAGATACTCGGCTAGAATGAGCACAAATGATATCGCAAAAATCGCGAGAACCACCTGCTGCTCAGTCACCATGGCTCGCCGAGCCTTGACGCCTCTAAATAAGTGAGCATGGCGGCCTATCCTCGGAGAGGATAGTTTTCACAATCTAACTCCTGCCGGACCAGAAAACCGCGATGTTTCCTCTGCTGTGAACAAGTAGAGAACCAGTGGCATCCGCTAGCCCCTCAAACGCATCTGTTCTCTCTGAGGAGCCGTTCAGCATGCCCCGATTGGCCTTTGCCTTGACCAGCCCCCTCTTGCTGAGTTGGTCGCTCAACTCGGTTACCACTGAGTCGGTGATTCCGTCCTTGCCTATCCTCACGGTGACAGGGGTGGATCTGTCCTTCGCCCTCTGGACAATCGATTGCGGTATTTTTCCGCTAATCGGAATCACCCCCCGCGAAGTCTGGTCCCGACCGCTCTATTCTACCGCAGTCCCCACATGTGATGACCAGCATGCCGCCTGAGACCCTGAATCTCGCATTGCGCCCTGGAATCAGAGCCGCTTCGCAGTCCCTGCAGATCAGTCTGGAAATCTCAGAATCGGGACGCTCGCCATGCCGCTTCCCGATTCTGAGGATATCCCTTGCAGCAGCGTCAATGGTCTCGGGGTCCGTGGTCCCGTAGGAGCGGAGGACGGAGGAAAGTTCCTCGATGGCTCCGGAGGCCCTTCTCTTCCTCTTCGAGTCCCTGCTGCGGCGTCGGTTAGTCATCTTGATTCACCTGCAATGCAATCGCATCCTCGATGGCATTTCCTACCGCCTCGATGGAACGATTACCATCGATTCTGACGAGCACTCCCCTCTGCTCGTACCAATCCGCCAAAGGAGCGGTCTGCTCGTGGTATGCGGACAGTCTGTTCCACACTGTATCCTCGTTGTCGTCCTTACGCTGGATGACTCGCTCGGAGAGTTCAGCGGGAGGGGGGTTGAATCTGATATGGTATATCTTCCCGGTCTCCGGATCCATCCTCCTGCCGACTATTCGCTCGACGATGGCTTCGTCGGGAACCTCTATGGAAATCACGACGGAGACCTCCTCGACCTCGGCCAGCGCCTCGGCCTGAGCGATTGTCCTAGGGTAGCCGTCCAGCAGCAGCCCAGACACGGCATCGGGCTCCTGCAGCCTCTCGGAGATTAGTCCGATGATGACTTCATCGGGGACCAGTAAGCCGGCTTCCATGTAGCCCTTGGCCTCGACCCCCAACTCAGAGCCCGAAGCTACTGCGGCGCGCAGCATGTCTCCAGTGGATACCTGAGGCTTGCCTGACAGGGATGAAATCCTGCTGGCTTGGGTGCCCTTGCCGGCACCCGGAGGTCCGAACAGCACTATCGAGCCGCTCATGGTGCTTCGGGAGTGGTCCGAGTGATAAGCAAAGCGCAGACTACGGCTTGTTCTGTTCCCACCACAGATGGCCGTACGCCGTCCACTGTTCCATGGTCCAGCCTTCGGGCAGACCGCCCAGAGGAAGCGGCGGAGCCCCCTCCGTACTAGAAGGTGGTTTGAGCATTGGAGAAGACTGGGCTATAGCGGCTTGGATCTCCTCGTCGCTGACCCCTCCGGTCAGGACCTCACCCGAGGCTGAGGTCTCCAAGGCAGCTGCCTTTCTCTCGGATTGAGTTCCAGACAGAAGTGCTGAACCCTCGGGAATCAGCTCCTCCTCGGGACTGAGGGAGGTCGCTGAGGATCTGCGCATTCTCACTCCTGAGACTATGATTGAACCAAGCATGACGAGGAAAATCAGGGCTAGGGTCCAATCGGGAAGTCCGAGGCTGTCGAGTATGCCACCGAGCCCACCTCTGCTGGAATCCCTAGCCTTGCTGATGCCCAATTCCAGAGTACCCCCTGTAATGCTGGTGAGACCGTCGCCGGAGTCGGTTGAGTTAGCGCTGAATTGAATGTGAGTAAGGCCGTTAGAAGCCCCTTCACCAGGGGTTGCGGTGACTGTAACTACGAAGGATTCGCCCGCCACCAGAATCGTCGGTTGGGCCTGACTCACTTGTACGTCCCAGCCGTCTAGGCCGCTAGTCCAGATTATTACCTCGGCCAGAGAATTTCCCAGATTGGTTATTACGACCTCGAAGGTCCGCCCGTCGACCCCGATATCCTCGATCGTCGGTGAATCGCAAGACAACCCAATCCATACAGAGGGCAGCACCTCGACATCCATCTCTACCGTGTAGACATACACATCGCCACCAGATGGTGAGGTGGCTTCGATGATGACCGAAACCGTCTGACCTGCGGACCCGACAGGGAGGCTACCTGGAAGATCGATGCCGACCGTGATAGTGGCCTCTTGGTTCATCTCCATGGAGAAGTCCCTTCCAGAGAGGAACCCTCCAGACCAGCCGTCTGGAAGAGTACCCATTGTCAGGCTGATGTCGAGTTCGACGTTGCCAGTGTTGTGAGCGTGTATGTCTGCGGTACCGGGAATCCCCAGTGCGATGGCCATGGTGGCGTTCCAAGAGAGGTCCAAGGTGGCGATCTCCTGCACCACTAGGCGTGTGGCGTTGGTGACGGTGGGGCCATCAGCGAGGGTCGTGCGTATGGTGATGGTGTTGGATACTCCCATATCTGCAGCGGGTGGCACTATGGTGACGATAGTGACAGTGGAAAATGCACCGGCGGGAATGTTGAGTGCGATTTCCTCTGATTGTACGTCCGAACCCTCTGATATCTGGATGGGCCAAGTGTTCTGAGACGAGAAAGCCTGGACGACGAACTGCATCGGCACGTTGCCGTCATTGGAGACGACCAGTTCGGTCGTTACTACGTCGTTATTCAAGACAGGCCTAGGATCCGCTATCGCCAGAGGTCCGAGAGCGACTCCGTCGGAATCGAACAACTCGGGTGAGAAGTCGAGGCTCTCCAGTACGGTGACTACCGCTCCTTCTGTGGTCTCTAGAGTTGGATCATTAATCGAAGTCGTGACGCACTCGATGTTTTGTGTGAGCCCTGCGGAAGGCTGCCCGTCTTCAGCATCGGGGACTCTGACTCTGATAGGCAGAGGGAGGAATTGAAGTCTGCTCAGCGGTTCGAGGGTTATCTCAGATGACTGGCTGTTGCCGATGTGTATGGTCCAGCGGTCGGTTGCCTCACAACTGACTGTGTATTGGGTTGGACCGTTGCCGGTGTTCTTGATAGAGAGTGAGAAGACAGCGAACTCGCCGGGCTCAGCGCCCAGCCCTTCCGTCCCTGCGACTATGGTGTAAAGGCCCTCAACTCTCTCCACGAATGCTGTCAGCCTGATGCTGTGAGAGATGGTGGGCGCGTTGGTGTCGAACAGAGTCAGATCGGAGACGAAGGTACCCGGCAGAGCGTACACGGCATCCAAGGGGCTGGACAGGTCGGTGTCCATATCTGACATGTTCAGGGTGACCACGACTCTGTCACCATCTTCGCCGAACGGAGCCAGTGTCCACGGCCCGGACTCGTTGATCAGTTTCCACCACTCGTCCTGCGGCGAGTAGAGAACCCCATCATCACCCAGCAATTGTACGGGCGATACGCTCAGCCCCACTGAGATCTCCGAGGTCCCCTCATTGCGCATCTCAAGATCGAATAAGACCCAGCTGGCTGTCCTTGGGTCCAACGTCCTCGTCATGGCCTGGTTGAGTTCAGCGGGGTTGCTGGGGAAACTCCCGTCCTGCATCAGAGGAGTGAGTCTGACTCCAATCTGCGAGACGTTGACATGCAGGAGAATACGGTTGTTGTCGATTCCGTTAGACTCGTCATTTAGTTCGTTGACCTCTGAGGACGAATCGAGTCTCAGCTCGAGGACGTGCAGCCCAGTGGTTGAGAATGAGTGAGGGAAGGATAGCGAGTCGAGCATGCCACCGCCGAGCGACGATCGCTGCGAGGTGTGTATCACAGTCCCTGCAGTGATGTCCTCGACCTCGATCGAGTATGCCCCAGTAGTAGCAGCAGCCTGATTCTTCCAAGCGGCTTCGACGAGGAAGGTGTCGCCCTGCAGAGGACTCTCGACGGAACTCGACAGGGAGCCCTCGAACACAGTCAGGTCCGCCTGCTCCAACTCAGTAGCCAACCCACTCAGCACGATGGCGTAGTCCTGTAGCGTCCCCCCTGCGTGACCGACCTCGACAGTCCATGTGCCCGAGGTGCTGGAAGGCAGGCGCACCCTCTCCACGTTGTTCAGCCGGTCCTCACTGCCTCCCGAGAAACTGAGCCCGTTAGAGAACTGATTGCCGATGTAAACAGACCCATCGGGCGAAATCGCCCTCAAGTCGAGATCGTTGACCAGTCGGGCGGCGCTCTGATCGGCGACCGCCGAACCCTCCTTGTCGTTCCATACTAGCGTGATATCCAAGCCCTTGCTGCCATCGATGTCGAAGGTGTAGAGGAAAGCGTGGCCGGGCAGCAGCTCGCGCGAGTCGTCGTACAGGACAGGAAGGCTCTGACCCTCCGAAGACGGATAGAGGCTGTTCTGCAAATCAACCTGCCCCCAGCCCTCGGCCGGATTGGGGATGTCAGGGGCGCCGATGTCTTCCGCACCGTTGATTAGAATCGCTCGAATCAAATCGGAGCGCGGCTCGCTGATGCCCTCTGTCTCCCTGAGGTACTGCCTGACCATCGCCGCAGCACCGGCGACGACAGGCGTGGCCATCGACGAGCCGTTGAGCGTCATGTACAACGGGGTGCTTCCATCACTGTGCGTGGTGCTCGAGCACGAGCCACCGTTGGCGAACTGCGCTTCCTCGGCCCTAGCCGAGCAAATCATCACACCAGGAGCGACCAGGTCCGGTTTTATGCGCCCGTCAAGGGTTGCCCCCCTAGAAGAGAATCCGGTGACCGCGCCCTCGGCTGTGCTGTCGTACGCACCGGTTGTCGAGGCCCCTACCGTTAGGACGTTCTTGGCAGTCCCGGGCGGAGTCACGCTGTTAGCCCCGCTTGAGCCTAAATCACCAGCCGAGAAGAGCACTAGGAAGCGTGGGAAATCGACTAGGAATGAGTCGGCCGACCTGGAATCGGAACTGTATTCACCGACGAGGTTCTCGTTGCCCCAACTGTTAGTCTGTATGCGCGCGTTGTTCTGCCACGAGTGAGTGAACATCTGATACAATGAGCCCCAACGGGCGAGGACCCCAGAGTTGTCAGCCTCGAGCTGGTAGAAGTGGAAGGTGGCCGCCGGCACCATGCCCATCGTCGTCGAGTCTCCCGAACCGTCTCCGAGCAGCGTGGCCGTCACATGAGTGCCATGCCCACTGTTCATGTCGGCGTTCGAGTTGTCTGGTCCGAACTGATCGTATATCCCTCTGATACGATTCGTGAAGTCACCGTGATCACCGTCTAGACCCGTGTCAGATATGGCAAGGACCTCGTCGCTCCCATCCAGTGCCCCTCCGGAGCTGATTAGTGTCTCACTGATGCCGCTGATTGATCTAGCGTTGGCATTGTGGATGGTTATTTGCGAAGCTGCGCCGATATGCAGAATCCTGCCGTCCATAGCGAGAATCGGAATCCATGCGGCATCGACAGAGCGAGGCTGGCACAGATAGGCGTCGCAGACCCCTCTGGGTCCTACCTCTCCCGAGACCAGTTGTAGATCCAGAGAGAGTTCAGCCAATTCATCGAGATTGAGATCAGGAGCGGGTGTTACATCCAAATCGACGAGCATCCCTGTTCTCCCTGAGAGAGAGATTAGTTCGGAGGCGACACGCCAGGCTACCGGCAGTTCACCAGTCCATCTGACGCTCGGCAATCTGTTGATTGCCTCGACTACTCCGGTGTCGCTCAGCGGGTCCACACGAACCACCACGGCGTCATCAGGGACCACGTCAAGGACATCGACCCCCATGCTCGAGAAGGCGTTCATCATGGCCGTCATATCAGCGCTGTAGGATTGGACCAGGAGCATCCCCGTGCGCCTCAGGGCCAGCGGATCGTACAGGTTCTCAGGACCGAGCGGAACGGGGTCGTCCAATGGGTCGAACGCGCCGAACGGGGAGTGTAGGACACCTGATGATTCGCGCAGTGGGTAAGTGGTTTCTGTGGCGGCCATACGCGACCACTGTGAGTTGAGTTCCTGAGAAGCATCCTCCACCACATCGCTGTCTAGAAGGGGGTCCTCTGAGGCGCTCGCGAGCACTCCAGACCAAGTGGACAGGAGGAGCGCTGCGAGAACAGGTATGACAGAGCGAGCCCTGGTCATGCGTCAGCCGACCCGAGGGGGCTTTTTGACCGTTCATACTAGGTGTACCACGAAGCTGGCCGACACGAGGGCGCTGTCATAGCCCGTAGTAGTCCGAAATTGCGCTGTCGGTCTTAGCCACAGAAGCGCGCCAATCGGCTTCCGTCCCCATCAGAGCGCGTATGCAGTCGACGTTCTCTGGAATCACGTCGCTCTCCTGATGTATCGCTTGGAAGTAGTACAGCCTGTCGTCCACCAACTTCACTCCATCCTCCCAGACGAAGACCTCGTGCAAGTCACCCCACTTGCGGCCCAGATCGCGTGCCATCTCCATTACTTCAGCGGTGGTGGTCATTCGATTGCCCTCACCGTGCATCACGATGACCCTAGGGGTCTGCCTCCATAGATTAAGGATAGATTCGGTCGTCTGGCCGTGGCCGGGGGGCAAATCTGCGATGATGGCGTGAACATGCATCAGAGTGGTTGGGACTGCCACGGCAAGAGAGTTGATTTCTATCTCTGGCTTCACCGTCATGACGTCGGGTCCGTGGTGGCTGGGGACCTTCAGCACCGGCTTGATTGCGTTGATGGGTCCTTTCTTTGAGTCGCCGGGGTCGGCCGCCCTGCGGATCATGGTGCACTCAACCTTGAGGGAACCGCCAAGTTCGTACAGCGGCACGAGAGTGCGCGAGAGCCCGGTGGTGTTGCAGGAGACGACTCTGGTGCCCTTGGCATTGAGGTTCGCGGAGTGGTTGGCGCTCGAACTGTACGACAGGTCGGTGAGCTCGTGCCTCTCACCACCTTGGAACATGTGCTTGATACCGGCTGCCTCGTACTTGGCGAGGTTAGCAGCCCCCATCTTGCCAGGAGCGCAGTCGACCACCACGTCCACTGAGGCAAGTAGGTCGGAGAGCCCTCCACGACAATCGTACTCTCCGGATGAGAATGAGGCTATGCGCTCTGGATCGTCGGTAGTGCAATACAGTGGGTAACCCTTCTTCGCTGCTAGTTGGCATCCGAAACTGGGTCCGGTCTTGGTCACTCCCGTGACTTCCATGTCATCCTGAGCGTCAACAGCATCGGCAACTCTCTTGCCGATTGTCCCGTAGCCATTGATGGCGACCCTAATCACGCCTCGACCCCGTATGTACCTCTGAAGGTGTTCCGACGCCCTTGCCAGCCCTCTATCAACATACCCTTCACCTCGCACCTCGGGTTTTCCTCCATTAGCAGCGGCTTGAGCTCGTGCTGCCCGTCAGAATGAAGACCACTAGCGTCATGTCCGCACAGGGAGAGCCATGCGCGAGGTCACTGCGAAGAGCATGAAACTTGGTCGCGATTTGGATGGAATGCTCTCCGAGGCCCTAGAGAGGGACCTGCTGGTCAGGATTGGATGGGGCCGCGGTGGCGATGAGAAGCCCAAGAGCGGCGAGATTGGGGCCATTTCACATCTGCCTCCTAAATCGAGGGTGCTGCTGCTCGGCGACCTCGGCGAGTGCGCGGGCGCCATGAACAACGGAGGGACCTTTACACTGCAGGGGTCCAGCACCTCGATGCTCGGGGCTTTCCAGCGAAACGGCCGGATAGTTGTGGAGAAGGACGTCGGCGACCGTCTCGGTCACCGGATGACTGGAGGCACCATCACGGTCCAGGGCTCGGCCGGAGATGAGGCTGGGGCCTGCATCTGTGGCGGTACGGTAATCGTCCGGGGTCATGCGGGGAAGAGGGCCGGTGCAGGCATGAGTGAGGGGACCGTCGTTGTGCTCGGTTCAGTCGGCTCAGAGCCCGGAGTCGGCATGACGGGCGGGCGCGTGGTCATCGCCGGTAGTTGCCCCCCTCCAGGAGAAGGTGCCTCCATGCGTGGCATCGAAGCGGCTGAGATAATCCAACTGGCTGAGCATCTGGAACCGCTCGGCCTGACTCTGGAGGAGGATGCGCTGGTTCTGGTTCCATCTGACATTTCGGCTGGAGCAACCGAGATGCCGGAGTCGTCAGTCGCAGAGGGTTTCGAGAGCATCGCACTTGTACCCTCGACCTCGGACAGGCTTCCTGAGCACTCCCCTCTCGACCCGTACACCCTCCTGATGCCCCTAGGCTCGGAAGAGGGCGGCCTTCTGTTCCCAATTCCATGGCTGGTGGAATCTGATTCTGCCAGCACTTGGCAGGGAGTGGCTTCGTCACAACCGGCCCTAGTCAGAACCTCCCCCCGAGAGTACGACCTGATTCTCGTAGGCGAGGATAATCTCGTCGATTGCGCCGACTCGCTAGGGGGTTGCGCCGGGGTGGTTCTCGATTTGGCAGATATGCCACCGCTCAACGACGCCGAGATAGAAGCCATTCTGGTATCCATCACCTGCAAGATGAGCGATGATGCACTTATCCTACTGCGCGACTGCGTGGATCGAGCCGACCACCTGTTCAGGCTGGTGGTGGACCTCGATCTGGATGGCGCTGTCATCGACGCGGCTTCTCCTGGCGGCAGCCGAGCTGCATCCGCGCTCCCGCGGATAGGTCTCGCCGCCCGGGCGATGAACCTGACCGAGCATGGGCGCCATCTGCTCATCGAGATGGATGAGGCGCCGAGTGCCGAGGACATGTTGATTGCTGTCGCGGCAGGATGCCCCATCATTGTGGCGCCACCTCCTGAAGATGGCCTCGAGGATACCTTGGTCTGGCTCGACTCGACCGTTCGAGGCTGGATGCGCGAGTTGGGTCTTGACGGGCTGGAGAAACTCAGCAGAAGGAACCTCAGGGCCCTAGATTACGACACGGCCTCCATCAGCGGACTGAGGCTGATCGGCTACGACCGTCCGCTACCCATGTGGCTTGGCAACTGAGGTGAGAAATGCCGACTCTCAACCTTCAACACTCTATCCTGCAGTACATCCAGGGCATCAACGGTGCCGAGCACTCTGGTGGAGTCTGGACTGATTGGCTGCCGGCCATGGGGTGTCCCGTCGAGGGCAATGACGACGAGATTATCGAAATCGAAGTCTTCCCAGACCGTCCTGATCTACTCAGTCACGAGTCACTGGCTCGTGCTGCTAGGAGCTTTGTCGGGGGTGCTTTCGAGGATCCTTCTGTCGCGGTATCTGAGAGTGGGGCCGAGATGGTGGTCGACCCATCCCTAGAACTGGTCAGGCCGGTCATCCTAGCAGCGATAGTCAGAGGCGTCGACACCGGTAGCACCGATTCTGAGAGGGGTGAGTTCATCCAGTCCCTGATGGACCATCAGGAGAAGCTCCATCTCACACTGGGGCGCAAGCGCAGATTCGCCTCGATAGGAGTGCACGACCTGTCCACGCTATCTGAGCCGTTCAAGGTCGTCACTGTCCCCGGAACGCATTCTTTCGTCCCCCTGATGATGAGTGAGGAGATGACGATAAAGCAGATTCTTGAAGAGCATCCCAAGGGCGTAGAGTACGCGCACCTGATGGATGGATTGAAGACATTCCCGGTCATCCTTGATTCGAACGACGACATCCTGTCATTCCCACCAATCATCAACGGCGACCACACCACAGTCACAGAATCCACGACCGACTTCTTCATCGACGTGACCGGATGGGATGAGCGTGCTTGCGAAGCATGCCTGATGCTGGTATGCCTGTCACTGCACGAGAGAGGCGGGACGGTCGAGAGCGTCAGAGTCACCGGATTCGATGGCGAGTCAACCGACACTCCCCGCGGGGACGCCGTAAGGCACCGAGTTCCGGACCGGCTTATCGAGAAAATACTGGGTCTGGACTTGGGTTCGGACGAGATTGCAGCCGCCCTAATCAAGATGGGTGGGCGGCTGATAGAGTCGAGAACGGTAACCGACGGAGTGAACAAGGCGGAGAGGTGGGCGGACTGCGCGGTGGGCGAACGTGAGCACGTTGTGGAGATGCCGCGTTGGCGCAGCGACATCATGCACCCGATAGACATCGTCGAGGACATAGCCATCGGATACGGCTACGACAACATGCCTGAGAAGCTCTCCGAAGTTCACCTCGACGCGGTTCCACTGAGTTCGTCGCACCTCAATCGCAGAATCAGGGCGAGTCTGAGGTCACTGGGGATACAAGAGACCCAGGGGCTGACTCTGTCGAATGAAACAGATCAGTTCGAGCGGGTCAGATGGCCTGCCATAGGGAGTCTGTCAGTAATCTCCAACCCCATCACCATCGACCACACACTGCTGCGCCAGTACATCCTGCCCTCGCTGCTGAGGCTGCTTGCGGCCAATCGGCATCACGAACTGCCGCAGAAGGTGTACGAACTGGGAGATGTCGTGAGGGACTCGGCCAACTCGACGAGGGTGGCTTGGGCGTGTGCTGAGATAGGAGGCGGCTTCACTGCGGCGAAAGGCGTCGCACAGGCCATGCTGAGGGACCTCGGTGCTGATATGGGTGAGGTCGTGTTCGAAGCGACCGAGGTTGCACAGGGACCTTGGATAGCGGGCCGGGGGGCGAGGGTACTCGTCTCAGGCGAGGAGCTCGGGCAATTCGGAGAGATCGATCCTGCAGTCGGCCATGAGTTCGGACTGAGGTCACCTATCCATGCAGGTGAGTTCGACATCGAAGTCGCAGGCCGGTTGATTCCGAGGCCTGTGCATTAGAGGTCTCATTTCTCTTTGGAATCATCTCCAAGAAGCGCCATGGCGTCCTTGAAAGATGCGTCTTCGAGGTGGCTTCGGTCAGCTATCTTCTCCTCAGGGGAGTCGTCTGGCTTCCTCTCGTACTCGACGATCTTACGCTTGTCGGGCTGCTTAACATGGCGCGGCTCGGTGGGTTTCTTACCGAACGGCCATTTCACTGCCACGCTCATGCAACAACGCCCCAGACCATCAATACTTCGCAGGGCCCAGTATCGGAGGGGAGCAGGGATAAAAGAGTGAGAACGATGACAGTCGGCTGTGAACGAGCGTCAGATTGTCTTGATTCTCGTTTTCTTACTGATTGCATCCAACCCTACGCCGAACACCTTGGATTCATCGATTGGAGATGCGGATTCCTCCCTCAAAACAAATCCTCTTGAGGTGCTGATGCTCGGCAATTCGTATACCAGTCAGAACAATCTCGCTTCGAAACTCGATAGCATCCTGTCTGATGGCGGCGTGGACGCCGAAGTCTCAGGACTGACCAGTGGCGGGTTGAAACTCTACGAACACGAAGATCGAGCTAGGGAAAGTGGAAATCAGTGGAACATCGCACTCAATGGGCCGAACGATTTCGTGATTCTCCAAGACCAGAGTCAAGTTCCTTCGTTCCCGACCGACTCTCAATACTGGCAAGACAGCAAGGACGCTGCGATTTACCTCAATCAGCGCGCCTTGGACTCGGGAGGTAGTACGATTCTGTTCATGACATGGGGGTACAAGGATGGAGATTCGAACAATCAGTGGCGGAACCCGGATTACCCCTCGATGCAACTGCATTTGCAGCAGGGGTACGAGATGTATCTCGAGAATATCACTGCACAATCGGAACCAGCCTTCATCGCACCGGTGGGCTTGGCCTACAAGCATCTGTACGACGCAGTTGCAGACACGGGAGTTGATCCGAGCGCTGGTTCGACGGCGTTCTCGACCCTATACTCCAGCGACGGTTCGCATCCCTCAATAGACGGGACATACCTCTCTGCATGCGTCTTCCACGCTGTGATTACCGGTGAATCACCGGTGGGGCGCTCCTATCCGGGACAGATCTCCCCTGCGAGGGCGCTGGAGTTGCAAGAGGCCGCTGCTGCGACTGTGTTCAATGGCTCAGACTACCTCTACCCGTTCGAAGTTGAACCGCCGGGCATCGAATTCGGCCCGGATTCGGGCTCAATCTTCGACATCGACCCCGGGGCTACAATTGGGCTCAACTTCAACTTCACCAACCACGCCGGGGTCGACGATGAAGCGGTTGTCGATATCAGCGGCTCTGAGGGGTGGTCGATCGGGTGGTCGAACGCAGAGCCTCCCGAGGCGGGACACACCTACGACGCCCCCTCAAACATCACTCAGTGGGTGCAGTTCTCAATCACTGCCCCGCAGATTTCTGACGGCTACCCGCTAGCCGGCTCGCTGCACCAGTTCAGCATGCAGCTTACTAGTGAGTTGGATGGATCCAGAGATTGGTACAACTTCTCACTAGAGTATGGCTTCTACCACGGAGCAACGATTGACGAAGGAGGGGGCAATGCCTCCCTATCTCCCGGTGATGTCATCGATCTATTCGTCACGGCGAGGAATCTGGGCAACTCGGTGCGCGACCTCGTAGTGGGAATAGCTGAAGTGGATGCGAATGGCTCGTTGATCGGGGAGCCAGGAATGTCGCTCTCCAGCGACGGCTGGGCTGCAATCGTGCTCAGCAGAACCCAACTGGACTCCATGACTCCTAACGAATCCGGCGAGGTGCATCTTCAGGTCCAAGCCCCTGATAGATACCCGGGAGTGCTGTTCTTCGATGTCATGGTCTGGAGCAGCGCGGCCCCCGAGAACGTGTCGGCGGTTTCGCAAAGGGTCAGCATCATCCCTCGGACCGGTGGGCTGTTGACTCTAGGGGCAAGCGGGTGCGAAGGCGACACTGTCCCGGGCGATACCTGCCACGGCTCGCTGAGAGTGGAGAACACGGGTGACGTAACCTCCTCCTTCCGACTGACGGCCACAGTGGAAGGGGGGCCAGAATGGCTAACCGTGGAGCTCGGGCAGGACGAGGTCACCCTCGGACCCGGTCAGTCGATGAGCGGTATCGGGGTCTCATGCACAGTGTCTGAGGGTACGTCTGCAGACCTGACTGCCCTAGTCAATGTCCAAATCTGGCTGGGGGATTGGTCGCCCGATGAGTTGCAATTCGAGGTCACGGTGGGCGAGCAATACGAGTGGCTGCTTGAGAGGCTCTCGTCAGAGCTGTCAGAGGACAATAACCTGACTTCGCAGTGGACTCTTACCAACGCCGGCAACGAGCCGGACGGTCTAGTGGTCAATCTCGATGTCAACATGGTCACCGAATTCGGTCTAGCGCCTCCCCCAGGAGCTTCGACCGGGACCGAGAGCAGCAATCCCCGTTCTTTCGAAATCATGAATGTCAAACCGGGCGATTCGGTAGAATTCAGCGCATGGATGGCAGTACCAACAGAGGCGCCAATCGAGACCACTGCGATTCTGACCGTCGAGGTCCGATCGATTCGGGATCCGGCTATCATATTCACCGCAGAGGACTCCGTCCCGGTGCCAGCCGCGTTCGTGCCCAGTCCGAACGAAGGAGGAGGGGCTTTCCTGCAGAGTGCAATCGACTGGTTGGAGATCTGGCACGAGCTCATCCTGATTGCCATCGTGGTTATCGCAGGGAGCATGGGGGTGGCTGTGGCTGTCAGGATTAGGAAACAGCGCGAACTGGCACTCAGAAGGCCGGCCCCTCCTGCTGAGGAGAAGGCTGAGGAGTGGATGGCCAGATTCGAAGATGGGGGCGAACAGGCACCCGAACTCGTGGAGAGTTCGCAGATAGGGGTGCGCGATTTCGCCGCAGAGTTCATCGAGAAGTCCGGCGGGTTGTCAGAGAAACCACAAGCAGGACCCAGCAAGGAAGCGGTGGAGACTGCCAGCGAAGTGCTGGACAAGCACCAGATCGCGCATGACCTAGAGTCGGCCACTGAGATGGCCGACAGGATGTCACAGGGCGAGATGCCACATCCTAGCAACGTGATGCTCGATCCAGCCGAACAGAAGACTCGCAAGGTCGCCCCCAAGAAGCGTAGTGATGATGATAGCCCGACCGACTACGACTTGGAGTTGTGAGTGGACTGAAGATAGGTGTCGACGAAGCCGGCAGGGGGCCGGTGATAGGGCCTCTCGTGGTTTGCGCTATTTGCATCCCCGAGAACGACGAGGGAGTGCTGCACGAAATCGGCGCGCGAGACTCCAAAGATCTGTCGCCGGCAGAACGTCGCAGTATCTCCGAGAAGATCCTATCAGAAGCCGAGAGCAGCGGATGGGGAGTCGGAATCGTGCTCTGCGAAGCCGAGAGGATAGACTTGAACAGCCAGTCCTCCGACCTCAACCGACTCGAGATTGAGTTGTTCGCAGAAGCCATCGAGGTTGCCGCCGACATCGACTCTCGCGGTACGGTTATGGCCGATGCCTGCGATGTGAACGAGGAGCGTTTCACGAACAGGCTGGTTTCCCGTTTAGGCAGCGACTGGTCCGAGTGGACGGTGGTGTCGCGACACGGCATGGACTCGCAGAGCGTAGTGGCCGGGGCGGCTAGTATCCTAGCAAAGGTGAAGCGGGACGATGCCATATCGGCTATCGAAGCTGGACTTGAAATCAGAATTGGCTCGGGTTACCCCTCCGACCCCCTAACTAGGGAAGCGGTGAGAGAACTGGTCTCAGGGGAACTGCCACACGGGTGCCTCAGATGGAGCTGGTCGACGGTATCAGATGCCTGGGGGGAGATTCACGGCGGGTCTGTTCCGATGAGGACCGCGGATGGTTCTTCGGCCCTCCAATCATCGCTCGACGAGTGGTGAGCACGCGAAGCGTGAAATGCTGCTTTTCGGCGGTATCGCCCGGTATCATGGCTGATTCAGGCGGTTGGGACCCCGATATCGTCGCTGCTGTCCGCAAGTACGCGCTGCAGAACGCCGTCGAGTACGCCGGACAGGGGCAAGCCGGAAGCGTGCTCGGCCGGCTGCTCTCCGAGCGTGAGGATCTTCGCCGCAAGGCAAAGCAACTCCGGGATCTGATTGAGACCGAGGTGGTCGCTGCCAACTCCCTTGCAGAAAGCCACGGCATCGAACACGTCAGGAAAGAATTGGAGAGGACGGCACCAGAGGCCCTAGAACGCGAAAAGCATCGCAAGGCAGAGGGTCTGAAGGAACTGCCGGGTGACGCCTCCAGAGTGGTCCTGAGATTCGCCCCGAACCCGAACGGTCCCTTGACGCTGGGGCATTCGAGGGGAGTTGTAATCAACTCGGAGTACGCGAGGATGTACGACGGAAAGGTAGTCCTGCGCTTCGATGACACCGATACCAAAGTGAAGCCCCCTCTGCCCGAAGCCTATGGGTGGATAGAGGACGAGTACGAGTGGCTGGCCGGAAGGTCCGCAGACGTAATCATCAGGGCCAGCGAGAGGATGCCTCTCTACCTAGAGCACGCAGAGCGGATGATCGCTGAGAGATTCGGTTACGTCTGCCGATGCAGCGCTGACGAGTTTCGAGGCTTCAGAGAGGAGAAACAGGATTGTCCGTGCAGAGGAAGAAGTGCTGCTGAGAGCCTGTCCGACTGGAAATCCATGAACGACGGCCAGATGCAGGATGGTGAGGCGGTGGTCAGGGTCAAGACTGACATGACACTGCCCAATCCGGCCCTCAGAGACTGGCCCGCACTGAGAATCCAGCACACGCCGCACCCCCTAGCAGGGAATCGGTACAAAGTATGGCCGCTGCTCGACTTCCAGAGCGCCATAGAGGATCATGAGCAGGGCGTCACCCACATCGTCCGCGGCAAGGACCTGATGGACAGCACTCGCAAGCAGACGCTGTTGTACGAGCACTTCGGATGGGAGTACCCAGAACCCCTCTACTGGGGCAGGGTCAAGGTTCACGAGTTCGGTGGCTTCTCAACTTCGGAGATGCGTGCGTCTATAGAATCCGGCAGCCATGAGGGGTGGGACGATCTCCGGCTTCCTACCCTCAAGACACTTCGGCGTCGAGGCTTCAGTGCGCAGGCTCTGCGGGACTTCTGGATCGACCTCGGGCTGACGCAGAAGGACATCTCTATCTCGATGCAGACCATTGAGGCATTCAACTCCAGTCTAATCGACTCGGCCATAGAGCGCCGCAGTTTCGTGGCCTCCCCAGTCACTCTCGAACTACAGGGAGCGGGAGAAGAGAGGGGGGTGCTCGCGCCGAGGCACCCCGATGGGGCTGTTCCAGGTTCGCGGGAGTGGCAATTCACCGGTTCGGTAGCAATCCAGACCTCCGATCTGCGCTCTGGCAGGGTCCGGCTGAAGGAGTTCGCGGACATCGAGATCTCAGGGGACACAGCCACCGTGGAGTCCTTCGACAGGTCCGATGGACGCCCAATCATCCACTGGATTCCCACCTCGATGACACGGGAAGCAGAGCTGGCGATTCCTGCAGGCGATGAATTGCACAAGCAGATAGGGGTACTGGAGGACTTCGAGTTGAAAGTAGGCGATACATACCAGCTCGAGAGAGTGGGTTTCGCAAGACTGGAGGAGTTGCCTGAATTCGGTCCTGCGAAACTGGTCTGGTTGCACGGATAGCCGATTTCGGCGCCTATGGCGCCGCCCGCGCAATCGCGTACACGAGGTTTCGAGAGGCGGCGCATTCAAGGGATACGAGCCGGCCACAGGGTCTGATGCCCTCTAAGCGACGACCCAGTGCCTTGGCTCTGGTGGCGCTGCTTCTCGCGATGAGCATGTCTCCTTATGCAGCAGTTGCCCAAGACGATGTGACCTGCTGCAACTCGACCGATTTCGACCTCTTTCTCATGGGCGAGGCCGATGACGGTGCACTCACTCCCTTCGATGAGGACCTCGAGAGCGACGAGTCGGATTCCCAATCCACCCTCGTCACACCCTCCATCCTGAGCGAGATCAAGATCGGATCATGGGGTGTGGTCTGGGGGACCGAGGGGGCCTACCAAAACTCGACTTGGGAATTCAGCATTCCCTACGAGGTCGAGGGTGCCGTGGGAGTGACCATCAACTCTACCTTGGAGATTAGGATAGGTGGGTCGTTCTACGACGGAGACGGGGGCGTTGACCCATATCTCACCGGTTCCGGGATGCTTCAAATCAGCGTCGAAGTCGGTTCCGGACAGGTCAACGACGGCGATCTGCTGGAACTCACTCTGACCGTGCGCAGCCTCCTCTTCTCTCAACCAGGGGATGATGCTGGAATCCGCTTCCTATGGGGGTCCGAGGCCAATGATGCTCATATCTCAGTGCGTTTCCCCCTAGTAGACATCGAGATGAAGGACGCCAGCGTCCTAGGTAGGCTGGTCTACTTCCCTATTGTCCTCAAATCCGGCTTCGATGATCGGATGTGGACCGGGTCCACTGGGGGTATCTCAGTGCAGAGTGCCGAGGTCAGCCAGATGCCAATCGCCACTGGAGTCGAGGGGGGTGTCGAGGTCACCTTCGTCTGGGAGGTTCCTGAGAACTCAGAAGGTGGCAACATCAGGGTAGACTTCCAATTGAAGCCGCAGAGCGGCCTCCAAATAGACACCACGCGCACTCATGACATCATCATCGGCGAAGACACCGGCAATACAGGGTGGTATCCAGCGAACGAGCCGTTGAGGACCGGTGGCTCGTCCCTCGATATGGAAATCGAAGCTAAGTGGAACGGGTACGTTGTTGACCGTGAGGTGATGATCAAGTTCGACGGTTCGATGTCGCAGTGGATGCGTTGGGGACTGGACAACATCGGCAACCAGAGCCTGAGTTCAAACAGTTGGTGGCGCAATCTGAATTCCTACGCAGACTCGGTCCCGTCCGCCGACAAACACAACGGTAGGGTGGATGACTCTGAACTGCTCGCCCTGCAAGGCCATCTGACGGGATCTGCAACCAATCTCCGCTCGTTCATGTCTAACGGGCTGTCGTTGGAGATAGAGGCCATTCTCGGTGTCAATCCAATAGAGCTTGGGCCGACCGAGATAACAATCGACATGGGGGGCACTAGGGCCTTCAGCGCCGATGCCGTCACCATCTTCATCGACACATCGTACAGTTATGATTCGATGGAGGCGGAGAGGCAGGTCCTCGTTGAGAGCTTCGTACGCTCGTCTCCCGACGACTACTGGACTGAGATTGAGTTGACTGCCGAATTGAGGTCGACTCTACTAGAGGATCTGGGGGCTGTCGCAGCAGATGATATCGAGTACAAGCACAGGCGCTGGATTATCCTCGAGGTGCTTACCATCGACGAGCCTGAACTCGACCCTGAGCTCGACTTCAGGGTGGAGTTCCAACCCTCGGGCTTCGCCTTGTACAGTGTACTCTATGGTGCGATGATGTCGGTGCTGTTCCTGTCCGGCGGAATCGGAATCGCGATGGCGCTGACTAAGCGCAGGTCAAGTGCCCCCGCAGTGGTGACGGTGGTTGCCCTCGGTTGCCTAGCACTGGTGATTTACGTTCTGGGCATGCCGATGCCGATTGTCTTCGGAGTCTCAATCTCATCAATCCTGCTGGTGTTCCCGGTGGCCCTAGTATCTCCCAAGACTGAGACCATTCAAAGAATCGGCAGACGCAGCACCGGTCCTTACATCGACTGCCCGGCGTGCTCCACCAGAGTGCCCATCGAGTCCGAGGTCCGTCCACTCAGAGTAGAGTGCCCAAGTTGCAAGAGCATGCTCAGAGTCGAGGAATAACTCCTCGCCTCAACAGAGAGTCGGCGACTCTTCCAGCAGCAACCGCCGCTGGGTTCTCCTTCCACATGCCAGCCGCTGAAGCTATCTGCCCGGCGAGGTCAGTCGACCATCCCGGGCCCATGACGCAATGCCATCCTATCTCTTCCAGCCTAGCAGTGGAGGGAGTGGAGCGAGACAGAGCCGGTCGCATGAGGTGGGAGAGCGCGCGCGCGCGTCCCTCCATGTCCAGAGAAGGCCAGCGTGAGGTCACGGCGTCCAGCGCCGCAGGGTCAATCCACGCGCTTGACGAGATGTTGGGCTCAGGAACCTCGGGCAGCGGGACTACCCTGATGGAGCCGTCCTCCACCAGTGCGTCGCGCAGGGCCGTGAAGACAGGGTCATAGGTCGTGTCCAGAGCAGAGTGGAGCCAGTTGCCTGAGATCGCCCACGGCCTGAGGCGTCGTATCCGGGCTCCGTCGGGGCAAATCGCCTGCGCTAGGGCATGCGACTGCGCCACAGCGGTGAGAGGTCCCTTACGGGAGTCTCCCTGATGTCCAGTGAGGCCTTCCACCACAGTCCCTGCCAAAGACAGCTGGGTAGGGTCCAAAGATAGCCTAGGACCGCTCTCATCGGCTGGTCCGAGAATGTGCACCCACGAGCCCTCGATGGGTGCCTCGAGCCTGAATCGGCGACGGTAAGGCAGGCCGGTGTCGACCAAAGCGGCCTCCAGCGGGGCAATGGCCAAGGCTCCCTGTAGAGAGGGGGCTGCGAGAAGAAGTATGGTCGTGTTTGAGCTGCGCAGCTGGTCGGCTGCCTGGGACAGTGTCTTGGACACAGGGGCCAGCGGCTCGGCCTCCAGCAGCGTGCGCATGCTCGTGCTGTGGAGCCGGGGTTCAAATCCCCTGCGCAAGAATCACTCGACCATAAGACGCAGTTGGTCCTGCTTGTAGACCCAGTCCTCGTCGAGTTTTCCAGTGTTCTTGTAGTACCTAGCGAGACGGCGAATCTTAGACTCACAGAGTTCGAGTTGCCGGCGGTTGTGGAGATCCTTTGAGTTGCCAGCGAGATGGTCGATCAGGCTCAGAGCCCGGCGCATAAGGTTCATCATGTCCTCAGGGTACTTGTTCGTGATGCCGTTCCTAGAAAGCGTATGGGAAATCCTCTCCCCAGTGACGAGTCGCGCATCGGGCACAGCGTGCTGGTCACGCAGGATAGTGCCGATCATCGCAGTGGAGTGCCCCTCTCGAGCCAGGCTCACAATCAGCTCCTCAACGTCCGTCTTGTCGGAGGCCGACCATCCGGGCGCCTCGTTGACGCCGGGCTTGCTGGAACCGCTGCGACCCTTGCCTCCACTGTGCATGCGTGACATGTCTGTTACCTCGGGCGTCCGGGCGACCTGCTCCCCCTCTTTAATCGCTGCGTAGGCACCCGGAGGGTGGATTACAGCCTGTGCTGGGAACGCGCAAGCCTACCAGGGCCGTCAGGCCACTCCCAACCCGCAGCTTCGGCGCGCGCGGAGCCGACGAGTCGGCCTTCCTGCATCACGAGAATCTCGTCGCCTACCCTAATGCCGGCCTCTGCAGATTCGACATTGGTCGGGAACAGATCCCCTCTCCACTCCAATCCCGGCTTCAGACTGACTCTTGGTGCCGCATCGCAAGCGTCGAGCAACGGAAGGGAGGCCTTGGAGAAGGCAAATCTACCGCTTCTCGGATTCCATTGGGCGGTCTGCTCGCCATCCTTCGTAATGGTGAAGATTGGTGGGCGGCCCTGCACCTTAGACCCCTCCAACCAAGCATCGGTGCCGTGCTGGAAGCGCGAGAGCGCACGCATCTGAGCCAACCTGTGAGCAGCCCTCCTAGGGCTCTCAAGATTGAATTCTGATACCGTTCGCTCGACTTCCTTCTGCAATCTCGATAGTGCTTCTGTCGAACCTGCTGAATCACCTTGACGGGTGTCCACAACTTCCACTCCTCCTAATTCGATGTCGACACCCGAGTGATTAATCACCGTGGAGTATCCAACTCTGGAGGTGAAGCGGGCTGTCATATCGCGAATCACTGCGAGTTCGTCAGCATCCCATTCGCCAGTCACCGGGATGTCGTAGTTAGCTGCAGGCCAAATCTCCTCCAACTCCCTCGGAACTAGCCCGAGAGGAGCGGTGACCATCACCTGATGCACTGCATCCGAGCCAATCACCCTCAGGAACCTCCTGTGACTCTGTGAAGTGCGGTATGGCTTTACCGCTGAACACGGCAGCAGAAGCAGTATCTGCCTCTGGTGCTCTGGCGGCTGGTGCTGGTCTGCTACTCTGCTGCGCCAGTCGTGAATGAGGGCGTCATTTCGGCTCGAGTACGTGTGGCACCTCAGCCTGTGCTCGTGCCCGACCACCCTAGCTAGGCCTGAGCGATCCCCTTCGTACCTCCTCATCAATGAGTCATGTCGGCGGAGGTGCTCCACCGTGCGTGGGCTGGAAGCACTCTGGCGCTCAGCCAACTCGCGCAACGAGCCGTTCCGAATCGCGGTTCTTGTGGCTGCGATAGCGCGAGCCCATGCAGCGCACTGAGCATCCATGTCGGCGTTTTCGCCGAGCGTTTCCTCAGGCAGCCTCGGTCCGTCTTCAGTAAGAATCACACCGAGTGACGCGGCTCGTCTTGAGCGCGTCGTGTCGAACAGGTCGGCCCCCATCCATGAGAGGAGTGCGCAGTTGTCTGGACCTGCTATCCCAGGAGTCCATATGAGGGACGTTGGGAAGCGCACCCTGAGGGCATCGAGCGCCTCAACCAGCATTCCGGGGCGCTCGGCTAGTTGCGCTGCGTCGACTAGGGCTATGACTGAAGGCTCCAGTTCGGGATTGTTGAGGTTCTGATCGTGATGCATGGACTGCCATGAGACAGGGAGCAGTTGGGAGCCGTGCCCAGCCTCTCCCGAATCGGCTTCGGCAAGGCTTGGAGGAAGTGTCAGACCCTCCGATGCATCCCATGTGTCAGTAGAGTCGAACGGGTAGCACATCTCCGCCCTCGTGGACATCGAGATGGTCGCTGGCACGGTGCCTTGGCTCCTCGAGCACGAGAACGGCGCCAAAGACGGTTCGATTTCGGGGTCTTGAGGGCCCAGAACTAGGCCCGGTGCCCACCCGACAGGCTGGTTCCTATCGCCTAGCGGCATCAGCCTCGCGAAACGTTGCCTTGCGGCCACACCACGGGCCAGCGGGCGTTCTGTCATACGCCGTCGCACTGACGCGGTTCGCTTGAAGGATTCTAAGGTGCAGCCGGGTCGGCCTCACATGCGAGGCGTGCGAGCGGGGCTGTTGGCTGCGTTGTTGGCACTGGCTGCGTTCAGCGCTTCAGTTAGCGCCGATGATGACTCTAAGGTAGTGCTCAGCGACGATGAATTCAGCACTAGCGGGCCGGTGTGGATTGGTGTTTCGTGTTTGAAGGTCGGTTGCCAAGGGATGGAGCTAGTCGTCTGGGCTGACGGAGTCGAGCAAAGACATGAGGACCCACATCTCGTAGAATGGTCAGGATGGGTCGAGGGCAACGTGTCCTGGCAGCTCCTCGTCGATTCGGGAACCGAGTCCGGTGACCTAGAGACAGAAGTGATACTCAGCAGGATGGATGAATGGACTGAGCGCGAGGATCTGCCGAACATAGTCCCACCCCCAGGAAGTCAGGGTGAATACCCGCGAATCAACACGACTTCGCCATGCCAGTTACACTCCTGTGCCGCAATCGACCTTCTTTCTGAGGGCGTGCTCTACGTCGGAGCACTGGAGAACCAGAGTGACAAGGATGCCGTAATGGTGGTCGGAGACTCCGGTGACGTGATGCTGCTCAACAGCCTGAGGGGACCCAGTGAGATTGGCATCGAAATCTGGCACAGAGACGAGGAGTTGAAGTCGCTTGTTGACACCATAGAGCGTACAGAGATGGGGCACTACTTCGAATACCCGACTAAAGGAGATCTGTGGATTCGTCTCGTTCACTCAGCGGAGGATGATTACTCTCCCTACGAGTTCGAGATTATTCGTTACGACGATGATACTGAGGCGCCTGGTGCAGGTGAATTGAGCAATCCATGGAGTCACGGGGAGGCTTTGCCTTTCTACGGCGATTCCTCCCTGCTCTATCACGGACACCTCGCCGCTTCAGATTCGCAAGGAGACTCCCTGCTCATAGCCTCTGGAGCCAAGATGAGGCTAGAGCCGTTCTGTTCGTTCACAGACGTCGTCAGTGTTGAGATTGTGCTTCACCAGATGGACGGCTCGAGCCTAGCCATCGGAAGTGGCTGCGCGGATGAGTTTGAGACCACGGTACAAACCGTCTCGGTCGAATTCGGATTGACCACGCAGGGCAGAACTGCAGCGTGGAGTATAATGCTGAAATCCCTCAAACCGAGTGATGGTGCCCTAATCGGTGATGCCCCGGATATGGTATGGGAGCTGGGAGGGCCAGATTCCAGATGGCAAGTCCTGAGCCTTGGAGCAGCCACAATCGAGGGCAGTCTCGATGTTTCCGACACTACCGATGTGTTCGCTTTCTCAGTGACCGAGGAGAACGGGTCTTACGTCCGCGTCCAAAGGATAGGCGACTCCCCCGTCACATTCACGCTGATGACACTGGATCAGGAGACGGGAGAAGTCGTGAACTCCACCGACGGTTCGATGATGATAGTTCCACCTGGGATGCATGCTCTGATGATCGAGTGGGGCCAGAGCATGGGCCAGGCAGAAGGCACGGGAGAATACCAGTTCTCACTGCCCTACAACGGGCCCTACGAACCAATCGAAGACGAGTTCGTCGACCTGTCCGACAGAGCCAGTGGGTTCTATCTGTTCGCCGGCTTCATGCTACTGACTCCACTGCTGATGGTGCTGTGGTGGAACAGAGCGGCCATCTTCAATGGAGCGCCTCTGGCTAGCGATATCGAGAAGCACGAGCGTCGTAGGCTGCGTCGCCTACGCGAGAGGCTCGCCGAGGCCCTGTCCGCAGAGAGTATCGACGAAGGGGAGATCGAGTACTCTCTGAAGCAACTTGGGGACAGTCCTTGGAGGGCCGTGATTCAGGACTGGGGCGAGCCGCTGCTGCGGCACATGACCGAGCAAGTGGAGATCTGCGTTTGGAGAATCAGCGAGGGGAATGCCGTCCTGCTGCTGGGAATACGGGTCGCTGAGGTCCCGTGGGAGCTGGCTGCGATGAGGATTCATGCTCCCGAGGGAGCCAAGGTCAGCATCTCCTCGGTGTCACCCAGTCGACTCTTCCAAGACGACGAGATCTTCCTTGACACGCTGTCTGCTGGAAGCAGGGTGTTCCTCAGCCTCGCACTGGAGGGCGGCCCTACCAACCTCGGATTCCAACTATCGGGACTGGTCGGAGGAGAGCCACTCGCTGCGACCCCCAACCGGGCTCTGGACTGGGGCGAGTCCGAGTAATCAGGGCCTTCTTCTCTTGTTGGCCTCGAACCTTATCGCATCCTGCAAGGAATCCATATCGGTGCCAATCTCTCCGCGCAACCCCTCAAGGGATTTCTTCAGGGAGCGCGGCACTTTGCTCGGCATGTCCAACTTGAGCAGTACGGTGACGGATCCCCTGCCGCGACGACCTCTGTCCCCTGGTAGCCCACGGCCAGGGATGCTCAGGGTCTCACCAGGATTCGAGCCTGCCGGTACCTTGATCGAGAGGTCGCTTCCATCGATGTGCGGAATCTCAATCTGGGTGCCGAGGACCAGTTCAACGAACCCCAGAGGCAGTGCCATCAGGAGGTCCGGGCCGTCCCTCTCAAACCAGGGGTGCTCCTCGACCTCAATCTGGATGTACAAATCACCGCTCTCCCCTCTGTTACCCCTAGCTGCCTCGCCGTGACCCCTCATCCTGAGTCGAGTTCCAGTCGCAACACCGGGAGGCACTGTGAACCGCACCTGCTTGGCTTGCCTAGCCCTGCCCTGCCCATCGCAGGTCGCGCAGGGATCGCTGACTATCCTTCCCTCGCCTCTGCACGACGAGCAGTCTGAGACTACCTGTTTGGTGAAGAAGCCGGCCTTCTCTATCCTCTGGATTCTGCCTCGGCCGTCGCAGGTAGGGCACTCCCTCACTCCGTCTGTGCTCTCGGAACCAGTCCCATCGCACTTCTCGCAGACCTTCAGTACATCTATCTCGATGTCGTCCTCGTAGCCGTCCATGACAGCTTGGAACGGTACTTCGTGATTCAGAAGCAGGTCCCTGCCCCTGCTTCTGCGCTGACCCCTCCCTCCACTGAAAATTTGGCTGAAGATGCTCTCAAAACCACCTCCGAACAGATCATCTATGCTGATATTTACTCCTTGGAAACCACTTGGGCCGAACGGAGATCCGCCGGGCTGCTCATGACCGAAGGTGTCGTACTTCCTCCGCTCTTCGGGATCATTCAGTACTGCATAGGCCTCCTGAACCTCCTTGAACCTCATCTCAGACTCGGGGTCCTCAGGGTTCTTGTCAGGGTGGTGCTGACGAGCCAGTGATCTGAATGCTCGCTTGATTTCTGAACCGGTGGCGTCTCTGGCCACGCCTAGAACTTCGTAGTAGTCCCTCTTACCTGCCATGGCCCTCGCCTATGCGAGGCTCTTGACCGACCGTTTTCAACCCCACCCTCAAGTCAGGAACTCTCCGCATGAAGTGCAGTATGGGGTTCCGGAGTTGTTCAGAGCGCCGCAGGCTGTGCAGGAGATGACTGAACGAGCCAAGGAGGATTCTGCTGGAGTCGCCCACTGATCATCCGATGAGGTCTTCGATGATGCCTTCTTGCTAGCTTTAGTGACTCTGCGCTCCATCCTGCGCTCGGCCGATGCATCGAGACGGCTGTTGATAGCCCCTGATATCCTCAAGAACGCCCCCGGGGCCTTAGGCTCGGCTATAGCCTCCTCGTCGACCATGGTACTGATGCCCGTGGTCTGCGTCTGAGGGGATTCGGTGTCCTCACCTATGTCCTCCTCCGAGCGCTCGGTGTTCAGGGAACCGACGGTTCCGGACTTCAGCGCTTGGGCCTTCAGGGCCTTGCGACCGGTGGCTGGGGTGCTCGCCTTGACCTCCATGCGCTCTATCGCGGCTTCGCCCTTCTCCCACAGCCCCCTGTCCTCACGCGAGTACGCTTTGGAGAGCTTGCGGATTGCCCTAGATCTGTGGAACTCATGATCCTCGACCTTGCGGTACCTCATGAACATCACAACACCCACCAAGAGGGCGGCTGCGTGGATCGAGTACCTCAGAGTTGTATCCTGCGAGATGACCTCTTCTAATGCATCGGAGCCATAGCGTAGCGCCACCACACACATGGTCGGAGCGAGGAGGAGGGCGGCTCCCATCATCGGTGAGCGCTGAGCCATGCCTCGGGCCCATTCTCGCATCGTTTGAATCATTCGCGTTCCCGGGAGCGGTTGGATGCAGAGAACTCATGGCCAGCGACGCGTACGAAGGCTCGTGTCTCCCCTGATCAGTGTCTCCACGGTGGTGCAGCCGCACGAGGACCCACAGCGAGTGGTGGACGCTGTCCAAGTGATGTTTCCCGATTGGAGCCCTGACAGGATGCCCTCAAACTCGGGATTCCCCAGCGGTCGGGGGGCGGAGATGATGACTGGTTCGTCCGAGTCTCTGGACACGCTGCTTGAAGCGGTCAGAATTCAGAGGGTCCTCGATACCGCCCTAGATGCGATGAGTTTGGAGCTGGACGGGAGCTCCACGGGCTTCTCTCTGTCCCGTCAGGCTGCCCTCGCAGGCAAGGTATCCTTCGTCGTCAAAGACAGGGCAATCGGCGGTGAGATGAGGGTCGGGCTGACCGGAGAGGGGCTGGCGGCCTGGCTGGAGCAGCAGACTTGGCACGCGGGTCGCGATTCCGTCCCACGCAGTGTGGGTGACGAACTGGCGATGGCCAGCGACGGGGAGCCTGTCGAGTGGTTCGACCGCAAAGGAAAACGGACGATTGGTGATGACTAGGGCAGGGGGATGCCCTCTCGTCTCCATCTCTCGATTAGGGGCAGGTCAGCTGGTAGCCATTTGACATCCAGAAGTTCATCCGTCGAGAGCCATCTGGCCTCGTCGTGCTCGACCAGCCTTATCGAAGCAGGATCGATAACTCCGCAGTCCCAAATCTGCAGCCTCACTGATCTGTCGTCGTACTCGTAGAGCAGCCTCTCAACCATGTATTTCGGCTCCGCGGAGACTCCGATCTCCTCGGTGAGCTCCCTGATTAGCGCCGATGCGGGATCCTCGTCGGGTTCAATCTTCCCTCCGGGAAACTCCCACCAGCCGGCCCAAGCGTCTCCTTTCGGTCGTCTACAGGCCAGTATCCTGTCATCGGCATCGAACAGCAATCCGCCGACGACATCGTACGTCGGCCTGCATACAAGGCAAGTTGCAATCCTCCCGACCGCTTCGATCTGGACATCCAGTGAGACTTCGTCCTCGGGCGGGAGATGGACAAACAGTGCCGGCAGAGGCGCCTCCTCTCTCGCTTGCATCGCGTGCAGTGTTCGGTAGATTGTCTCGTTGCATACGTATCCTCCTGCGTCCTCGCTCCAGCGGATATGCTCGTCGTGCTCGAACTCCTCGTCTATGACGTGCACCGGTGCAGTGGTCTGCAGGGTTGTGGGTGCACCCCGGATTATCGTCCCTGACTCGAGAAATCGGCCAGAGTTGTCTGGCTCGTTCATCGAATACTCGTTACGGGCCAGCCTCTCAAGAGATATCGATTCCCTTCTCGCCGCCATACCCAGATGCAGTATGCCATCTATCTGCATATCGTTTCGCATCTGCTCAGCGACCGCGCGTGAGCCGTCCTCGTCTACGCTGAGAAGCCATGTCACGATATCGAGACCCTGTACTCCTTCGACTTCCAGCCCCTCCAGCACGCTCTGAGACACGTTGCTGTCAAAATCGGAGAACGGCGGGAAAGCCGTGACCAGGACCCTAGGCTCGCTCACGCGTAGCGGTCGGTGTAACTGCTGTTCGCCTTTTCGCCGCCCCAGTTGGCGTCAGATTCATGCAGCGGGGGTGCTGGTAGGGTGATGATGACAGAGGAGTATGTAGTCAGCGTGGCCTCCGACGAGGAGCCGGGGGCGCCCAGCACTCTGGGTGTGATAGGGGTAATCTGGTACGAGTTGAGCGGTGGTGTTGGCCCTTGGGGGGCTCTACGTCCCCTCGTTGCTCTGGCTCTCTCGCTGATCCCCTTCTTCTATCTCGGGCAGCACTTCAATCGCCAGCACCGCAAGGCCTTCGGGTGCTTCGTCATACAACTCCCTCTGATTTTCTCCGTCGTGCTGTGGCCAGTGTTGTTTATCTGGTCGGTCGCCGATGCCTGGTGGGTCTCCAGCGGCATCGTCGCCAAGGCCGAGAGTGACTGATTAGAAACCCTCGGGCAGCTCTATTGGGCTGAACAGTTGCCCTGGTCCGCTGGCGGCGGCCAGTTGAGTCCTGACCAGGACCTCCCATTCCCTCAGTAGGGTAAGAGCGGATATGAAGGGAAGTTGGCTCTCGTTTAGGATGGTCCGGATTAGAGTGTCTAGAATGTCCATCCTGTCCTCATCGAGATTGCCAAGCAGCGTCTCGAGTGGAAATGAGTCGATTCTAGGGGGCTCTTTCTGGGTGTCAATGTGCCACGGCTCGGTGAGTCTTGATGGCAAGGCCTCGCCGTTGCTCCGCGCGGTATTCTGCAGAGACTCGAGGAGGATGCGGATATACTTTGAGAGGACTAGGGCTACCTCGATGACTGGCATGTTGAACTGATTGACGAAGCTCACCATGTTCTCCTGCATGAAGAGCAACCTTTCCTCAACTGGTGCGTCGGGTGTGGGCACCCGCGCATCTTCGTCCATGCCAGAGCGTGAGGGAGGTCGCTCAAGAAATCAACTAGTGGTGCGGTCGTCGTACCTGATGGGGGAGC
>Ga0208522_1000379_pt1 | contig 30383 bp, 30 predicted proteins | sample ETNtaG_25_FD_185763 | JGI IMG/M metagenome (GOLD analysis project Ga0208522, IMG submission 185763) | Marine microbial and viral communities from oxygen minimum zone, Eastern Pacific Ocean - ETNP201302SV86 (SPAdes) (version 2) | ecosystem: Environmental > Aquatic > Marine > Oceanic ... | reverse complement strand
GGGCAAAACTTGAAGCGAGTTGTATTATCAGAGCACCTGAGGTTGTTTACGAAAAGACATCACAAGATGGAACAAAGAAATGGGTAGTACGCGTGGGTAGCAAAGACCTCATAGAGATGGTTCTAATACCTGAAAAAAATAGAGCCACTTTATGCGTCTCTTCTCAAGTTGGCTGCGCTGTTGATTGCAGTTTTTGTGCAACAGGCAAACAGGGGTTTTCAAGGAATCTAAATTTAGATGAAATTATAGGCCAGGTTTGGGTAGCGGCTAATTCATTCGGAGTCCCTAGGGCACCAGATTCGAGGAACATAACAAACGTAGTGATGATGGGTATGGGAGAACCTTTATTAAACTTTGAACCAGTAGTAGATGCCATGAATTTAATGATGGATGATAATGCGTATGGGCTTTCTAAAAGGAAGGTAACTCTAAGCACTTCAGGGATAGTTCCCAAGATAAAAGATCTGGGAAAGGTTACTGATGCCGCCTTAACCATTTCATTACACGCACCCAATGATGAATTAAGAAATAAGCTGGTTCCTGTTAATAAAAAATACCCCATAAAAGAGTTAATTGAATCTGTAAAAGGGTACGTGGACGGCTGCTCTGACAAGCGGGTAACAACTATTGAATATATCTTAATTGAAGATGTTAATGATAGCTTGGAGTTGGCAGAAGAATTGTGCGAACTTCTGAAACAACTTCCCTGCAAAATAAACTTAATTCCCTTTAATCCTTTTCCGGAATCAAAATATAAAAAACCTTCCGGAAATAGAATTAAACGCTTTCAGAACTATCTTCAAGAAAAGGGATACGTGACTACAATTCGATCAACCCGAGGTGACGATATAATGGCTGCTTGTGGCCAACTGGTTGGAAAAGTGAACGATAAGACGAGGAAGATAGAGAGGGCAAAAAATAAGCAAAAAATAAAATCTAAAACAATATAAATGATTCAAACTGTAGCGATAATAGGAGCTGGAATAGCTGGCCTTACTGCGGGATGTGCTCTGAGAAAATATAAGATTAAGGTAGATATTTTTGAACGATCAGATTCTGTTACAGAATTTGGAGCAGGAATAACACTATCAAAGAATGCCACTTCCCTTCTCAGGGATTTAGATCTATTTGATGAACTCGAAACAAGCAGCTATACCCCAAAAGGATCTTTTATAAGGCATTACAAAACAGCTAAACAAATAGCTCATGTTGATTTTGATAAGGATTTTTTGACGGCGGACAGAAGAGACTTAGTACATATCTTATCTAAAAGATTTCTAGATATGGGAGGTAGTTTACAGCTATCACGCACAATAGAAAAAGTTGAAGCTAAAAGCGGAAAGCTTATTTTTTCTGACGGGGAAAGTTGTTATGCAGACCTTGTGTTGTCTTGTGATGGCATAAAGTCCAGAATTAGAGAAGATATTTTTGATAGTACCGAGCCTCGTTTTACCAATAATATTGCGTGGAGGGGGGTAATAGAAAGATCAAATCTCCCAGAATTTCCAGGCAACGATCAAGTAAATATTTACCACGGCCCAGGAGGACATGTAGTTCACTATCCAATGGGGCACAAGGACATGGTTAACTTTGTAGCTATAGAGACTAGAGAAAACTGGGAAGAAGAGTCCTGGAAAAGAGAGGGCAATAAAGAGGATCTGCTAAAGCCTTTTAAAGGGTGGAATGAAAACCTACAAAATATTTTCTCTTCCTCTGAAAAGGTATACAAGTGGGGGCTTTTCGACCGAAAGGTGCCCAAATTGCTCTCCAAGGGGAAAGTTTTCTTGTTAGGTGATGCGGCACATCCGATGGTTCCTTTTTTAGGGCAAGGTGGTTGCATGGCCATTGAAGATGCTTTTACTTTGGCGGTTTTGGTTGATAAGTTCAAAGATGATTTAGATAAAATTAAAGTCTCCTATCAACAATTAAGGCGAACAAGAGGAAATCTCATTCGACAAAGATCTAAGTTCCAAGGAAAATTTAACCACCTTTCAAACCCTTTATTAATGAGATTAAGAAATTTGGCAGTAAAGCTATTCGTCAAGCCTAACATGGAGAACATTCACTCGTACGATGCAATAAAGGAAATTTCTAAGGTTGCGTAGTTAATACCGCTTGATTCTCTTAAACCTAAAGATTAGTCTTTCTTTTCTATTTGGGGAAAAATATGAGTTACGCTGAACATAGAAAAATTATTGATGCAGACAGCCACGTAATAGAGCTGGAAGATTTTTTAATCTCTGCAGCTGATAGAGAAGATAAAAAGGTTATTCCTTCCATGTCATCTCAAAAGGAACTACCAGTAGTAGAGGCGGGGCTTGATAGAGGTAAAGAGCTTTTTAAGAAGAGGCAAGAAGATCCTGAAATAATGGCTAAATTTGATAATGCCATCTTGGACAACACGAAAAGTGGTTGGAACAGAGTGGGGGCCTTCAATTCAAAAGAAAGATCGCACGCTATGGATGTTTTTGGATATTTAATTCAATGGGTCCTTCCAACTTTCTCCTTTCATCAAATAGCCCATTCTGAAGATCCGAAAGTGTTAGAGGTTGGATCAAAAACTTTAAACAGAGCTATGGCAGAGTTTTGTAAATCAGATGATAGGCTAAAAGCTATAGGCTACATCCCTTTGCAGCTTGGTCCAGAGAAATCCTTGGAGTTAATGAAACAAGGTTTTGAAGAAGGGTGTTATTCTTTCATGATAGATACCAATGAACCAAACGAAAAAAATATATCATTCACTCACCCTGATTTTGACCCTGTTTGGGACTGCTTTGTTGATCAAAAGGCACCTTTTGTTGTGCACGTGGCGGTAAATGGGCACTATAAAGCTGTTTCGGGGAGCTTTAAAAATAATGGCAAAACTGAATTAGAGCTTGGTGGAGACGCGCCAACAGGGGAACTTGGATTAATGACCATTAATAGTAGTGCAGAGCTTTTCTTGTCAGCCATGATATTTGATGGAGTGTTTGATAGACATCCTAATCTAAAAGGAATCTCCATGGAGCATGGAGCTTTTTGGTTGCCTTCTTGGCTCAAAGCCCTTGATTACACAGCATCTTTATTTAAAAGGAAAAGAGAGTTTAACGATCTGCCTTCAGAGGTAGCCAAAAGACACCTTAAAGTATCTCCTTTTCCTGGCGAGCCTATTGGTTGGATAATAGAAAATATTGGATCCAATATGTTGGTTTACGCATCAGATTACCCACACCCTGAAGGCACCTCTGATCCTATAGGCAAGTTTGAGGCCACTATGACGGAATGTGATGAAGAAATCATGGATGCTTTTTACCATGGAAACATGGAAGAGCTGATGGGAATAAAGTTATAGAATTTTGCCTCAAGCAGAAGCAAAGGTACCTTTAAAAAACACTATAGCTTATGGCCTCCCAGGTATAGGTGCCGGTTATATGTACTTGCTTATGAGCTTGTACGTAATGAAATTCTCTACGGACGTCCTTCTTATTTCTCCGGTGGTGATGGGTTTAATATTTAGCATATCTAGAATTTGGGATGCCTTCTCAGATCCAATTGCAGGTTATTTAAGTGATAGAACAAAACTTAAATTTGGGAGGAGACGTACTTGGATAATAGTAAGTTGCATTCCAATATCTTTAGGATTTTTAGCAGTTTTTTCACCACCACCTGCTTTGGAAGGTCAAGATTTAGATCGGTGGATGATGTTTGCTATTTTAGGATTTTACTCAGCAATGACTATATTCTTTGTGCCCCATTTAGCCTTGGGGGCTGAGCTTTCAACTGATTACCATGAAAGGACAAGACTTTTTGGTGTTCGCCATATTTTTTATACCATTGGATCAATTTTAGCGCTCGGCACAATGCATTACTTAATACAAGAAGAGATAAGGCCGGGTGGCGATGTAAGGGGTCTGGCAGGCAACCTTGCTTTATGGTCTGTCGTTATTACATCGTTTTTAATCATTTATTCTGTCTCAAGGCTTAGAGAAAATCCTGACTACCAAGATAGAGTTAACAAAAACCCTTTCCAGGCTTTTGTAGACGTATGGAAAAATCCTCACGCTAAAATTCTAGTTGTTATTATTTTTATTGAGAACATAGGGGGAGCTGCTATTGGAGTTCTAACTTTATATATAGCTCAATACGTTGTGGAAGCTCCCGCTTGGGCGCCACTCATAATATTTGCCTACATGCTTCCTTCAACTCTATCGGTGCCCTTATGGATACCGCTCTCTAAGAAGTTTGGAAAGATTAATCTTTGGTTTTTTAGTTTGCTTTTAACGGGTGTGTCTTTTGGGGCAATATTCCTGATTTTGTTTGCTCCTTCTGTTGAAGGAAGATTGATAATAATTTTCATTGGAGCTTTCTTCGCTGGAATTGCAGCTGGGTGTGGAGGCTCTATAGGGCCTTCAATAGAGGGCGATGTAATAGATTATGATGAGTATTTAACTGGTGAAAGGAAAGAGGGGTCTTATTTCGCGGCATTAAATTTTGTTTATAAGAGCGCTACAGGCGTAATGCTCTTATTAACTGGATTTGTTCTAGAGTTTTCAGGCTTTATTCCAAATCAGCCTCAGACAGTGGAGGTTAAAATTGCTTTAACTAGTCTGTATGGCCTGGTTCCGTTGATTTGTTATAGCCTGGGGGCGGCCTTGTTGCTTTATAAATTTAAGCTTGGTGAAAAAGAATACGAAAAAGTTAGAAAAGCATTAGACGAAGCCACTTAGTGCAGATATTTTAAAGGCCCCTATAATGCGCTATTTAAAAGGAAAAAAATATGCCTGAGATGACATTGCTTGGATGGTTTCACACTGTATTGGGCTCTTTAGCTCTACTGACAGGATTTTACACTGTGTATAAATATAGAATTATTTCTTTGTTAGAAACCTCAGGAAAATATTACATCTATATAACGTTTCTTGTTGCTGCCTCCGCATTAGGAATTTACAACCAGGGCGGCTTTGGAGTCGCACACATATTGGCCGTTTTAACCTTGGTTGCTTTGTGCGGTGGAATAATTATGGAAAAGACTAATTTATTTGGCTTCCTTTCTAAATACTTCCAAGCTATTGGTTACACCAGCACGTTGTTATTCCATATGATTCCAGCAATAACCGACTTTTTAAGAAGGCTGCCTGTTGGAGACCCTTTCATAGATTCATTTGAAGACCCTTTGCTGGCTAATTTTCATTTAGCTTTCCTCTTAACTTATTTGATTGGGATAATTCTTCAGATGTATTGGCTTAAGAAATCAGGTTAAAAGAAAAGGCCTAATTCAGTGGAAAATAGAAAATTTAAACCTTTTGGGGGTGTAAGCTCATTGACTCTTGGAGGAGGGGGATTGGGTCAAATCTGGGGAGAGACTACAAGAGAAGAGGCGGTAGCCACTGTTAGCCTGGCTATAGAGAATGGAATAACGCACATTGATGTAGCTCCCATGTATGGAAAAGGAGAGGCCGAGATAGTTGTAGGAGAGGCCCTTAAAGGCAAAAGTATTGATGGAATTCACGTAACAACCAAATGCAGACTAGGAACTTTGCCCGATGATCAAGTATATGATTACTTAAGTAAGTCGCTAACGAGAAGTTTAGATAGCATGAACCTTCAAAGGGTTGACCTTTTTCTTTTACATTCACAGCTTATCGAGGATGGTTTTATTCTCCACACCAATGATGAGTTTAAACACAGGACCTCAACGACTTTATCCTCATTCTTCAATACCGTTATCCCTTCTTTTGAGAAACTAAAAGAAGAAGGAAGAATTGGAAGCTGGGGCATAGGAGGGCTTGGCCAAAACAAAGCCTTGAAAAAGGCTATAAATCATGAGATTAAACCTGAAGCCATCCAATGCGTAGTGAACCCTTTAAATTCAGCAGGTGCAATAGGCTATGTTGACAGAGAGTATAATCCCAAAGAAATACTTCTAGAAAGCCAGAAGAATAATATACCAATTTTAGCCATTAGAGCGGTTCAAGCTGGTGCTCTTACGGAAAAAATGGATAGAGATCCACATCCTTCTGGAATGGACAAGCTAGACTTTGATGATTACGAGAGGGCAGCGCCTTTCAGGGCTTTGGCTAAAAGATGGAATGAGTCAGCAGCATCATTAGCCTATAGATATGCTTTGAGCATCAAAAATATTTCTTCAATTATTTTAGGGGTTAAAAATAGGGACGAACTTAAAGATTGTATTAAATACGAACAAAAAGACAGATTAACAAAAGATCAAATAGAAGAAATAGACAAAGTAATGTCTTCCTAGTAAGGAGTAAATTTTTTGTATGCAAAAAAGCCTAATAACTCTTCTTTTATTTACTAATTTACTAATGTCTAGCGAAAGATTTACAAATACAAACAACATATCCGACGAGCGCTCTTTCAAGGAGTTTTTAAAATGGACTTTAACTAGCAAAAATCCAGAAAGAGTTGAGATTGAGATTTCAAATGAGTGGGAAAATTTAGATCAGGACTATAAAGACTATATTGTCTGGATTGGGCACGCAACCTTCCTTATCAACGTTGATGGAATAAACATACTCACTGATCCAGTTTTCTCTAAAAGAGCTTCTCCCATGAGGCTTGCAGGACCTAAGAGGTATATTCCTCCAGCAATACCTTTAGATAAATTACCTGAAATTGATGTGGTTACCATTAGTCATAATCATTATGACCATCTAGATATAAGGTCATTAAAGAAGTTATTTGAAAGGAATAAAGATACTGTATTTTTAGTTCCAAAAGGAGATAAGCAACTACTTCAAAAAAAAGGTATTAAAAACGTCTATGAATTTTTATGGTGGGAAGATAAAGAACTTAATAAGGAGCTGAAATTTACTTACACGCCTGTACAGCATTGGTCTGCTAGGGGGCTCAGAGACAGAAATAAAAGCCTTTGGGGGGGTTGGTTTATACAATTTCCTGAACGAACTATCTATCATGCTGGCGATACAGGTTATTCAGAAGATTTTATTGAAACTAGAAAAAGATTAGGCTCTCCTGATTTGTCGCTTATTCCTATAGGCGCATACGCACCTCAATGGTTTATGGGCTATAGCCACGTAAATCCAGAAGAAGCAGTTCGAATATCTCAAGACTTAGGGTCTAAACAATCTTTGGCGATGCATTGGGGAACCTTTCCTTTAACAGACGAAGAAGTTTTAGAGCCGCCAGCTTTGCTTAAGAAAGCTTTAAAAGAAAAAAATCTTGATGAAGAATACTTTATGACTTTAAAGCCTGGAAAAATATTCAATCTTTCGCAACAGGAACCTTAAATATTACATAAAGCAATCCTATCAGGCCCAAAACTCCAACTGTTATTTGTAGATTTAGATTTTCAATTCCAAAAATTACTGAAGAACCCACAAACAATACGATCATACTAATCGCTAATATTTTTGCTTTTTTAGGAATGCCCCTCCCTTCCCTGTAGTTTTTCAAGTACGGACCAAATGTTTTATTGCTAATTAGCCAATTGTAGAGTTTCTGAGAAGATCTTATATAGCACGCGGCCGCTAGTATTAAGAAGGGGGTGGTTGGCAGTCCAGGGAGAATAACTCCGACCCCAGCTAATAGCACAAAAAAAGAACCAAGCAATATCCAAAGGGCCTTTATAAGGGCATTACTGGACTCCTTAGCTTTGTGAATGTCTGGGCTATTGCTTGTACTAATATCTTCCATATTCTAAATCTTTTTTTAACTTCTTTCAGTTCTTAGAAAGTATACTTTAGTGATGCAGAAAGCCCCCTTCCGCTCTGTCCATATAAATCAAGATCTGGGTCATTCTCAGGGTGCATAGCAACAGAAGCCCATGTTTTATATTTTTTGTCTGTAGCGTTTTCTAAAGCAAGCCTAAATTCTAAATTTTCACTTGGATTATATGACGCGTATATATCTAAAAGACCATAACCTGAAGTTGAAGCTCGAGGGTCGCAAGAATTATTAAGACACACGTCCATTAATCCGCTTCTACTATTATCAACAATGTTTAGCATGCTTTTTATTAACCATTTTTCATCCTCAGAGTGCCAAGTTAAACCAAGCATCAGCTCTTTCGGATCAACGTGAATCATTGGGTAGGTAGTTCCGTCGGTTTTTGCTTGGTCGCCTGAACTAGCAGCAAAAGCAAAATTGTAAGAAATTTGGTCAGAAATTCTTCTATCAAACTTTAACTCAACGCCTTTGATGTCTACATTATTTATATTTTGATATTGATAGACCCCCAGCCCCTGTGAGAAACCTATTATTTCGTATTGAATGAAGCCATCAACCTTGTTGTTGTATAAAGCTATTTCCCACGATTGAGATTCGTTAGAAGACCTGAGGCCAATTTCATAACTTTTGCTCTCTTCTGAATCTAGGTTTGGGTTGGGAATAACTGTGTAATGATATAAATAATTTGTGAAGACACTATTGGAGGTTTCATAATCTGGAGCCTTAAATCCTTCAGAATACTGGGCAAAGAGAGTTAAGCTCTCATTTAGATCAAGTAAATATCCTAGCTTAAGAGAGAGAGCGTCATCGGAGGTATTGTAAATTTGATAATCTAGAATATTGCCATTTTGAAGCAGGGCATCCTTGTAGGTATCAAGTTTATAGTCATCGTATCTAAACCCAAAATTTAGGACAGAGTTGTTTGTAAGGCTGTATCTATCATTAAAAAAGAAAGCCTTTCTTTCGGTTTCTGAATCAGGGAAGGTCTTATTGGGGTAAGTCTCTCCATCAACATCATTGCTAGGAATCTGAGTCATTAAGTTTATTTCTGTAAGCATCCTGGGTCTTTCTGTTTTTGTGTTAACCAAATCAATTCCATAAACAATGTTATGGTTTCCTGAAGTTTTAAAAGCCTCTAAGACAAGCCCTTCAGTAGACTGATTAAAATCAAAATCCCTAATTCTCATAGTGGGGATTGGGGCTGCATGCATTCCACTTAGAAAGGAAACTTGATTTTGTATAGTTATTTGTTTTTGTTCGGTATCTTGAGCATAAATAGATACATTTGCACTGTCGAAAAGAAATCTTTCTTTCGTGGTGCCTAAATTGACGCTTAACCTTTCTCTTGTGCCTTCGTCTTGCCCCGAAGAGGAGCTTATAGCTCTTGGGGTCGGGAAGTAGATGAATCCTATTTCAGAATTAATTAACCAATCGCTCTCCCAGTCTTGAAAATCTGCTACAAAAGTTATTTCTGTATTCTGAGATGGAGTAATAATAAATTTAGCAAAAAGACTTTCTTGGTCTCCTTCCATAGGGTTTGCAGATAAAGAAAAATCTTCATGAATCTCTGTTTCTTTAAGATCTCTGCTTACTAGCTGTATAAGCCCTTCAGTATTCTCGTTTATATAGGCTCCTAATAAATTGAGTTTATTTTGTTTATTGGCATTGTTGTAGGAAGCATTAGCAGCCAGGTATTTCTCACCCCCGCCTGTTAAATCAGAAGGGCTTTTTGTTGTATAAGCAATGGTCCCGGCCAGTCCATCAGAGCCATGTTCGACAGAACTAGGGCCTTTAATTATTTCTACACCCTTAAGAAGATCTGTCTCAACAGTATCTCTTCCAAAGCCAGCATAAGAGTCTGCAAGTCTAACCCCATCTATTAAGTAGATTGCTCCACCATGGATCCCTCTAATATGAATCGTTTTTGTTAGAGATCTTCCGTATTCAGTCTCCTTATGAGAAGAAATACCAGGCATATGCCTCACTAGTTCTTGTAGGCCGTCTACCATCTCAATATTTAGTTCATCTGAAGTAATAGTTTCTACAGTTCCTATTACTTTTGAGGCTGGTATAGGGATTCTTTGGGCCGTAACAATAACTTCATCTGTATCTTCTGGAACATTAGAGGTAGAAAATTGAGAAAATATCATCAATAGCATCGCAAAAAACATAAATTTAAAATTTTTCATACATCTATCCTATTTGTTGGTTTGGGTTTTCAAAAAGAGTGCTATTATAGGGAAGAATTAGAAATATAAAAGATGATTTACATCAATTTTGAGACATTTTGAGACAAATATAAATATATAAATGCCAAAACTATATAAAGCAATAAAGCTTAGCAAGGGCTTGAAAATAGGATTAAGAGAACCCGAAGGAGAGGAGTGGTTTGCAGACATGACCCTAAATACAAACAAGAGGACGTGCAGGAAGATAAATGTACCTTTCTTGCCTAAAGACAAAAAGAATATGTCATTGGCAGAAGAGAAGGCGGTAGAGCTATTCAACTTCCTTCAAGAAAAAGATGAGAAAGAAAGAAGTTATAAAATTTATGTTCCAACTTGGCAAACTAAGTTTTTTACTTCATCTTTACTCTTGTTGTGGCTTACAGGAATTTTGTGGATATTCTTAGGTTTTTTAGGAGATGCGCCATTTGGGCAAACACAAATATTAATATTACATGGGTCTATGATAATACCAACTTTAGTTAGTTTAGGAGTCTTGATTGTTTCTCACTTACCAGAAGGTTGGGAGCCTACAAAAAAAAGGAAATCTGGACTTTTATTAAGCTTTATATTGTTCTTTTTGGTTGTTTCAGGATTTCTTCTGTTTTATACAAACACCTTCATAAGCGAACAAATAAGTTATTCACACTCTGCTATTGGTTTAGTGCTTATCCCCTTGATTTTTTGGCATTACAAAAAGAAGGCTGTCACTTAAGAGAGGTTAAAGATCTCCTTTTGCACGAATTTCGCTTTGATCTATAGTGAATTGCTTACCGTATCTCGCTTCTAGCTTCTTTTGATTTTCAGTTATTACTTCAACAGGATCTAATCCTAAAGACATGCAGGCTGTAACCCAATACCACATAATGTCTCCAAGTTCCCTTTTCATGTGAAAAATATTATCTTCATCAGCAGGCTTGCCCTGAAGCACCATCTTTTTAACAATTTCAACAAACTCCCCAGCTTCACTACCTAGGCCCAGAGCTCCTGTTAGAAGTCTTGGTATATCTATATCAGAGTTTTCTTGAATATTGTCCAAAGACTCCTTAAGTTTCTCTATTTTTAGGCTAGGATCGCTAGTAACTTTAGTTACAAAATCACAGTAAATTTTAAAAAATTCAGTTGCTTCTTTCATCCTTTCATCATACCTAAACTATTAAAAAATGAAAAAGGATTTACCCATCATTCTTAGTTAAAATAGCCTAGTGGACGTATCTGAAATATTTGAATCTTTAAATGAACCTCAAAGACAAGCTGTAACTTCAGATTCTAAAAATTTATTGGTTTTAGCGGGAGCAGGTTCAGGTAAAACAAGAGTAATCGCTCACAGAGTAGCTTGGCTTATAAAGGCAGGTGGCATCAATCCCCATTCAATTTTAACCGTAACTTTTACTAATAAAGCTGCACGTGAGATGCGAGGACGTATAGAAGGGATAGTAGAGCAAGAGATGGGCAATTTTTGGTGTGGAACATTCCACGGCATATCTCATAGACTTCTTAGAGCTCATTGGGAAGAGGCCGGTTTAAGAAGAGAATTTGCTATTTTGGATTCTGAAGACCAATACAGAGTCATTAAAAGGGTGAGTAAGTCTCTAGGTTTAGATGACACTAAATGGCCTCCAAGACAAATTCAATGGTTCATTAACAAACAAAAGGATGAGTGCAGAAGGTCAAAAGACGTTGAAACAGCAGATGATTATTTTGCTGAAAAAGTGAATGAGGTTTATGCGGCTTACGAGGAGTTGTGCGAGAGAGAAAGTTTAGTAGATTTTGGCGAGTTACTTTTAAGAACCTATCTACTTTTAAAGACCAATGAAAATGTTTTGGATCATTATAAAAAGAGATTTAGACACATACTGGTTGATGAGTTTCAGGATACCAACGAAGTTCAATATCAATTTTTAAAACTATTATGCGAAGGTGAAGGCCATATTATGTCCGTAGGCGATGATGACCAGTCTATTTACGGCTGGAGAGGAGCAAAGAGTGAAAATATAAATCGTTTTACCAAGGATTACAAAAACACAGAAATAATAAGACTAGAACAGAATTACAGGTCCACCTCTATCATTTTAGGCGCAGCAAATGCCGTCATAGAAAATAATCAAGGAAGGATGGGTAAGGAGTTATGGACCGAACAGAAGGAAGGGGAGCCTATATCAATTTATTCGGCCTACAACGAAGATGATGAGGCAAGATACGTTGTAGGGAGTATCCAGAACTGGATGGAACAAGGAAGAGATTTAAATGAAGTTGCTATTCTTTACAGATCAAATGCACAATCTAGAGCACTGGAAGAAGCAATTCTAAGGGAAGGTCTGGCTTATAGAATTTATGGTGGTTTAAGATTTTATGAAAGGGCGGAGATAAAAAATGCGATGAGCTATCTTAGGCTTGTATTTGGAAGAGAAGACGATGCTGCTTTTGAAAGGGTAATTAATATACCTCCCAGGGGGATAGGGGCTAAGACCTTAGATATTATAAGGTCAAGAGCTCAGAAGATAGAGACATCTCTCTGGAAGGCCTGTCAAGATTTATTGGAAACAGATGGCCTAACTCCTCGTGCCAGTCAATCGGTTGAGGGCTTTCTGTCAGATTTCGAGGATTTAGAGATAGAAACCAAGGATCTCCCTTTAAGGGATCTTGTCGATCACGTTATCCAAAGGAGCGGATTGATTGAGTATCATAAAAAAGAAGCGGGTGAAAAAGGAAGAACTAGGGTAGAAAACTTAGCAGAGTTAGTCACGGCTGCTTCAGATTTTGAACCCGAACCTTTAGATGATGCAGAAGAGATCCCTTTAAAATTGTTTATTGATCATGCCGCCTTAGACGCAGGTGAGACGCAAGCATCGGATCATGAATCTGCCATTCAGCTTATGACCCTTCACTCTGCTAAAGGGCTAGAATTTCCACTTGTTTTTATAACGGGTTTTGAAGAAGGTCTTTTTCCTCATAAGTTGTCTATAGAGGAAGCTGATCAACTTCAAGAAGAGAGAAGACTTTGTTATGTTGGCATGACAAGGTCAATGGAAAGGCTTTTTATAGTTCACGCTGAAATGAGAAATCTCCACGGCACAGAAACTTTTAATCCTCCCTCAAGGTTTTTGAGAGAAATACCAGAGGAGCTAACTTTAGAGGTAAGGACGGGCGGTAGTATTCCCAGACGCAATACCTTAAGTGGCAAGGTTTCCAAAGGAGAGGTCCCGGACACAGAGTTTAAGCTTGGGCAAAGGGTCTTCCATGAAGTTTTTGGAGAAGGTGTCATTTTGAACTATGAAGGCCAAGGATCAAATGCCAGAGTAGAAGTGAATTTTGATTCAAGTAAAACTAAGTGGTTAATGGTTTCTTACGCTAAACTGCAGAACATATAATAAGGAAAGATATGAAAAAATTGTTTCTAACTGTTTTCGTTTCTGTAACATTAATTTCTTGTTCAAACGAACAGGCTTCCATTGAAGAGGGGTCTTGTTTTTCTAACGGAACCAGTACTTATAAATGGACTATGGTTACAACTTGGCCTAAGAATTTTCCTGGTTTAGGTTTGGCACCTGAGAATTTTTCTAAGTATGTTAATGAGATGACTTGTGGCCGAATGAAGATCAAAGTTTATGGTGCAGGAGAGTTTGTCCCTGCTATGGGGGTTTTTGATGCAGTTTCTCAAGGGAATGTTCAATTAGGTCATGGAGCTTCCTATTATTGGACTGGAAAGATCAAATCTTCCCAGTTTTTCACAGCAGTACCTTTCGGGCTAACAGCACAAGAAATGAATGGATGGCTTCATTACGGGGGTGGCCTTGAGCTTTGGCAAGAGGCTTATGAGCCATTTAATCTGATTCCTTTAGCTGGAGGGAACACAGGTGTCCAAATGGCTGGATGGTTTAAAAAAGAAATTAACTCTTTAGATGATTTAAAAGGCTTGAAAATGAGGATACCCGGATTGGCAGGAGAGATATTTACAAGAGCAGGGGCCGAGACAGTTACCTTGCCTGGGAATGAAATATTTTTATCTTTGCAACAGGGAGTTGTTGATGCCGCAGAATGGGTAGGTCCTTATAATGACCTTACATTTGGTTTTCATCAGGTAGCTGATTACTACTATTATCCTGGATGGCATGAACCAGGCTCTACTCTTGAAATTATCATTAACAAAGAAGCCTATGACTCATTGCCTGAAGATTTACAAGCAGTTATTAAATACGCAGCGAGAGCTTCAAATCAAGAGATGTTAGATGAATACACTGCTAGGAATAATAAGGCACTAAATGAACTAATTGAAAAACACAATATACAATTAAAAAAAATACCAGATAAAGTTCTTGTTGAATTAAAGAGAATTACGGATGAAGTGATGGAAGACTTTATAGCTGACGATGAAATGGCTCAGAAAGTTTATAAATCTTATACTGAGTTCAAGGAACAAGTTGTCAATTACCATCGTATTTCTGAAAAAGCTTACATAGATACAAGAGAATTAGATTGATTGATCTTAAGATAAAAGATCTAGGCGTTTTAGACTATGAAGAAGTTTGGAGGTCTATGGTTGAAGCTATTGATAATAGACCTCAGCAAGCCCTAGATGAAGTTTGGTTTGTTCAACACCCACCTGTATACACCTTGGGTTATGCTGGCTCAGAATTAAACGTACTAGCTAGAGATGAGATACCCATAGTTAGGTCAGATAGAGGAGGGCAAGTTACTTATCATGGCCCCGGACAGTTGGTGGTTTACTTTTTAATTAATATTAAAAGATTGGGATGGGGCCCAAAAAAACTGATTTTTTATTTAGAAGAAATTTTTATAAGCTTACTTTACAAATACGATATAGAGGCTAAAAGGAAAAAAGGGGCACCCGGAATATATGTAGGCGACCGAAAGATCGCATCTATTGGATTAAAAATAAAACATGGATTCTGCTATCACGGTGTTAGCTTAAACATAGATATGAATTTAAGCCCTTTTGATGACATAAATACTTGTGGTTTTAACAACTTAGAAGTAACTCAAATAAATGACTTAACAAAAGTGTCCTTTCTGCAGGTTAAAGAGGATGTAAAGAGCCTGCTCCTAGATAATAATTTTAAAGCAGCATGAAGAGCAATTTAATCCCTACAAAAATTATTACAGAGGATGGAATAGTAGCAATAAAAAATGGTATTAAGTCAAATAAGAATAGTTTAGTCCCTATTGAAAGAAAACCGGTTTGGTTGAGGGTCAATCCAAAGGCATCATCAAAATACAGAGAATTAAAGACAATTGTCCATCGGAAAAAATTAAATACTGTCTGCGAAGAGGCAATGTGTCCTAATATCCATGAATGTTGGAATCACGGCACTGCCACCTTCATGCTTTTGGGTTCTGTTTGCACTAGAGCTTGTAAATTTTGTGCCGTAAATACAGGCAACCCAAAAGGCAAGCTTGATAAAAGTGAGCCTGAAAAAGTAGCAGTATCTATAGGCCTTATGGGCATTAAATATGCGGTTCTAACGTCTGTTAATCGAGATGATTTAAGTGATGGAGGGGCAAATCATTACGCTGAAACCATAAGGGCCATAAAAGAAAAGACTCCAAGGGTGACGGTAGAGGCGTTGGTGCCCGATTTTCTAGGGCAAAACGAATCTATTGAAACTTTACTGAATTCAGGCTTAAAAGTTTTTGCTCAAAACGTAGAGACTGTAAGTAGGTTAACCGAAAAGGTAAGAGACCCAAGGGCAGGGTACGAGCAAACCTTAGAGGTTTTGAGGTATGCAAAACATCACAAGCCTTCAGTTCTAACTAAAACTAGCTTGATGTTGGGCTTGGGAGAAACCCATGAAGAAATTTATAAAACAATGAAAGATATTAGGGCTCAAGATGTGGATATTCTTACTTTAGGACAGTACCTAAGGCCCACCCTTAATCATTTACCTGTTGAGAAATGGTATTCTCCGGAAGAATTTATCTTTTTAAAAGAAAAAGCTATTAACTTAGGTTTCTTAGAAGTAACCTCTGGCCCAATGGTTCGGTCGTCTTACCGGGCTGACAAGACTATAGACTTAATAAAATAGTCATCCGTAAACTGCATTAGGAAGTGCAGTCACAAGTTCTGGGAATATCGCTAACACTATTAGTAGGGTTATCTGTATGAGGATAAAAGGTATCACCCCTCTATAGATAGCCTGTGTTGTCAGATTATCTGGGGCGACCCCTCTAAGATAGAACAGTGCAAAGCCAAAAGGTGGAGTTAGGAAGGAAGTTTGAAGATTGATTGCAATCATAATTCCTAACCATATAGGGTCAATTCCTAACATTAGCAATGCCGGTCCTACTATCGGGACAACGACTAAAGTTATTTGTATAAAATCTAATATAAAACCTAAGAGGAAGATAATAACCATGACCACTAAAACTGCGCCAAAAGCACCTCCAGGTAATTGAGTAAATATACTTGTAATTAAATCATCGCCACCAAACCCTCTAAAGACTAAGGAGAAAATAGACGACCCCAAAAGAATCATAAACACCATTGCTGTTATTTCTGTTGTTGTTTCTACCGAGTCTTTTAAATTCTTCCAGGTAAGGCTGCTTTTACTTAAAGCTAAAAGGAGTCCACCAAAAGCACCCACCCCCGCTGCTTCTGTTGGGGTGGCAATGCCTAAAAGTATCGAGCCTAAAACAGAAGTTATTAAGACAAAGGGGGGCAATAATGAGGTTATAAGTATCTTCCATCTATTTTTTACGACTTTGACTTCTTGTGCGGGTGCCATCTCAGGAGATATGTAGGCTCTGATAGCAACATATGCTGCATAGCAAAAAACAAGTATTAAGCCAGGAACAATGGCACCCATAAACAGATCTCCAACTGAAACGGTCCTTGCAGAAAAATTACCTATGCTTAGCTGAGACTGTTGGTAAGAGGCAGACAAAACATCTCCTAATATCACTAAGGCAATAGAAGGAGGAATTATTTGTCCTAATGTACCGGTTGCGCAAATGGTTCCTGCGGCAAGGCTCTGATCATAGTTTTTAGAAAGCATGATAGGCAAAGAAATTAGGCCCATGGCAATAACAGTTGCACCTACTATTCCCGTGCTTGCAGCGATTAGTGCTCCCACAAATATTACTGAAATAGCGAGACTTCCCCTGAAGCCACCGATTATTTCAGCCATGTTACTAAGAAGATCTTGGGCAAGGTTAGATTTTTCTAACAATACACCCATAAAAACAAACAGTGGCACAGCAACCAAAGTCATATTGGTCATATCTCCATATAGCCGATTTGGTATTGCTCCAAGAAAGGCACTTTCAAATGTGTTAGTAACAATTCCAAGTGCTGCAAAAATAAGAGCAGTTCCAGCAAGTGAGAAAGCAACTGGAAAGCCTGCAAGTAAAACCAAGCAAATAACGCCAAACATTAATAAAGGTATTAACTCAACCATGTTTTATTGTTATTAATGATTTAATAATTTCAGATAAGCTCTGTAATCCAAGCAAAACAGCTAAAGCAACGAGTAAAGATTTTTGTAAATAAACGAAAGGTAGGCCGTCAGGTTCAGGAGAAACTTCCATTATTCTCCAAGAGAACTCCACATAACCCCAAGAATAGAAAAGAATTATCCAGCACACAGGCTGTAAAAATATAATATTTCCAAGTAAATCAACCCACGCTTTCTTAAGGTTAGAAAAACTTCTATAAAAAACATCTACTCTTACGTGTGATCCTCTTTTCAATGCAAATGCCGAGCCAAGAAGAAACAATCCTCCGTGTAGATAGAGAACAACGTCTTGTAGCAAAACTGAACCCATGTCTAAGCCGTAACGCATTAAAACAACCACACAAGTTACTAAGACCATAATGGCCACAAACCATGAACAGATCTTGCCGGTTATTTCTGAAAATGCGTCTAAGGATTTGCTAATTTTGTACAATGGTTAATAGTTTATAGTTAGTTAAAATTTGAATTATAATTATCGGGAGGTATTTATGAATTTACAATTTACACAAGAAGAGCTCGATTTTCAAAAAGAAGTTAAGAATTGGATAGAAGAAAACTATCCAGAAGACATGCGACAAAGGTATATAAGTGCGCCTAATGGTCATTTAACAAAAGAAGAGCAAGTTCAATGGCAAAAATCTTTATACGCTAAAGGCTGGGCTGGGATTAATTGGCCTTCTGAATATGGTGGGGCAGCTTTTACTGCCTCTCAAAAATATATTTATAGTAAAGAAATGGCTGCGGCAAGTGCTCCAGGTTTCTTAGCTTTTGGTGTTTCAATGGTAGCCCCAGTAATAATGGCTTTTGGATCTGACGAACAAAAGAAAAAATATTTACCGGATATTTTATCTTCTGAAACTTGGTGGTGCCAGGGTTACTCGGAACCTGGTTCAGGTTCTGACTTAGCCTCTCTTAAGACCAAAGCCGAAGACAAAGGAGATCATTATTTGGTAAATGGCGCTAAAACTTGGACTACTTGTGCTCAGCATGCAGATATGATTTTTTGCTTGGTAAGGACCAGTATTGAAGATATACGCCAAAAAGGAATTTCTTTTCTTTTAATAGATATGCACTCTGAAGGCATAGAGGTTCAACCCATAAACACACTAGATAACACACCCATTGGACACCATGAAGTTAATACGGTTTTCTTCGAAGATGTAAAAGTACCTAAAGAGAATCTAATAGGGGAAGAAGGAAAGGGTTGGACTTATGCAAAATACTTGCTTGAATTTGAAAGAGGAAATGGATATTCCTCCGAACTTTACTCTCAATTACAAAAAATAATAAAACAAGCAAAAACGGAAGATTCTAATGGCAACAGCCTTGCTGATGAGCCTGAATTTAAGGAAGCAGTAGCCAAGATTGAAGTTCAAATAAATGCTATGGAAGCCACTGAGCTAAGGATTTTAGGGAGTCTTACTGCAGGACAAAACGTTGGACCTGAATCTTCTTTACTGAAAACAAGAGGAACAGAAATTGGTCAGGCTATAACGGAGCTTGCTGTAGAGATTGTAGGCTATTACTCTCTCCCTTTTAATAATCCTGGCCCTGAAATTGGTGTCAACGAACCCCCTATAGGAAGCAGATTTGCTAACACCTCAGCTCCAAGGTATTTTAATTATAGAAAGGCAAGTATTTACGCTGGATCAAATGAAGTTCAGAGAAATATAATGGCAAAACTGGTTTTAGGCTTATAAATGATTGCCCTTATAGCACCAGCAAAAAGATTAGATTTTGAATCTAATTTGTCTGTAAAAGATTTTTCTGTTGCCGAGCATTTATCGGACAGCAAAAAGTTGATTAAAGAATTGCAACAGAAAAGTCCTGAAGATCTTTCGGCTTTGATGGGGCTTAGCGAAAACCTTTCCATGTTGAATTTCGAGAGAAATATGAATTGGTGTGCTCCAAAAAAACCTTCCAATGACTCCAGACAGGCTTTGTTTGCTTTCAAGGGTGATGTTTATGTTGGTCTTGATTCAGAAACTTTAACTAAAACAGACATTAGGTACGCCCAGAAAAATTTGGCCATATTGTCGGGTCTTTATGGATTATTAAGGCCCTTAGATCTTATGTATCCTTACAGGCTTGAAATGGGAACTAAAATGAAGAACGAAAGGGGTAAAAACCTGTATGAATTTTGGGGTAATAAAATAACAGACAGCATTAATGCCCTTGCTAAAGCAAACAATTCGAAAGGGGTAATAAATTTAGCTTCAGTAGAATATTTTTCTTCTGTAAAGAGAGAAAACTTAGACTTACCTGTTTATAGCCCAATTTTTAAAGATTACAAAAATGGTAAGTATAAAATCATTAGCTTTTATGCAAAGAAAGCGCGCGGAGCAATGGCTAGGTTCATAATCCAGAATAAGATTAAAAACCCGGTTAATCTAAATAAGTTTAATTTAGATGGCTATAAATACAGCCCAAGTGACTCTTTAGAGTTTTCACCAGTTTTTTTAAGAAAGTAATTAAGAAGTTATCTCACCATCTAGATATTTTCTTCTAGGAAGCATGTCTTCAAATTCAGGATCTTTCTTTTCTGCCTTTGCCTTAAAGGCAACTGACATCTCGTCTCCAATACCCATTGCGTTATTCCATAGAGCTATGTGGTTTAGTGACTCTTCAACCGTGTGATCCCGTCCGTAATTTAGAGATTCTTTGGAGCCCGCTATAGCAAGAGGTCCTTTGGAAGCAATTTCTTTAGCAACATCCATAACAGCAGTCATCATTTCTTCTTTTGAATCAAAAACTTCATTAACTAGTCCATGACGCAAAGCTTCTTCTGGCATAAATCTTCTTCCCGTGTAAGCCAATTCTCTAACTATACCCTCAGGAACAAGCCTAGGTATTCTTTGTAAGGTTCCTACGTCCGCTGCCATTCCTATGTTTATTTCTTGGATACAAAAGAAAGCGTCTTTAGTGCAATAACGAAGGTCTGTTGCGGTTGCTAAATCCACACCCCCTCCAATACAAGCACCTTGAATAGCAGAAATTACAGGCATTCTTGCTTTTTCTAAACAAGTAATAGTGTGTTGCAGGTCTAAGGTTACCCTGTAGGCAGATTCACTCCTCATTCCATTGTGCGCATTTGGAGGTGAATCAGAAGGGGCAAAATTAGCCAAATCCATGCCCGCACAAAAATGCTTACCTTCTCCTGATAGGACTATTACTCTGGCGGAAGCATTATCCGAAAGAGACTCAACTAAGTGAGGCAATTCAGACCAGAAAGCTTTGTTCATAGAATTGAACTCATCAGGCCTAGACATCTTAACGTGCGCTATCTTGTCTTTTACTTCACAATCAAAACAACTGTAATCCATAATATACTCCTTAATATTTAAGCAGACTCAAATATTTAAGCAGACTCAGCTATACTTAAAATCTTGTCCACCTGTTCTCTTAGTTCATCAACTAAATCGAACGCTTTATTGTGAGGTAAAACTACCTTCCTGTCTCTACTTAACAACTCAAGTCCCTTTTTTAGTTCTTGTGCGCTTTCTTTTAATTTATCTCTATTTTCCATAATAATCTTTCATATGATTTATTAGTGAGATATTGTAGAAGAAAAAGATTACTTCGAGAATGAAAGAATCACAATTACTAGAATTATTAGATGGCGGAATAGAGGCAGCATACAAAGCCTCTCAAGAGGTTTTAAATATTTATAACTCAGAAGAAGCTTCTTTCGAAAGTAAAAAAGACGGCTCCCCAGTCACCTTGGCAGACTTAGCCTCTCATGAGATCTTAAATAAAGACTTGTCCATTTTAGATAAACGAATACCTGTTTTATCAGAAGAAGGCAATAACAAAGCTTTGGTTAACCAAAGCCCCTTTTGGTTAATAGATCCACTTGATGGAACCAAAGAGTTTATTAACCGAAACGGGGAATTCACTGTAAACATAGCTTTAATAGAAGAAGGAAGCCCCATTATGGGAATAGTATTTGCCCCCGCCCTTGATCAGAACTTTTATGGCGCAATTGATATAGGGGCATTTAAATTAGAGCAAAGTGAGAGAATTGAAATATCACCGATTAGACAATCTAATAAAGAATGTTATGTAACGCTTAGCAAAAGCCACAAGAGCCAAGAGGATGAGATATTTATAGGTAAGTGCAAAGAGATATTTGAAGCCGTTCACGAGATTCCCGCAGGCAGTTCTTTAAAGTTGTGTAGAGTGGCTGAGGGTAAGGCTAATATTTATTCAAGGCTAGGGCCGACCTTCCAATGGGATATTGCTGCTGGACAGGCTGTGGTTGAATCAGCCGGTGGAGTAGTTAAAAGTTTATCAGGAACGCCTTTGACATATAAGTTTGATCCTGAACTAAGAAATCCCAAGTTTTATTGCTCTGGAGATGATACTTATCCTTGGGAAGACTTTTTTATTAGTAGCTAGTTAAAACTTAATACTAACTTTCCTATATTTAAATTATCTTCCATTATTTTGTGAGCCTTTTCAGCGTCATCTATAGGTAAGATCTTATGTATGATTGGCTTTAAGTTACCAGATTCAAATAAAGGCCAAACTTTTTTGTAAAGGTCTTGCATAACAATTTTTTTATGTTCTTCACTCCTTGCTCTAATAGTTGAGCCTATAATTTTTTGTCTTTTCATCATTAAATGGCCTAAATTAATATTGGATTCAATTCCTCCCATTAACCCAATGATTATCAATTTACCCTCTAAAGCTAAACACTTTAAGTTGTCTTCAAAATAGTTTGCACCCACTGGATCCAAGATAATATCAACTCCATTAGGAGACCAATTGTTAATTTCTTCAAACATGTTGTCACCTCTAACTGTACCTCCTGAAGCTCCTAGGGCTATACAAAAGTCTACTTTTTCTTGAGTTCCAGCTGAAACAAAGCTTTCACAGTCAAAGGCCTTGCAAAGTTGAATACCTGCGGTTCCTATACCGCTAGCCCCAGCATGAAATAATATTTTGTTATTGCTTTGAAGTCCTCCTTCAAGAAAGAGATTTAACCAACACGTAGCATATACTTCAGGCAGTGCAGAGGCTTCTTCCCAGTTAAGGTTTTTAGGTTTTGGTATGGCTTGAAATTCTGGGCAGGCAACATATTCAGCATAACCGCCTCCTGCCAAAAGGGCACAAACTTCATCTCCAACTTTTCTAGAAGTTACATTTTCTCCTATTGACTTAACAATTCCACTGCACTCTAAACCTAAAATTTCACTTGCTCCCGGCGGGGGCGGATAAAGGCCATTCTTTTGAGCAAGATCAGCTCTATTTACTGCCGTTGACTTTATTTTAATAAGGATATCGTTAGGTCTTAATTTAGGCATTTCAGCTTCTGCCAAAGAAGCTTGATTTTCAATTATTTGTATAGCTTTCATACCTTATATTATAGTTTTTTGTCATTATCTTATGGGAACAGATTTAGGTTAAGGGGCTTGTGGCTTACATTGGAAATTGATTAAATTTGCATCAATATTCGTTAAAAATGTAAAATCCATCTAAATTATGCCTAAAAAGGACCTAAAAACTAAAGAAAAACCAGGGACAGCGCTTCAAGGAATGGAGGCTTTAACACCTGGGGGAGACCTGCAGGCCTACATTAACTCTGTTCATAGTATAGGTATATTAACGCCGGAAGAAGAAAAAAAATTAGCTGAAGATTTATATTATAGAAATGATCTTGATGCAGCAAGAAAGCTGGTTCTGGCACACCTAAGGTTCGTGATTTATATTGCTAAGACTTACTCAGGCTATGGCCTATCAGAGGCAGATTTAATTCAAGAAGGGAATATAGGTTTAATGAAGGCAATAAGAAAATTTAACCCAGAAATGGGAGTAAGGGTAGTTTCTTTTGCAGTTCATTGGGTTAAAGCAGAAATTCATGAATACGTTTTGAAAAATTGGAAAATAGTGAAAATAGCAACCACAAAAGCGCAACGCAAATTATTTTTTAATTTAAGGAGTAAAAAGAAAGGACTTGAATGGTTTACTGAGGAAGAAATAGAGTCAGTAGCGAAAGATCTAGGTGTAAAACCTTCAGAAGTTAGAGAAATGGAAAAAAGACTAAGCGGAACAGACATGTCGTTTGATCCATTATCTGAAGCCGATGATGATGAGGCTTCTTTTGCGCCTTCTCAATATTTAGAGGATGAAGGAGCAGATCCATCTAATATTTTTGAAAGCGAATCTCTTACCAAAGAAAACACATCTCAACTCTATGAAGCCATTAATCAATTAGACGACAGAAGTAGAGACATACTACAAGACAGGTGGCTAGCTGATGAAAAGCTAACCCTTCATGATTTAGCTGAAAAATATGATATCTCAGCAGAAAGAGTAAGGCAGATAGAGAAGAATGCCATGAAAAAAGTAAAGCAGTCTATGGCCTCTAGCCAGTAAGGTGGGCTTGCATAAAAAACCAAAAAGTTTTGTACTTCGACAGGGTAGAATTACCCAAAATCAAAAAGAAGCATTAGATTCCCTTTGGAACAAGTTTGTTATTGAAGATATTTCTGAAATCAATCAATTTTTGAAAGACAAACACTCCGTTCTTGATATTGGGTTTGGTTCTGGTGAAACCTTATTGCATATTGCTGAAAACAAGAGAGAAGTTAGTGTTTTGGGAGTAGAAGTTTATTTATCAGGCATAGGGGCCGTCTTAAGCAAAGCAAACGAACTTGGATTGGAGAACATAAAGATATTCAATAACGACGCTGAAGATCTTTTAAGAAAAAATATTTTACCTTCTAGTTTTGATGAAATCATTATGTTTTACCCTGATCCATGGCCAAAACGGAAGCACCACAAAAGAAGGCTAATAAAGAAAGACTTTATAAAGGTTATTAATAATAAATTAAAGCCTGGTGGAATTTTTTACTTTAAAAGTGATTGGAATGATTATGCCGCAGAAGTAAATAGCTTGTTTAAAGAGGATCCCAACTGGATTTCGGCAAAAGAGGATGAGCTTGATACACATCTTAGGAACATTCCTCCTACTTCTTTTGAAAAGAAGGCATTGCTAGCAAACAGACCTTTGCACAAGATAATTGAAAAAAAGATTAATTAAATAAAGAATGCAACTTGTCATTGATTTCTTTAAAAGCCTCAGAGCGATGACTTATCTTGTTCTTTTCGTCTTTATCAAGTTCAGCTAAATGGAGCCCCAACTTTGGTAAGAGAAAAATTGGATCATATCCAAAGCCTTTTTCTCCTCTAAAGTCTACTGCTATTTCTCCTTCGAGAGTCCCTTCAGAAGAAACTATCTTTCCTTGATTGTAGCCTAATAGACAGCATCTAAACCTAGCAGATCTTTCTTTTTTATTTAATCCCCGCATATTCTCTAAAAGTTTTTCACAATTAGCTTGATCTGTCTTTTGAGAAGAATATCTTGCAGAATAAATTCCGGGGTTACCATTTAAAGCATCTACTTCTAGGCCAGAATCATCTGCGAGGGCAGGCAAACTGAAATATTCTGAAACAAATTTAGCCTTGATGAGTGCATTTTCTCTAAAAGTTGAACCAGACTCTTCAGGTATTTCTAATTTTTCCTCTGGAATGGGAATGAATTCTAACTTTGTGCCTGTAGCGAGTTGTTGAAACTCTGTCAATTTACCTTTATTTTTTGAGGCAATGATAATTTTCACTTAGAAATTTTATATATTGCCGAAGCACAAAGAAGATTAGGAAAGATTCTCGTGAATATGTTCGAATTGCCAGATGAATTGAAACCAATTTTTCCATTAATAGATATTGTTGACTCTAGGCACAGCAATTCAAAATCTTTAAGTGTGCAAAGGTGAATGTTTGGGGTGTCGTGCCAATTATCAGGCAAAGAGCTTGTAACAGGCATCCTTCCTGTTAACAAAAGATATAACCTAGTTTTCCAATGACCAAAATTAGGGATTGTAACTATACAGTCAGAGCCAATCCTGGTAATTTCCTCTAATGCTTTTTTTGGGTCTTTTAATACTTGAATAGTCTGACTCATTATCACTACATCAAAACTATGATCACTAAAATTATGTAACCCTTCGTCTATATTCTGCTCTATTACATTAATTCCATTAGCAATACATATATTTATTTTTTCAGAGTCTATTTCAACCCCCATAGCTTTAATATTTTTAGCAGATCCTAACTCAACTAAGATTTCTCCACCTCCACACCCCAGATCTAATACTTTAGAATCTTTCTTTACCCAATTATTAATAATATCTAGAGTATTCATTTAATTATCCAAGAATGCTGATAGGCCCTTCGCATATCTCTCTTCAGCGAAAAGAAAAGAATCATGGCCATGAGCTGATTTAATTTCAAGATAAGTTGTTTCTTTTTCTGCTGCCAATAAAGCATTTACAATTTCTTTAGATCTTTCAGGCGAGAATCTCCAATCGCTTGTAAATGAAATTACCATTATTTTTGCTTTAATTGGTTCAAAGGCTTTAACCAAATCTCCATTAAACTCATCTGCAGGATCAAAATAGTCTAATAATTTTGTCATGAGAAGGTATGTGTTTGCATCAAAGGACTCTGAGAATACATCTCCTTGATGTCTGAGGTAACTTTCAACTTCAAATTCTACTTCAAAGCCAAAGTTTAATTTACCTTCTTTAAGCTCTCTACCAAATTTTGTTCTCATGGCTTCTTCTGACAAATAAGTTATGTGTCCTACCATTCTCGCTAGTCTAAGGCCTCTCTTAGGAGAGGTTCCTGCCTTTAAGTAATTACCTGCCTGAAAATCAGGGTCTGTAATAATGGCTTGTCTAGCAACTTCGTTGAAAGCAATATTTTGAGCACTAAGCTTGGGGGCAGCCGCTATTACTCCGGCCTTAGAAATTCTATCAGGGAACATTTGACTCCATTTAAGTGCCTGCATACCCCCAAGACTTCCCCCAATAACGGCGTGCCAGATTTTTATATTTAATTGATCTGCCAACTTAGCTTGACTGTTAACCCAATCCTTAACAGTGATCACAGGAAAATCTGGTCCATAGATTTCATTTGTTTCAGCGTTGAGAGAAGAGGGGCCGGTTGAACCATGACACCCTCCTATGTTGTTAGGACATACAACAAAGTATTTATCAGTATTAATTGCCTTTCCTGGTCCTATTAGAGCGTCCCACCATCCAGGTCTCTCTTTTTCATCTTGATAAACACCGGCAGCATGATGGTTTCCGCTTAGGGCATGACAGATAAGAATAGCATTAGAGGCATCAGAATTTAGCTCGCCATAAGTTTCATAAACTAACTCAATATTATTAAGAGTTTGACCAGACTCAAGCAATAAGCTCCCTTGTAAGCTTATGCTCTTTTCTTCAACTATCCCTATCCCTTTGTTCATAAAAAAACCTGTTTGCTTAAGCTGAACAGGTTTAATCTAATGCATTAGCTGTATTTCAATTAAACGCCCGCAAGCTATCTCAAATCGGCGAAAGAACAATTATATTGAAAGTTTATTTAGAAGCCAACCGAAAGCCAGACAGGTAACCCAGAATCTATTGCAAACTGAATAAAAGCAACCTGGAAAAAATTTAGCGCTATGAAAGCAAATATAGGCGAGAAATCTAGTCCTCCCATAGGGGGCAAAAACACCCTAAAAGGTTTAAAAAATTGATCTGACATTTGACGAATAAGGACAATTGCCGGGTGATTATTGCTATTTGCTAACCAACTAAAGATTATTCCTCCGAGCATAATCCACCAAGCCATTTTTAGCATTAAGAGAACTACAGAATAGACAGACCATATCAATATCTTGATAGGTTCATATTCTATTGATCCCGCCATCGAAGCTAAATAAAAGGCTCCAGATTGTATTAACACAGCAACTAATAAAGCAGATAAATCAAGGCTATAAATTGGCTTTATAAAAGATCTCAATATTTGACTGGGAAAGTCTACAGCTTTAATGATTCCTTGAACAAGAGGGTTATAGTAGTCGACTTTAAGAAGTCTAAAAAAGAAGTTAAAAACCACTCCTATGGTAAATATGTCCATCAAAGCTTTAAACAAATAAAAAGTAGCTTCTGACATATCAATTTTCTCCTAATTCTTTGGATTTAACAGTTGCTTCTTTTATAGCCTTTACAATTATCTTCTTCATTTCTTGGGTTTCAAATTCCTCTATTGCCCTTTGGGTTACTCCCCCGGGCGAAGTTACTTTCTTTCTAAGAGTCTCTGGAGTGTCTTCACTTTTCCTTGCTAAGTTAGCAGATCCAGAAATCATGGAAGTAATCATATTTTTCTTAGTGGTTTCATCTAAATCTATTTGGTTGCAAGATTCCAACAAAGATTCAATAAAATAAAATACATATGCTGGTCCAGATCCAATAAGGGCGGTGTAAGCGTCCATATCTTTTTCATTTATAGAGAGTACTTCTCCAACACAGCTAAATAGCTTTTCTGCGTTTTGCTTATCCTTCTGAGTTGCCTGTTTATTTAAAGTAATTGCAGTAATTCCTTCCTTTATGCTGGCAGGAGTATTGGGCATAGCCCTTATGATTCTCTGCTTAGAGGAAAATTTTGATTCTATATCTGTAATCTTACATCCTGCAGCAATAGATATTATTAGGTGCTTGTTAAAGGAAATAAGTGAATTGACTTCCGTTAGTACAGACTCAAGAATATTGGGTTTGACTGCAAGAATTATTATTTCACTTTCATTAATTATTTCTTTATTTTTATTCGTTGTTTTAATCCCATAATTATCAGTTAAATTCTTTAGGTGGTCCTCTTCAGGAGAGCTGGCCATAATACCCGCTGGAGGGATCCCATTGTTGATTAAGCCCGATATGAGGGCAGACGCCATATTGCCTGCACCAATAAAACCTATTTTTTCTATTTCATCAATCATGCTCTCTCACCAAATATCCCTGTTCCTATTCTAAGTATTGTAGCGCCTTCTTTTATAGCAGATAAATAATCAGAAGACATACCCATTGAAAGCGTATCAAGATCAGAAAAATTATTTTTATGTGATTCTAATATATTTCTTAGTCTATTAAAGACAGCAATTTGTTCTTCTTTAGAACTTCTGGGTTTAGGAATTATCATTAAACCTCTTACTTGTATTTTTTCAAGCTTAACAAGTTCTTCTAATAAGAATGATAACTCATTCTCATTTACGCCAGATTTACTTGCTTCTTTGTCTATATTAACTTGGATGCAAATATTTAATTTTCCTTTTGATGTTGGTCTCTCATTATCTAGCCTTTGAGCTACTTTAAGGCTATCTACTGTATGCACCCAATCAAAAAGCTGAGCAATTTTTTTTGTCTTTCTAGACTGTATGGCACCTATAAAATGCCAAACAATATCCTTATCTATGGCATTAATTTTTTTTTCTGCTTCTTGTAAGTAGTTTTCTCCGAAATGAGCAACGCCATTATTATAGGCATCTTCTATGTTTCTTATGGATTGAGATTTACTAGCACCCATTAAAGTAATTTCACTTGGATTACGGCCAATTTCAAAGCAGGCTTCGTTTATTTCTTTTATTACTTGGTGAATATTATTATGGAGCACTGTTTTTTACATTTGCTCTGGAGAATTAATTCCTAGTATTTCTAAGCCATTAAAGATCACCTGCTTGATTCCTTTTAGAAGGAATATTCTCGCTGACATAAGTTTTTCGTCTTCAATTAAAAATTTTTCATTGTTGTAATAACTATGAAAAAGAGTAGCTAAATCTTTGAGGTAGTAGCAAATTAAATGAGGCTCACTTAATTTCGCAGCTCTTTCGAGGACAGCAGGGTAGGTTGCTAATAGTTTTTGTATCTCTATCTCTTTCTCAGAAGTAAGCAAGGATGTATCTGGATTTGTAGGAATATCTTTCGATACAGATTCATGTTTTTTAAACACACTGCATATTCTGGCATGAGCATACTGGACGTAATAAAGAGGGTTGTCTTTGGACTGTTCCTTAGCAAGACTAAGATCAAAATCTAAATGTTGATCAGACTTTCTGTTTATATAAAAAAATCTAGCTGCTTCTGCAGTTACTTCATCAACAAGCTCTTTTAAAGTTATAAATTCCCCACTTCTTGTAGACATGGGTATTTTTTCTCCATTTCTTAATAAGTTAACAAACTGTATAAAAACAACTTCCAGTTTGTTTACATCCATCCCTATAGCTTTCATTGCTGCGTTTACTCTAGGCAGATACCCGTGATGATCTGAACCCCAGACATTGATAATTCTATCGTAAGACCTTTTGTACTTGTCATAATGATAAGCAACATCTGAAGAAAAATAAGTATGTTCACCATTGCTTCTTTTTAAGACACGGTCTTTATCATCTCTAAAGTCAGATGATTTGAACCACATCGCCCCTTCCTCTTCATAAACGAAGCCTTCTGATTGAAGTAGGCTTATAGCCTCATCTGTATCACTTTTTTTTGTTTTTTGTTCTTTGTACAAAGAAGACTCAAAGAACCAGAGATTGTGTTCGACTCCAAAGCTTTTTAAATCAGATTTAATAATTTTAAGCATTTTGTCTAAAGAAAAGGATCTAATTTCTAAAGAACCTTTGTTAAGGACTTCTCGCATGAAACTTATTAAAAGATCTATATCACTTTCTTCTTCTTGCTTTGAAAGAATCTTTATTATCTTTTTATGGTTATTTTCATTTAGTAAATATTTTTCTTTTTCTTCTTTTTTTAGATCTTTCGCTATTGATTTAACATAATCCCCTTGATACCCCTTAGGAGTCATTGCAAGGTCCTTATGTGAAATTTGAAGGTATCTAACCCAAACACTAACGGCAAGTATATTCATTTGCCTTCCATAATCATTTACATAATATTCTTCATCAACTTCATAACCTACCACAGTTAGAAGTTTAGCTAGAACTGATCCAAAGACTGCACCTCTGCCATGACCGACATGAAGAGGTCCAGTAGGGTTACTAGAAACATATTCAATTAGAACTTTCCCCATACTATCATCGCTTCTACCATAGCTTGCCTTTTTGGAATCTATCAGGTTAAGAATCTCTCCATGAGTGCTCGCGGCAATGAAG
>Ga0208522_1000377_pt1 | contig 30403 bp, 27 predicted proteins | sample ETNtaG_25_FD_185763 | JGI IMG/M metagenome (GOLD analysis project Ga0208522, IMG submission 185763) | Marine microbial and viral communities from oxygen minimum zone, Eastern Pacific Ocean - ETNP201302SV86 (SPAdes) (version 2) | ecosystem: Environmental > Aquatic > Marine > Oceanic ... | reverse complement strand
AGACGACCGTGGTACCCGTCTCGTCAGTCATGGCCTCTCGGTTCCAGGATCAAGGACGGCCACCAGTGCGTCAGCCAGTCGGGCACAGAGTCGACCACGATCGGTAGCGCCCAACAACACCGGGTTGTTGATCCCCTGACCCAGCACGATGAGCAGGTCGGCCAGCTCATCCGGATCGCCGTCGACGATCCGCCCCGCCGCTTGGCCCAACTCCACGAACCGCCGATTAGCAACTCGGGCCGTACCCTCGTGACGTCGGTATGCATCGCGTAGCGAGCGACTCTCGGGTAGCCGGGCCAAGGCGGCTCGCATGACCAGTGCGTCGGCAGAGAAGGCTTCGCACAGGCCGTCAACCAAAGCGGTCATCGTCCCGGACAACCCGTGGTCCAGTAGGTGCTCCGCCGTCAGTGGGCGGGTACTGGCCTCCACCACCCCGTCTAGCGCCCGGTCGAAGGCGGCGGCCAGCAGGCCGTCACGCCCATCGGGAAACCGGTTGTAGATGGTGGCCACGCTCACCCCGGCGTCGGTCGCCACCTGCTCGGCGGTGAACGAGCCGTCACTCCGTAACCGAGCCAGCGTGGCCTCCACCAGAGCGGCACGGGTCCGGGCGGCCCGTCCGTCAGGGGCCCGTTCCGGCCCGACGATCTCGAAGACGGCCTCCTGACTAGACATACTCAAACTGTAGATCACTTCTATCCAAAGTTGACGTTTCTAGAAGGCTATTCTATATTTGTGCCCCATGTCCTCCCTCCCTAGGGTGACCGCGTCCGATCTACTTCCCGCCGCCCGGGCACTCGGACCGTCGCTAGCCGAACGCGCCGAACGCTCCGAGGCCGAACGCACCCTGCCCGACGACGTGGTGGCAGACCTACGCAATGCAGGGCTATTTCGCCTCCTCACCCCCGTCGACCTAGGCGGGCCGGAGGCCGACGTGGCCACCGCATCTCAGGTGATCGCCGAGGTGGCCCGCCATGACGGCGGCGCGGCGTGGTGTGTGATGATCGCCGGGACTACCTCCCTCATGGCCGGGTTCCTGACTGAGGACGTGGCCTCCCTGGTCTTCGGCTCCCCTGACTCCTGTGCCGGCGGATACGCCGCCCCGGTGGGAACCGCCACCCCAGTCGACGGAGGCCTACGCGTCTCAGGCACCTGGGCATGGGGCTCAGGTACCCGCCACTGCAACTGGATCGGCGGGGGCGCCCGCATCGTCGACCCCGATGGAAAACCGGCCCGCCGGGCTGACGGCCTGGTAGCTCCGTTCGTGTTCTTCGACCGCGACGACGTCGAACACCTCGACACCTGGCACGTCACCGGACTCTCTGGCAGTGGGTCGACTGACTACCGCGTCGAGGACACCTTCGTCCCCGAGGGCCGGTGGCTCCAGATGATGGACGCCACCCCTCGCCTCGACGGCCCCACCTGGCGCTTCCCCTTCTACGGAATGCTGGCCATCGGCATCGCCTCGGTGTCCATCGGCCTCTTGGATGGCGCCGTCGACCGATTTGGCGAGTTGGCCACAGCCAAGAAGCCCGAGGGCTCAAAACGAACGCTGGCTGAACGAGCCTCCGGTCAGGCGGCTCTCTCCACCGCTGAGGCCACCGCCCGATCCACCCGGGCCTTCCTACACGACGTCATCGGCGAGGCGTGGACCACAGCAGCAGCCGGCGACCCCCTCACCCTCGAGCACCGACGCAGCCTCCGACTGGCAGCCTGCGACGCTGCCCAGCGCTGCGCCGACGCCTTAATCACACTCGGACGTGAGGCGGGTGGAGCAGCGGTGTACCTCCGAGAACCGCTTCAGCGAAAGATCCGCGACGGCCAGGTCGCCGCCACTCACGCAATGGTGGCTCCCCGCATTCACGAGCTCACCGGCCGGCTGGCCCTCGGTCTCGAGACCGACACCACCCTTCTCTAGGGACTGGTCTCTAGGGTCTCCGGAACACCACTCCCCAACCGGCAGAAACCCGTGGACTTCACTCTTCCTCCCGACGACGATCCGAGACGCCTCGAGATACGCGTCTGGCTGGACACCCATCCACACCCCGATAGGGCCACGCTGGCCGCCGGTGGATTCATTGCCCCACACTGGCCCGGTCCATGGGGACGCGATGCCGATGCCGTCACCCAACTCATCATCGATGACGAGTTCCAGCGGGCTGGGGTTCGCATCCCCGGTGCCTCCATCGGTGTCGGCTGGGCTGGGCCGACCATCATCGCCGGAGGCACCCAGGCCCAAAAGGAGCGCTTTCTCCCACCGATGCTGGCCAACACGGAGGACTGGTGCCAGTTATTCAGTGAGCCCGAGGCCGGCTCAGATCTGGCGTCGCTGCGTACCAGGGCCGTGCGCGACGGCGACCACTACATCGTGAACGGCTCCAAGATCTGGTCCACCCGCGCCGATGTCACCGACTGGGGCATCCTGCTGGTCCGAACCTCCGACGACGGCCCGCCCCAGAAAGGCATCTCGTACCTACTGTTGGACATGACCACACCGGGCATCGAGGTCCGTCCCATAGTGGAGATGACCGGTGGCCGGCACTTCAACGAGACGTTCCTAACCGACGTGGAGATTCCTGTCGAGAATTTGGTGGGCACTGAGAACGAGGGCTGGCGCCTCGCCAAAGTAACGCTGGCTAACGAACGGGTGTCCCTCTCCCAGGGTGGCGTGCTATGGGGCCGCGGCCCCGACGACCCAACGCTGCTGGCCCGCATCCGCGATCTGGGCTGTGAAGACCCGATCCTTCGCCAACGGGTGGCTGACCTCTACACCGAGATGACGGTGTTGCGCCTTCTGAACCAGCGGGTCATGAGCGCCCAGTTGACCGGCGGCGATCCTGGGCCGTTGTCGTCAATCCGCAAGGCCATTGGCGACAAGCACGGACAGAAGGCCATGACGCTGGTGAAGGACCTCGAGGGACCGTCGACCATGCTGGACGGTCACTACCCGTATGAGGAGGACGAAGACCTCTGGGCATGGGGGCACTACTTCTCCCGAGCACTCACCATTGGAGGTGGCACCAGCGAGGTCCAACGCAACATCATCGGGGAACGCCTTCTGGGGCTCCCCCGTGAACCTCGACCCTGACCCTTCCTGAACAAGACCCCTAGAACGACCCAGAGAAAACAGGAGACAACCGGTGTCCGCCGATTCCCGATTCGACGAGTTTGAGTACATGCGGTTCGAGCGCGACGGCGACGTCTTAGTCGTCACCGTTGACAAGCCCGATGACGACCTGAACAAGGTCGATGCCCAGATGCACCACGAGTTAGCACTGCTGTTCAAGGAGTTGCGCGAAGAACGCGAAGCCCGAGCCGTGCTGCTGGCTGGCACCGAACAGGCCTTCACCGCCGGCGGCGACTTCGCCTGGTTTCCCCGGTTCGCCGAGCCCGGCTATGCCGCCGACATCCGCTTGGACGGCAAGTCGATCGTGTGGAACATGCTCGACGTGCACCTCCCCATCGTGTGCGCGGTGACCGGCCACGCCATGGGCCTCGGGGCCAGCATCGCCCTGCTGGCCGACATCACCGTGATGTCCGATACGGCCCGTCTCGGCGACCCGCATGTCAAGGTGGGGATCGTGGCCGGCGACGGCGGCACCGTGGCCTGGCCCCTGGCCGTCGGCCCGCAGTTGGCCAAGCGGTACCTGCTAACCGGTGACCCGGTCACCGCGGCCGACGCCGAAAAGATGGGGCTGATCGTAGAGTCGGCGCCCGACCCCGAGGCCTGCATGGCTGCCGGCCTGGCGTGGGCGAAGCGCCTGGCCGCCGGTGCCCCCCAGGCTGTGCAGTTCACCAAGCAGGCGGTCAACACGTGGATCAAACAGACTTGCGGCCCCGCCTTCGACCTGTCGACGGCCCTGGAGACGGTGACCTTCGCGTCGGAGGACTTCCACGAGGCCCTAGCCGCCCTAGCCGAAAAGCGCGAGCCCCGGTTCACCGGGAAATAGTCGATCAGAAACTGGAGAGCACCATGACCTTCGAGACGGGCGGAGCCCGCGGCAACGAGATCGGGCTGTTGGACGGCCTGATGACCAACCGGGCCATGCGCCGGTACAGCGACGAACCAGTGTCCGACGAGGACATCTGGACCTGTCTGCAGGCCGCCGTTCAGGCCCCCAGTGGCGGCAACATCCAGCCGTACCAGTTCGTGGTCGTGCAGGACCCCGTGCAGAAAGTCGGACTGGCAGAGATCTACCGACGCGGTTGGCGGCGCTACGAACCGGCTATCGCTCCCACCGAGTTCCCCAACGACGAGGTCCGCGAGGGCTGGGAACGCAACAGCCGGGCCACCGTGCATCTGGCCGAAAACCTCGAACACGTGCCGGTGCTGGTGCTGCTGCTCATGCCGTCCATCGACATGACGGTCCACGACGACGAGGGACCGATGCCCGTCGGCCCGACCCACGCCTCGGTGTACCCGGCTATCCAGAACTTCATGCTGGCCGCTCGGTCCCTCGGACTGGGTACGGCGATGACCACGCTGCACCGAATCTATGAGGACGACGTGCGCGAGTTGGTGGGCATCCCAGAGCGCTACGAGGTCCTGGCCTTGCTGCCCCTCGGTCACCCCACCGGAAAGTGGGGCGTGGCTCCCCGTCATCGGGGCGCCGACAAGATCACCTCATGGGACCAGTTTGGCGAGAAGCGAACGCCGTGAACCACGGGCATGGCTAACCAGAGGGCCGGGAATCACATGGCCCAAGGGGTTCGGGTCGGCGTGTCCATCCCGCCGGCTGGCTTCGCATCGCATGACGACGCAACTGCCTACGTGCACGGAGCAGCTGACGCGGACCTCGATCACGTGTTCACCGCCGACCACGTGTCGTTCTTCGACGGTCGCGGCATGGACGGCCTCATGAAGGTCTCCTGGCTAGCTGGCCTACATCCCACCATCGGCGTGTACGTCGGTGTGTACCTGCTGGCCCTGCGCCATCCGGTTGCCGTGGCCCGTCAGGTGGCAACGCTGGCCGAACAGGCACCTGGGCGACTGACCTTCGGTGTGGGCGTGGGTGGCGAGGACCGCCACGAGATGGAGGCGGTGGGCGTTGACCCGTCAACCCGTGGACGTCGTACCGACGAGGCCCTCGACGTGCTGCGACCCCTTCTGGCCGGCGAGGCGGTCGACCACCACGGTGAGTTCTACGACGCGCCTGACGTCTCGATCCGCCCCGCGCCGACTCCACCGGTACCGGTAACCGTGGGTGGCCGGTCCGACGCGGCTGCCAGACGGGCCGGTCGACGGGGGGACGGGTGGCTTGCTTCATGGTGCTCGCCACGCCGGTTCGCCGAAGGCGTGCACATCGCTGAGCAGGCGGCCGCTGCGAGCGGCCGTGACGCCGTGGCGTGGCGACACGGCTACCAAATCTGGGTGGGCCTGGGTGACACGCCGACCGAGGGTGCGGCGCTACTGGCCCCCGCCATGGAGAAGTTCTACGGCGCGCCGTGGGCAGCCTTCGAGCGCTACTCGCCGGTCGGCACGCCAGCCGACATCGTGGAGTGGCTCCGACCGTTCATGGATGCCGGAGCGGTCGACTTCAACTTGGCTCCCATCGCGGCGACCGACGCCGAGCGGGTAGCTGGTGCAGCCGAGATCCGCCGCCTCCTAGTCGACTAACCACCCATGCCAGCCCGCGCCAGCTAGTAGTCAACCCAAGGACGCTGGTGCACCAGAGACTGGCATCGCGCTCTCCGGACCGACCACCGTCAATTGGTCGTCGGCCTCCAACACCAGGTCGTCCTCGACGGGCAGGGCCACACCGAAGCGACTCACCGCAGCTACCGAAACCTCCTCGGGCAGGCTCAGATCGCCAATGCGCCTCCCGATCAGCCCCGCATCCAGGCCCTCGGGTAACAAGGCGTACTGGCGGACAGTCTGTCCGGGTAGCAACGCCGTCTTCACCTCGTCCTCGGTGGCCGCCTGCCCGCACGCCCGTGCCCCGGTATGCAAGAACCCCGCCAACTCTCCGGCCAGGCGGAGCGCCCGGCCTGGCTCGGCGGTCGTCCCAGCAAGGAAGAACAGGGCGTTGACCCGCTCCCCCGAACCGCCCCATGCTGCCGGAATGCGGATGCCCGACGACGCCCGAACGATGACCAACTGATCGACGTCCAGCACCTCGAACAGGGCCACCGGTGTAGCCGTCGGATGGTCCGACGACGGCTGGATCCACAACGACCCGGTCTCCAAGAACCGTTCGGTGACCCGCTCCGTGGGCACCCCGATCCGATCCGACAGCACCGTCGATGCACGGGCGGCCGCCTCACCGATGTCGGCTCCCTCGGGGATGGACAGCACCACAGCCCGGGCGATAAGGCCTGCGTAGTCGTCCCGGTCCCGAAGGCCGTGGCCAGCCATCGCCGCGCTGATCTCTCGCTCCAAGGAGTCGTCGGCCTCCCGACCCCACCGGCGAAACACGTGGCGGATGGCGCCCGCCCTATCGGTACGCGGCGTGGCATACAGGTGGTGCCAGGCCCATCCGACAGCGGTCACCACGCCCACGAACACCAAGGCAGCTGATCCCAAACGGGAGATCAGGTACCCGGAGATGGCGATGCCGACCAACTGGGTCCAGGGGTACAGGGGCGACCGGAACGACGGCGCGTACGATTTGATCTCGGAGGCCCGCAACACCAGTACTGCCAGGTTCACCAGGCCCAAGGTGAGCAAAACAAAGGCGCTGGCGAGTTTGGCGATTGACTCGGCGTCGAAGGCCAGCACCACCAATGCAATGGCCGCCCCCGTGGAGACAACGCCGAACACCGGAGTACCGAACCGGCCCAGACCACCCATCCAGGCCGGAAGCAGGCCGTCGCGAGCCATGGCCATCGGGTAGCGAGCGGCGGCCAGGATGCCGGCGTTGACCGCCGAGGAAAAGGCGGCCAGCGCCGCCACCACGACGAGCCACACCCCCACCTTCGGGAGCACGGTCTCGGCCGCCGTGTGGATTGGCGCCAGATCGCCGTGCAGTACATCGGCCGGCACCACGGCCACGGTCACCAGTACGCCGAGGGTGTAAAGCACCGTTGCCGTAGCCAACGAGAGAGCCATGCCCTGTGGGATGCGCTGGCTGGGGTCCTCAACCTCCTCAGCGGCGCTGGCCACCTTGGTGAGGCCGCCGTAGGACACGAACACCAGCCCGATGACCGCCACCAGACCGGAACCCCCGTGGGTGAAGAACGGGTCCAGGTTCGAACCGTCGACCCCCCGATCGGCGGTCTCCCACAGCCCCTGAACCACGAACCACGCCATAGCTGAGAGGACGACCACCACGAGTCCCAGTTGCATCGACGCGCTTGCCTTGGAACCGACCACGTTGACCAGCGTGAACAAGCCGATCAGGACGAGGGCCAGCATCGTGGGGTCGACGTCCACGATGAGGACCAGGTAGGCGCTCATCCCGACCATGGCGAAGGCGTCCTTGAGGACGAGCGACAGCCAGGTCCCGAAACCGGCCACCGTCCCCACCGCGGGGCCGAGCGCCCGCTCCAGGAAGTAGTAGGCACCCCCGGCCTTAGGTAGTGCGGTGGCCAGCTCGGACACGCTGAGCATGGCCGGCACGGCCAGACACCCGGCCAACAGGTAGGCCAGCACGGCCGACGGTCCGGCCTTGGCAGCAGCCAACCCGGGCAGAAGGAACAGACCCGACGAGAGCATGGCCCCGGTGGACAGAGCGAAAACATGGCGGAGGCCCAGCGAGCGCGTCAGCCGGCCGTGGTCGCCCTTACGCTCGGACTTCCCCATGAATGGACCCTAGATGGTGAGCGAAGCCAGGAAGTCCAGCAGCGCCGCGTTGGTGCCCACCGCATCCTCCTGCTGCATCCAGTGACCTACCCCGGGCAGGATCACCGAGTCATGCAGGCCGGGCAGGGTCTCGCCGTAGCGGGCGATGCTCCCGGCTCCCCAGATCGTGGGGCCGTCCTTTTCCCCGCCGATGTAGAGGGAGGGCTGCCGGATCGAAGCTTCACGCCATGCCCGCAGGTCGACCCAGTCGTGGTCCACGCAGCGATACCTGTTGAGGCCGCCGGAGAACCCGGCACGGGCGAACTCGCCAACATAGAAGGCGATGTCGTCGGCGTCCTGCCATGCCAACGGGCCATCCGGATAGTGGAACCGGTCGTCCAGCCGGCCCCCCGGGGCTACGGCAAACCCAGCCGGTGCTCCCGGCATCGGGGGCGGCGCGTCGCCCGAGGCGCTGAAGATCATCCCCTCCAACCAGTGGGCCGGGTCGGTTCCGATCTCGGCTTCGGCTACCCCGGGTTCCTGGAAGTACTCGATGTAGAACATGTCGTCACCACCCATCATCCGGAAGATGTCGGTGGGCCTGAACTCGTTGGGCGGGGTGTAGGCCACGCTCAGGAGTGCCACCGCCCGAAAGACGTCGGGTCGGAGGAGCGCTGCCGTGCTGGCAATGGGCGATCCCCAGTCGTGGCCAACGATCACCGCCTCGGTCGCCCCGAGGGCCTCTACCACCCCGACGCAATCACCGACGAGGTCGACCAGCCGGTAGTCGTCGATCGCGTCGGGCGCTTCGGACGAGCCGTAGCCCCGCACGTCAATGGCTGCCGCCCGGAAGCCTGCGGCAGCGACCGCCGGTAGCTGGTGCCGCCACGAGTACCACGATTCGGGGAAGCCGTGAACGAACAAGACCAACGGGCCGACCCCCGAATCACCTCCCATCTCGGCCACGTGGATACGCGTGCCGTGGGCGTCCACGTCGTGGCGGGTCAGCCCTACCGCGGTCAGATCATCCAGTGTCGTCATGTTTGTGGTTTCCCGTTCGTCTCCGCTGGATCCTCAACCCGGACCCCACGCACGAGGCTGCCATGGGCCATTGCCTCGGTGACCATCCGGTCGCACCCGCCAACCACCGCGGCCTCCACGGCCAGGGCATCACGGATGTTCAGGCCTACCTCGTCGGCCGCGTCGGCAGCAGCCAGCACAAGCGAGGCATCGGCGGGTACCACGGTGAGTTCAGCCAACTCCGCTAGGGCACGCCGGGCCACCATGGCCGAGAGGGGGCGTGCCATCTGGGTGGTGACGACTTCCAGAAACTCGGCCAATACCGGACCCGATACGACCAACGCGGGGCCGTCGGTAGCCCCGATCGACGCCCGGGCTGCGGCCTGACGTTCTGGCTCGTCATCGTCGAACAGCCTGGTCAGGATCGAGGCGTCCACGAAGGTCCGAGCCGCCATCAGGTATTCCAGCCCGGATCGGGGCTCGCTCCGGTGATGGGTCGACCGCCAGAACCAGCCGCCGAGGAGACCGACAGGGCCACGAGCCGGCGGCGTGCCGCATCCACCCGGTCGGCAGCCGAGTAGGCGGTCAGAAGTTCGCGAACCACGGCATTGACCGAGGTGCCTTCCTCGGCGGCCCGGACCCGGGCCCGGTGTAACAAGTCATCGTCAACGGCCAGGGTCAGGTTTGCCACGGGTCGACTTCCTTTCTCGAATCCCTAGAATCCTGTGTTTCACATATCTCGTGTAGCACAGGATTCTAGATTCAAGTCAGTTGTCGACCGTGGATCCAGTCCCTATCGAGGTAGCAGCCCTGTAGATATCGCTCAGGATCGGCCTCACCATGCCGGCCGTGAAGTACCCGTTCGTTGTCGAACACCAGGCACTCTCCGGGCGCCAGAGTGAACCGGTACTCCAGATCCTCACGATGCAGCATCTGGGCAAAGGTCCGGAATGCCTCGTAGAAGGCTGTCATCTCGTCGAACGGCTGGTCGAACGGTGCGGCTGACCGGTTGTTGTATCGGACAGCCCGGACGGCCCCTGCCTCGGGCCCACCCTCCTCCACCTCGATCAACGGGCCCCGATTTCGTAGATCGAAACCGTCTCCCGACCAGCGGAACGGCACGCTGCGGGTTGATAACAGTTCAAAGGCCCCCGGCTCCTCATCTCGTAACAACTCGGCAGCCCGGAAGCCGTCGACCAGTACCGTCACCCCACCCACGTCGCTGGCGACTAGGCAGTGCAGCAACTGGTACCCGGGAACCGGCCGGCGATACGGGTTGTCGGTGTGCACGTTGAGTGCCCGCGGCGTGAAGGCCAGATTGGTCGGGTTGGCCTCGGCCCGTACGTGAAAGATCTCGCCGTAGTTGGTCTCGCGGACCGGGCCCCACAGGTTCGCCACGTCGACGATGTCCGCCCCCGTGCCAGTGGCGCCCGGCCCCTCAGCATCGTTCCCCACGGCCAAGCCATCCACGATGGCCAGGCCGTCGCGCACGAGTGCCCTGGTGATGGCCTGCCACGCCTCGAGATCCTGCCGATCGGTCCATGGCAGCCGCTGGACCGACAGGTCGGCAGCCCCCCAGGAGACCGGTCGCCCAGATGATGTGGTCACGGAACCGTCGTAGCGATTGGCTTCCAGCCATACCTCGTCATAGACGCTGGTCACGCCATCAGGGCCGAACGCCACCACCAGACGACCGTCGACCACCTCAGCCGACATTGCGGAGACTTCGTCTGCCAACTCGGTGACGTCGAAGAGGCGCTGGTCGTTGTCCCCGTGACGCGACGCCTCGTCCCGGGCGTTGTCCCTAAGCCACAGGGCGTGGAACCGCACCGGACCGGCGGCCATCTCGACGGTGACCACGTCGCCGGCCGGGCCGACCGAGGCACCGAGGAGGCTCATCGCCGCAGCTCCGGCGCACCGAGCAGGTACTCCCAGTGCTCAATCGGCGGGATCTCCAACCCGTCCACCCGGTTCCCGTCGATCTTGCCACCGTCGTCCCAGCCTCGAACGGCGAGTGCGGCGGCGGCGAACGGCTCGGATTCAAATGCCGCCGCCTCCACGGCCGACATAGGCCCACCCTGCAGTCGAAGGGTCCCCACCGAGGCCGGGCTCAACTCGGCCTCATAGCCCGGGTCCACGAAGCACCGGTACCGCTTGGCTGCCACGTGCAGGCGTACCGGCTCGCTCACACCGTCCGCGAAGCGCACGGCCACCCAGGCCCCGCCGGTCGTCCCGTGGTCGGTCACCCCGAATGCCGAGTCCGGTTCGTCCAGGAAGTGCCCCACGTCGTGCAGTAGAGCAGCCAACACCAGGGCGTCATCGGCGCCGGCGACATGAGCCAACGCCGCAGCCTGACGGGCATGTTCGGCCATCGTCACCCTCTCGCTGTAGGTCTCATGGCCCCGGGCGGCAAACAGCGCCCGCACCTGATCAGGCACCGGATCCTTCATGTCGCGCATCATGCCCGCTGGGGACCCCGGCGACCAGCGGGAATAGGTTCGACCCGTTCGTCCAACCCACACACCCCCCGGAGAAACACCATGGCAATCGGCCCCGGCCTCCACATCGAAGATCCCAGCGATCCGTCCCTCGACCTGCGCATGTCCGACGGCGCCCGCCCGCTCTACGAGCAGGTGAAGGCCTTCATCGCCGAGGAGATCGAACCAGTCACGCTGAAGTTCCACCGTCTGGGCACCGAACGCACCGAGCACTGGGGTCACCATCCCGGTCAGATCGAGATTCTCGAAGCCCTCAAGGTCAAGGCACGCGAGGCCGGCCTGTGGAACTTCTTCCTCCCCGACGCCGAAACCGGAGAGGGCCTGTCCAACTTGGACTACGCCTACATCGCCTCCGAATTGGGTAAGAACCCGCTGGCCTCCCAGAGCATGAACTGCTCGGCCCCCGACACCGGAAACATGGAGGTCATCGAACGGGTCGGCACCCCCGAACAGAAGAAGCAGTGGCTCGAGCCGCTACTCAACGGCGAGATTCGCTCGGCGTACGCCATGACCGAACCCGATCTGGCCTCCTCAGACGCCAAGAACATTGCCTGCCAGGCCGTACTAGACGGCGACGAGTGGGTCATTAACGGCACCAAGTACTACATCTCTGGCGCCGGTGACCCCCGCTGCAAGGTGATGATCACCATGGTCCAGACCAGCCCCGACGGACCCCCGCACCGCCGCCAGTCGCAGATCCTGGTCCCCATCGACACCCCCGGGGTCACCATCGACCACCCCATGCAGGTGTTCGGTGATGACGACGCCCCCCACGGTCACATGCACATAACGTTCAAGGACGCCCGGGTGCCGGCCGCCAACCTCCTGCTCGGCGAGGGACGGGGCTTCGAGATCTCCCAGCTACGCCTCGGGCCCGGTCGCATCCACCACTGCATGCGATCCATCGGTGCTGCCGAGCGGGCCATCGAGTTGATGTGTCGACGGGGGCTCCACCGCGAGGCCTTCGGCAAGACCATCTCTCACCTGGGCAAGAATATGGAGGTCATCGCCCGGGCCCGCATCGAGATCGAGGCCATGCGACTCATGGTGCTTCGCGCCGCCAAGGCCATGGACACCATGGGCAACGCCGAAGCCCGGGTCTGGATCAGCGCCGTGAAGGCCATGGTGCCCGAGAAGGTCTGCCAAATCATCGACGCCGCCATACAGATTCACGGCGCCACCGGTGTCTCCCAGTGGACGCCGCTGGCCGCCATGTACACCCAACAGCGCACGCTTCGCCTAGCTGACGGCCCCGACGAGGTACACCACTTCGTGGTGGCCCGCTTCGAACTGAACCGCTACCAGGACGGCCCCGGCGACATCCCTATGACCTCGCACACCGGCCCGGTGTTCGCCGGACCCTGATCCTCTAGCCCGCCACCGACCTGCTCCGCCCAGCCACAGGAATAGAGACCCCGATGACCGACGACCCGCGCGCCCATAAGCCGGCCGCCGCCCAGACCCGTGCCGACCTCGAGGCCTTCGCCGCCTCGCTGCCACCCGACGACGGCACCGACGCCGCGGACGTGGCTCGGGGCTTCATCGCCACCCGGACCGATCCGGTCATCGACAAGATCGAACCCAACCCGTGGCTGCCCATCAGCTGGGATCTCTCGAAGTCGGACTTCGTCCACGGACCCTGCCCCGACACCGTCAACCCTTCGTTGTGGCGTCAGGCCGGATTCAACGCCCAGCACGGCCTCTACGAGGTGATCGACGGCTTCTACCAGGTGCGCGGGTTCGACACCTCGACTGTGACCTTTATCCGGGGTCACGAAGGGTGGGTGGTAATCGATCCTCTCACGACCACGGAGACGGCCCGGGCCGCCTTCGAGCTGGTCACCGAGCAGCTCGGCGAACGTCCGGTCACCGCCATCATCTACACCCACTCCCACATGGATCACTTCGGCGGAATCCTCGGCGTGGTCTCCCAAGAGCGGATCGATGCCGGCGAGGTGCCCATCGTGGCCCCCGAGGGGTTCGTCAAGGAGGCCGTCTCCGAGAACCTGCTGGCCGGGCCGGCCATGGGACGCCGGGCCATGTACCAGTTCGGGATGCTCCTCGATTGGGACGAGCACGGGCACGTCGACCAGGGTCTAGGCAAGGGCGTACCCACCGGATCGTCGTCCCTCGTGCCGCCCACCATCGAAATCACCGAGACCGGCCAGGAGTTGGTGCTCGACGGCGTCCGGATCGAGTTCCAGCTCACGCCCGAATCCGAGGCGCCAGCCGAGATGCACTTCTACTTCCCGGACTACCGGGCCCTGTGCATGGCCGAGAACTGCACCGGCACCATGCACAACGTGCTCACCCTGCGCGGCGCCCTGGTGCGCGACACGCTCATGTGGAGCCGTTACATCGACGAAGCCATGGACCGCTGGGGGGACGTGTCTGACGTGGTGTTCGCCAGCCACGGCTGGCCACACTGGGGCGCCGAGGCCGTGAACGGCTACCTGACCCGTCAGCGGGACCTCTACCGCTGGCTCCACGACCAGTCCATGCGGCTCATCAATCTCGGCTACTCACCCAATGAGATCTCGGCCAACATCGACCTGCCGCCCGGGTTGTGGGCCGATTACCACTGCCACGGCTACTACGGCACGGTCAGCCACAACGTGCGGGCCGTCTACCAGCGGTACATCGGCTTCTACGACGGACACCCTTCCAGTCTCGACCCCTACGAGCCCGCTGAGGCCGGTCGGCGCTACGTCGACTTCATGGGCGGGATGGATCAAATCCTGGCCAAGGCGCGCGAGTCCTACGAGGCCGGTGACCACCGGTGGGTGGCGGAGGTGCTGCGCCATGCGGTGTTCGCCGATCCGACGTGTGAGGAGGCCCGGCTACTTCAGGCCGACGCCTTCGAACAGCTGGCCTATCGGGCCGAGGCCGGGCCGTGGCGCGACATATACCTGACCGGCGCCCAGGAACTCCGCAACGGTTCCATCGCCATCGAATCGATCAACCGTCCCCGGCCCGAGATGATCATGGGGATGGACCTCCAGCAGGCCTTCGACCTGCTGGCCGCGTCTCTCGACGGGGTGGCCGCGGCGGCCATCGGCCCGCTGACCGTCGACTGGTACCTCAATGACACGGGCGAATTGAACAACACGGTGCGCCTCGAACTGTCCAACGGCACCCTCCATTCACTGCCCGGCGCTACGCACGCGTCGGCCGATGTGGTGGTGCACGGCAACCGCAGCCAGCTAAATCGGCTCTTCGCCTCGGATGCCACGGGTGTCAGCCTGCTCGACGAGGGCGCCATCACTGCCGAGGGCAAGACCGATCGGCTGCGGGCCCTGTTCGCCTGCGTGACGGACTTCCCCCGCTTCTACAACATCATCGAACCCTAAGCCTGACCCGATCTACTGGGCCGATCAGTTGGCGGTCTCGGCACGGATTTCGGCGCCGTGCTCGTCGTTGGACGGCGGGCGCCGGCGAACCGTCGGTGGGGTGGTCGACATCCGGATCGGTGAGCGAACCGACCGGAACGCCTCAGTTCGTCCACCGGTCGACCCACCGTCGTCCAGGACGGCGATCGGATCTAGACCGAGGGCCTCGGCATCCAGGAACGCCTGACGCACCGTGTTGATGGGACCAGCCGGAATGCCCGCGGCCCGCAGAACCACCAGCCAACCGGCGGCCGTGTTGGTGGCCAACACCGACTCGATCTCGGCTTCCAGGTCGTCGGCATTGACCATGCGTGCCGCGTTATCAGCGAACCGCTCGTCGGTCCGCCAGTCGTCGCGGCCAAGGGCCTCACAGAGCTTCTCCCACAGGGCGGGGCTGGCCGCCGCGATGGCCAGCACCCCGTCGGCGGTGCGGTACGGCTGGTAAGGGACGATCGACGGGTGGCGGTTGCCCTGACGCCCCGGGTCGGTGTCGGCCACCACGTGCCCCGAAGCCACGTTGAGCAGCCCGGCCAGGGCAGCCGACATGAGCGAGACCTCCACGTGCTGGCCTTCGCCACACTCCCGGCGCTGCTCGACGGCCGCCAGGATGGCGATGGCTGCGTAGAGGCCGGTCAGGTTGTCGACCATGGCCGACCCGATCTTGGTCGGTTCGCCGTCGGCCTCGCCGGTGATGGCCATCACCCCGCTCATCGCCTGCACCAAAAAGTCGTAGCCAGCCAGCGTGGCGCCATCACCGGTACTGCCGAACCCGGTGACCGAACAGGTGATGACGCCCGGATGCTCAGCGGCCAGGGTCTCCCGGTCCAGGCCGAACCGGGCCATGGTGCCGACCCGGAAGTTGTCGACCACCACGTCGGCGGCCAGAGCGAGCCGGCGGGCCACCGCCAGGTCATCAAGGTCTCGCAGGTCGAGAGCGATGCTTCGCTTGTTGCGGTTCAGGCCCAGGTAGTAGGTGCTGGTCGCCTCGTCGCCATCACCCCACCACGGTGGGCCCCAGGTGCGAGTCTCGTCGCCCACCCCGGGTTGTTCGACCTTGACCACATCGGCGCCTAGGTCGGCCAGAACCATGGTGGCCATGGGCCCGGCCAGCACTCGGCTGAAGTCAGCCACCCGAAGGTGCCCGAGCGCTCCTGGGGGCGGCTGCGAGCTGGTCTCATCGGTCACGAGCCGGAGTCTCGCAGCGCCACTCCCGCCGTACAACAGGCCCATGTTCGAGCGGACGCCGGGACCGAGCATCAGAAAAATGCGGCTCATCTCTTGCATTGGGGCTTGATCGTGGAGAGCATCCCGCAGTGACCATGACTCCGATCAACGAGCCGTCCACCGGATCGGCAACCGGTCCCGAACTGGGGCAGGTCCGTCGGGGTCGCGATGCACGAGCCGCCAAGCGCCGTACCCGGGTGCAGACCTGGTTACCCGAACTGGAGCGGAAAATCCCTTGGGTGGACCTGCTGACTGAGGAACAGGTCCAGACAATCCACGACGCCTCCATGGACGTCATCGAGGAGGTGGGCATCGAGTTCCGCTGCCCCGACGCCATCGCCATGTGGACGGCCGCCGGTGCCTCGGTTGACGGCGTTCGGGTTCGCATCGACCGCGAACTCCTCATGTCGCTGGTCGGCACCGCCCCATCCTCGTACACCATGGTGGCCCGAGATCCCGCCCACACCGTGACGGTGGGCGACGGGAAGACCATCTTCACCCCCTCCTACGGCGCCCCGTACGTCCTCGGCCTGGACGGGGTCCGGCGCCCGGGAAGCATCGAGGACTTCCGGAACTTCACGAAGCTCAACCACCTCTCACCCGCCCTGCACATGTCGGGCGGCGTGGTCTGCGAACCCATGGACATACCAGTCCCCAAGCGACACCTCTACATGACCGAGAGCCTGCTGAAGTATTCGTCCAAGCCGTTCATGGGCGCTGTGACGTCGATTGAGCGAGCCGAAGACAGCCTCCACATGGCCGGCATCGTCTTCGGGCAGAAATTCGTCCGGAACACCACCGTCATGACCTGTCTGGCTAACGGCAACACGCCGCTGGTATGGGACAAGACCATGCTGGACAGCGTCCGAGTGTTTGCCGGCGCCAACCAGGCCACCCTGTTCAGCCCCTTCGTGCTCGGAGGGGCGTCTACCCCGGCATCGACGGTCGGCGCAGTGATCCAGGTCAACATCGAGGCCCTGACCGGCGTGGCCTTCTCCCAGCTGGTCCGGGCCGGCGCACCCGCCCTGTACGGCCAGTGGCTGTCCACTGTCTCGATGAAGACCGGTGCCCCACAGGCCGGCACACCGGAGATCTGCCACATGAACCTGCTCACCGCCCAGATGGCCCGCCACTATCGGCTGCCATCGCGCTGCAGCGGCTCGTGCACCAGCTCCAAGATGGTCGACGCCCAGGCCGGCTACGAAGCAGCCCGCAACATGTACGGCGTGCTCATGGCTGGCACCAACTTCGTACTGTCGACCACCGGCTATCTGGAGAGCGCCATGTGCCAGAGCTACGCCAAGTGGGTGCTGGACAGCGAGCAGTTGGAGATGATGATGCGCCTCGGCGGCGGTGTCTCGTTCAACGACCTCGACGAAGTGCTGGCCACCATGCGCGAGGTCCCCCCGGGCGGCCACCATCTGGGAACTGCCCACACGCTGGCCAACTTCCAAACAGCGTTCTCGATGCCCGAGATGATGAACAGCGACAACTACGAACAGTGGCTGGCCGATGGAGCCCTTAGTGCCGAAGACCGGGCCGCCGCCAAGTGCCGACAACTCCTCGACGAATATGAGGAGCCCAACCTGCCCGACGACGTCCGTACCGAACTCGAGGAGTACGTGGCCCGCCGCGATGCCGAACTTCCCAATCTGGTTTCCTGAGAATCTGGCCGAGAAGGACCCCACCATGAACACTCCAACCGACCCACCCCTGCTCCACGGCGTCTGCGCCGCCATGAGCTCCCCGTTCGACGACTCTGGCGAGTCGGTAGACGAGGGCCGCCTCCGCGACCACATCGACAGCCTCGTGGAGGCCGGTGTGCACGGTCTAGTACTGGCCGCCGGCACCGGCGAGTTCGCCTTCCTCTCAGCCGACGAGAAGGAACGGATCTTTCGCATCGGCATCGACCAGGTGGCCGGTCGCATCCCGGTGATCTGCCAGACGTCGGCCATCACCACCGTGGATGCCATCGAGAACTCCCGGGCCGCCATCGACCTCGGAGCAAACGCCGTGATGGTCCTCCCTCCCTACTTCGAGGGGCCGTTCGAACGGGGCGTCCTGTACCACTACGAGAAGTTGGCCCGGGCCGTCGACGCCCCGATCGTCCTGTACAACATCCCGGTCCAGTCCGGCTTCGACATCACGCCGGACCTGTACCGCCGGCTCATCGCCATGGAGAACATCGACTACATCAAGGATTCCACCGGTGACCTCATCCGACTCCAGCAGTTGGTCGGGATCGGCGGCCATGTGCTGGCCGGGGCCGACCCGCTGGCCCCCTTCGCCCTCATGGCCGGCAGCGCCGGGTGGATTTGGGGGGCGGCCAACGTCATGCCACATGAGTGCGTGGCCCTCTACAACCACATCACGGCTGGCCGCCACGCCGAGGCCATGGGACTGTGGCGCCAGATGCTCCCCGCCAACCTCTACTTCTGGGACAACCCGCACGAGGCCGAGTACAACGCAGCGGTCAAGACGGCCACCAACATGGTGGGTCGCGCCATTGGTCCCTGCCGTCGCCCGGTCATGCCCATGTCCCGTCAGGGCCGAGTCGCTCTGCAGGCCGCACTCTCCACCCTCCCCGTCAACGGGGTCGACCGCGACCGCCTCGTCTTTCGCGAATGGGAGGACGAGCGGGACTGGCTCGTCCAGATGACCAGTCGCGCCGGCGTGGGCCGTGCTGGAGCCAGTCGCTTCGAAGTAGGCAGTACACGACCGACCACTACCCAAAACGGGAGCAGCAACTGATGGCACTCGACCTCGCCGATCCGACCGCACTGGCCGCGTCGATCAACCCACCCACCCGGGCCGTCATCGGTGGCCGCAGCGTGGAGTCAGCCTCCAGAAAGACGTTCGCCACCCTCAATCCGGCCACCGGCACCGAGTTGGCCCAAGTATCGGAATGCGATGCCGAAGATGTCGACCGAGCGGTCACGGCGGCCCGAACTGCCTTCGAGGACGGCCCATGGGGCCATCTGGCCCCCGCCGACCGTAAACGCCTAATCCTGCGATTCGCCTCGCTCGTCGAGGCCCACACCGACGAACTGGCCATCATCGAGACCCTGGAAGCCGGCAAGCCGATCAGCGACTGCTCGGGACTGGACGTCCCCGACCTGGTAGCCACCCTCCGGTGGCACGCCGAGGCGGCCGACAAGCTCTACGACCAACTCTCGCCGTCGGGCCCCGGTCGGGTCGGCATGGTGGTGCGCGAACCCATCGGTGTGGTGGGCGCCGTGCTGCCCTGGAACTACCCGCTGATGATGGCCGGCTGGAAGATCGGCCCAATCCTGGCCGCCGGCAACACGTGCGTCGTCAAGCCGGCCGAGCAAACCTCCATGTCGACCATCCGCATCGCCGAACTGGCCATCGAGGCCGGCATCCCCGACGGCGTGCTCAACGTGGTCCCAGGATTCGGCGAGACGGCCGGGGCGGCCATCGGCCTACACCCCGACGTGGACTGCGTGGCCTTCACCGGTTCGACCGAGGTGGGTCGCCACTTTCTGCGCTACTCGGCGGACTCCAACCTCAAGGAAGTCCTGCTGGAGTGCGGCGGCAAGAGCCCGGTCATCGTCATGGCCGACGCCGATGACCTGGACGCCGCAGCAACCGGAATCTGCGAGGGCATCTTCTGGAACGGTGGACAAAACTGCAGCGCCAACTCTCGTCTCATCGTGCAACGATCAGTGGCCGACGAGCTACTGGAACGGATTGCCGAACGCAGCCACGACTGGGTGGTCGGCGATCCCCTGGTATCTGAGACGACCATGGGCGCCATGATCGAGGAGGCCCACCTGGACAAGGTGCTGGGCCACATCTCTGACGCCCACGAGGCCGGCTCGACGTGTCTGGTAGGCGGCAACCAGGTCCGTCAGGAGAGCGGCGGCTGGTTCGTGGAGCCCACCGTGTTTACCGACGTGGACCCCGATAGCCGTCTGGCCCGCGAGGAGGTCTTCGGACCGGTACTGGCCGTGACCACCTTCGACACCCCGGAGGAGGCCATCCGCCTGGCCAACGACACCGACTACGGCCTGGCCGGCACGATTCACACCACCGATCTACGTACCGCCCATCTGGCAGCCCGGGCCATTCGGGCCGGCACGGTAGCCGTGAACTGTTACGGCGAGGGCGACATCACTACCCCGTTCGGTGGCTTCAAGCAGTCGGGCTTCGGCGGACGCGACAAGTCCATCACAGCCCACGAGCAGTACACCGAGCTCAAGACCATCTGGATGGACCTGTCTTGACCCCGCTTCAAACGGAGCTGTCCTGATTCCATGGGCGCCGTCACCCTCCTACCCGACGCCCGTCGCGACAACGGGTGGTTCGAGATCCTCAAAGAGGTGCCACCCGCCGCGCCCCTGAGCGGCCCGACCGAGGCCGATGTGGTCGTGGTGGGCGCGGGATTCACCGGCCTGGCGGCGGCCCGGCGGCTCGGCCAGTTGCGCCCCGACGCCCACATCCTCCTGTTGGAGGCCGGGCGTATCGGCAACAACGCTGCGGGCCGGTCGTCCGGGTTCGGCATCGACCACGCCCACAACATCCGATCCGAGGGCTTCGCTGACACCGCCGAATTTGAGAAGCAGCAGATCGCCCTGAACCGAGCCGGTCTCTCGTACTTGGAGGAGGCGGTGACCGCCCACGGCATTGACTGCGACTGGTCGTGGACCGGCAAGACCCATGCCGCCTGTACCGACCGCGGCGTCCGGGACCTGAAGCACTTCGCCTCGACCCTGGACCGGATCGACGAGCCGTACGAACTACTGGACGCCGATGCTCTGGTCGACCGGCTAGGTATTGACCACTACCACCAGGGTCTGCACACACCGGGAACCGCACTCATGCAGCCCGCTGCCCTCTGTCGGGGCCTGGCCACCACCCTGCCGGACAACGTGGTGGTTCATGAGGAAACCCCGGTGACCTGGCTAGACGCCGGACCACCCCATGAGTTGTGGACCGACGGGGGCAGCGTCCGGACCCCCGAACTGCTTCTGGCCAACAACGGCTTCCTGGCCGGGTTCGGCTTCTACCAAAAGCACCTCATTCCGGTCGTCACGTGGGGCTCGATGACCCGACCGTTGACCGACGATGAGTCGACGTCGATCGGCGGGCACCGAACGTGGGGGGTCATCCCGGCCGCACCGTCGGGTACGACGGTTCGCCGGCTGGCCAACGGCCGGATCCTCGTACGGAACGTCTACTCCTACAGTCGCCACTCACTCGCCGGAGGGCGCCGACGCCAGCGGGCCGGCCGGTCCCACCGGAAGGCATTCGAGGCTCGGTTCCCCAGTCTCGCCGACGTGCCGTTCGAATACACGTGGGGTGGGGCCTTGAGTATGGCCCGCAACGGCGAACCGGTCTTCGGGACGGTCGCTGACGGCATCACGGCCGCCAGCGTCCACAACGGCACCGGACTCGCCAGGGGCTCCATCTGCGGGAAGTTGATCGCCGAGATGATGTGCGGCGAAGGCTCCGACCTGCTGGACGCCATGCTCGGCCGGGGTCGCCCCAATAAGAACGTTCCCGACCCGGTCCTCGGGTGGGGCGTTGAGATGTACGCCCGTCGGCTGCGCCTACAGTCCGGCCGCGAGATGTGATCCGGATGCCGGAACGAGGAAAGGCCGAATGACTGATTCATCTACCGGGCCAGCCACCGGGCCACGGGTCGCCCTGATCACCGGTGCCACGTCGGGGATCGGCCGGGCGTGTGCCTTGCGCCTCGCGGCCGAGGGCTTCACCGTGGTGGTCGGAGGCCGCGACGCCACCCGGGCCGACGCCGTGGTGGCTGAGGTCACCGCCGCCGGTGGGTTGGCCACCACCGCGCTGGGTGACGTGGCCGACCCGACCTATGGAGACGAGGCCGTCGGGTCCGCGATACGGGCCCATGGGCGACTCGACGTGCTGGTCAACGCGGCGGGCGTCATCACGAGGGCCAACGCCGAGGGCACCAGCGACGAGGAATGGCACCGGGTCATGTCCACAAACGTGGATGGCCTGTTCCGGTGTACTCGAGCCGCCCTTCCGGCACTGCGGGCCGTCGGGGGCGGAGCCATCGTCAACATCAGCTCGACCAACGGGCTGGTAGGCGGACCCGGACTGGCCGCCTACTGCGCCTCCAAGGGGGCGGTCACCAACCTCACCCGGGCCATGGCGCTGGACCACGCCCACGAGGGCATCCGCATCAACGCCGTCTGTCCGGGAGCTGTGGATACCAACATGCTCTACTCGGAACGTAACGACTCGCGAGAAGAGGTACATGCCATGAACATCGGCGGTATCCCCGAGGGGCGAATTCCCGCCGGTGACGAGGTCGCCCACGTGGTGGCCTTCCTGGCCGACGATCGGTCCCGACATGTGAACGGTGCCAACATCAGCGTCGACGGTGGGTACACCGCAGCATGAATGACGACCCGGAGGGAAACGGCCGGGTCACCGGCCGCATCGTCGTGGTCACCGGCGGCTCCCAGGGCATTGGGCGGGCCATCGTGAACCGATTCGCCGCCGAGGGCGCCACCGTCGTCATCGGCGACCTCACCGATCCGGGCAACCTGTTCCTAGAGAGTGACGCGGCCGGCCGCCGTGAGTGGGTGCCCCTCGACGTCACCAACGAGATCTCGATCCTGGAGTTCGCCGAGTCGGTGGCCGCCGTCCACGGCGGCGTCGACGTACTGGTTAACAACGCCGGAATCATGGACACCCGGGCCCTCGCCGATGAGACTGTGGCCGGCTGGGACCTCACCATGGCCGTCAACCTTCGGGGACCGTTCCTCATGGCCAAGCACCTCGTGCCGCTCATGGAAGGCCGATCCGATCCAGCCATCGTGAACATCGGCTCCATCGAGGGGCTGGGGGCCAATACTCTCCACTCCTCGTATGCGGCTTCCAAGGCCGGTGTACACGGCCTCACCCGCGCGCTGGCCGTCGAACTCGGTCCGGTGGGAATCCGCTGCAACGCCGTGGCCCCCGGCTGGATCGACACCGAACTAAACCGGGGTTACATCGACAAGCACCCAAACCGTGAGGAGGCGGTGGCCGACCTAGCCACGCTGCACCCGGTGGGCCGGATCGGCGAACCCGCTGACGTGGCGGCCACCGTGTCTTGGCTGGCCAACCCGGACGCCGGCTTCGTGACCGGCCAGGTGGTGACCGTGGACGGCGGTCGCATGAGCCGCCTACCAATCCCCGCCTCACTCTCCGACGACTGAGCCCAGCCAGCCGACCCCCATCCGGTCGGGTCGGGAGTGGTCAGACCAGGTCGGGATTTCGCCAGACGATGAGAACGGCGTTGCCGCCCACCGCTGGATCGTCCATGTAGTCGGGGATGGCACAGATGGCCTCGAACCCGTTCTCGATCTGGAAACTGAGCGTCGGGTCATAGAGTTCACCGGCCCGCACCAGGTCCACGTACTGGTCGGCCGACATTTTGTCGATCTGGTCCTTGTAGCCGGGGATGACCCCTCCGGCCACGATGCCCTTCTTGCCGAGGCGCCGGACGACATCCTTGCGGAGGACGTACAACTCCTGGCCGATCCCAAGACGGCGATAACCGGGATCCACGGCGATGGTCACGCCGTAGTACCAGTCCGAGTCGTCGGAGTGGTTGCCACACGAGTTGGCGCCGATCAGGTCATCCAGCGAGTGATGCGGGTCGTCGAAGTCGAAGTCGATGAGGATCCCGACACCCATGCCGACCGGCGTGTCACCGTCGAGGGCCACGAATCCGCCATCGGGGAATGTCTCGCACAGGGCCAGGATGTCCGGCACCTCGAGGAGGTCCTCGATGCCGGCCGTAGGAAAGGCTGCGCGTTCAATGGCCGCCAGTTCCTCTGCCCAACGGGCATCAATGGGTGCGTAGGTGATCTCCGGCGCGGAAGGTCCTCTGGCCGGGCGGCCCGTCCCAGGCGGCGTCTTCATGCAGGAAAAGGCACGTGGACGTACTCGTTCTGACTGGGCAAGCCCCAGACGGCCCAGAAGTCCAGCGTGGCGGGACGCATGATCGCCGCACCGCTGGACTCGATGTGGGTCGGTTCGACCGACACCTGGCAGATGGCCTCGTCGTCACGGGTCACGGCCATCAGATCCTCGACGCCGATGCCGTCGCGGTCCAACAGTTCGACGGCCCGATCGCGCCGACGAGTCGAGCTGGCCATCAGGCCATCCTGCTTGGGTGCCTGCCGGGCCAGCGCCTCGTCCCAGATGGCGTGGTTGGTATGGACCTGTGCGTTGTCGGCCAACGCCTCGGTAGGCCGGGCCGTGGGGAAGGCCTCGATCATGTGGCCGTCGCCGCTGGCGTCGAACGTCAGGAAGCTGTGGGCACCGGCGAGGTCAGCGTCGAGGATGGCGTCGCGGGCAGCCGCCGCCGAGTCGCAGGTGAGGGCATCACGCACCACCGACGTCCACATGACGCCCCGGCAGCCGTCGGTGGCCACCAGGTTGTTAATACCCACGCACACGCCGGCCTCGTTCATGCCCAGTTGGCCCAGGCATCCCGTGGTGGTGAACACCAGGGCGGCCGGGCTGTCATCGGGCCGGATCCGCAGCAGGACCACGTAGGGGGTGGCCGTGTCGTGCATATCCCACGTCTGGCCGTAGAACCCCTGCCCGTCACACCGTGCATCGGGGACGATGAACGCTGTGCAGTCATCCTCCTGGACCTCCAGGGGATGCCTCCCTCCGACCACCGATCGCACGGTGTCGACGAAGTCGGTGAATCCGCCAGCCACCACAGCCTCCTCGGGCGTGATGCCGGCGCCGTCGGCCAGGCCACACAGTTCGGAATACAGATCTACCGAGTGCGCCTCGTGGGCCGGCAGGCACGATCGGGCGATGTCGAGCACCTCGGTCCGGTCGATCTCGCCGCCCGCCCAGAAACTCGATCCAGCGAGGCGGACCCGTTCATCGGCGTAGGCCCGGATCTCATCTGCGTGGGCCATTCCGTGGGCGTGGCCCATGGCCTCGTGGCTTCCGGCCAGATCCAGGATCCGCAGGGGAGGTCGTCTCATTTCGTCAGTCTGGCTCAACCCCTTGCTGGATGCAAGGGATTCCGTCGCCATTATTCTCATAGGCGACGAATTTCGTTGTTAACAATTTATTCTACCACTGTTTCCGTCGTGTGACTGGAGGCCACTAGGTTGCCGAACCGGTGCAGGGTCCGGCTTACCGACTGCTCCCGTAGGTGGTGTCGAAGCTCCAGACGACCGCTGGACGTGACCGTCTCATCAACCACGTCGACCTCGGCGGTCACCGCGGCCCGACGCACCGTCTCGGACACGAAGCCCACTGCTCGGATTCGGCCGAACCGATGAGCCGACATGGACCTGACGAACGACGCGTCGTCCTCATCGCAAGCCCGACTCACCCGGGGAACCACTCCACAACGAGCCGCTGCTGCCAGCACCCGGTCGACCTCGGCAGGCGTCCCTCCGGGGCCGATCCGGATAATCAGGTCGGGATGGGGCCGATACCGGTGAACGTTCGCCTCACAGAACAATCCAGCCTGATCCTGATCCGTGCCGTAGTGGGTCTCCCACCATTCGCCGTCGGATGTCTCAACATCGGCGGCGTCCACCTCGTCGAGACCGCCCGTCGACTCCCAGGTGCCCAACTGCAGCAGGTAGTCGGGCCCACCGGCCTTCGCGCCGGTTCCGACCGACGACCGCTTCCAGCCCCCGAACGGCTGACGCTGCACAATGGCGCCAGTGATCCCCCGGTTGACGTAGGCGTTACCCACCTCGACGGCGTCCAACCAGCAGTCGATCTCGGCGGGGTCTAGGGAGTGGATCCCGCCGGTCAACCCATAGTCCACCGCGTTCTGAACCTCGAGGGCCTCGTCCAGGTCGGCCACCGCAATCAGGCCGAGAACTGGCCCGAAGACCTCCGTCCGGTGGAACGACGAGTCCGGGCGCACACCAACCTTGATGCCCGGCGTCCAGTGCCGACCCCACTCACCTCCAGGCAACGGGTCCAGACAACGGGGCTCCAGCAGCCACTCCTCGCCGGGGGCCAGCACAGTCAGCGCGTCCAGCAACTTGCCGGTCGGAGCTCCGACGAGCGGAGCCAGCACAGTGGCCGGATCATGCGCCGGCCCGGGTCGCAGCGAGCGAGCCGCGTCCACCACCTGGCGAAGGAAGCGTTCGTCGCCGGCTACCGACCCGACCAGGATTCCCAAGCTGGCCGCCGAGCACTTCTGTCCTTGGTGACCGAACGCCGAGGCCACCAGGTCGGCGGCCGCCAGGTCCAGATCGGCCTGCGGCGTGACCACCAGGGCGTTCTTGCCGCTGGTCTCGGCGAACAGCCGGAGGTTCGGGTCCCAGCAGCGGAACAGGTCGGCCGTCTCGTAGCCGCCGGTCAGGATCACCCCGTCGGCGGTGGTCACCAGGTGACGGCCCACCTCGTCGTCCGGCGTCCGGACAAACCGCAAAACGTCGGTCGGCACACCGGCCGCCCAGCACGCCTCGGCCACGATCTCCGCACACCGGGGCGTTTCCGGCGCTGGCTTGAATACCACGGCGTTGCCGGCGGCCAGCGCGGCCAGCGTCCCGCCCGCCGGAATGGCCACCGGGAAGTTCCACGGTGGGATGACGGCCACCACGCCCAACGGGCTGAACCGAGCGCCGTCGATCCGCTCTAGTTCGGGCGCCCGCTCGGCGTACCAACGGGCGAAATCAACCGCCTCGGCGATCTCCGGTGCGGACTCGTCGAAGGTCTTGGACGCCTCATGGGCCATGGCCACCAGCAGCTCGTCGTGACGAACGAGGAGCTCGTCGGCCACCCGCTGCAACACGGCACGTCGGCCGACGCCACCCAGGGCCGCCCACTCGGACTGCGCGGCCCGGGCGGCGACCAGCACAGCATCGATGCCGTCAGGTCCGTCGACCGTCACGGTCATCGGAGTCGCCGTTGGCCGGAAGGTCTGCCCGGCCACCGCGTCGATGCGTCTTCGCACCGAGGGCAGCGTCGGATCAGTGTCCGGTTGATTCCTGAAGGCACCGTCGTTAGTCGCCCGCCCCTTACGGGTGGGTATTTCACGGCGAGAGGCCTCCCGGCGAGGAAGGTCGCCAACTTCCCACCGATCGGCTACCCCCCGGCGGAACCCGTCAGCCTGTTCGGCGAACTCGGGGGTCCCCGGTCGAAGAGTGAATAGGTGACGCAGGAAGTTCTCGTCCGCCGCGTTCTCCTCCAGGCGACGGAACAGGTACGCCACCGCCACGTCGAAGTCGTCGCGCCCGACAATGGGCGTGTACAGCAGCAGTCCACCGACCTCGTCGCGGACCGTCCTGGCCTGGGCGGGTGCCATCCCCTGAAGCATCTCGAACTCCACCCGATCGGCGACGCCCCGGCTCTCGGCGAGCAGGTGGGCCCACGCCACGTCGAACAGGTTGTGGCTGGCGAGCCCGATTCGCACCGCCCGGGCATGGACGGGTCGAAGCGCCCAGTCGACACATCGCTTGTAGTTGGCATCGACCTCGGCCTTGGTCTCGTACGGCGTCTGGACCCAGCCGTGCACGGCGGCATCAACTCGCTCCATGGCCAGATTGGCCCCCTTGACGAGCCGCACCTTCACCTCGCCACCCCTAGTGTCGTGGCGGGCCGAGGCCCAGGAACTGATCCGCTTGAGCGCACCGAAGGCGTCGGGCAGGTAGGCCTGCAGCACGATCCCCGCATCGAGGTGCCGAAGTTCGGGCTCGTCGAGCAGCTCGGTGAACGCCCGGATGGTCAGCTCGAGGTCACGGTGCTCCTCCATATCGAGGTTCACGAAGGTAGGCCTCCCCGACGGCGTGGGGGCCACCGCTGCACGCTGGTACAGCACCCGGAGGCGTTCCTCAATTCGGGCCAGCGTGTCATCGAACGCCCACATGTTGATCTGGCTGACAATGGCCGAGACCTTGACCGAGACGTAGTCGACCTCGGGGTCTTCGATGAGGGCAAGTGTCTTATTGAACCGTCGGGTCGCCTCGTCGTCTCCGAGGACAGCTTCGCCCAGCAGGTTGACGTTCATGGCGTAGCCCTCGGACCGCCGCTCGACCAGGTGCTCGTGGACTGGGCCGGGCGCCGCGTCGACCACCATGTGACCGACCAGTTGGCGAAGGCGTCGACGGGCCAGAGGCATCACGATTCGCGGCAGCACTGGGGCAAGGCGGGCGCCGGCCCGCAAGAGCAGCCGATCAACACGGCTCAGGAAATCCGGCAAGTCGCCGTCGTCGACCAGGGCGGCCAGCTGTTCGGCGGCCAGCGCGTCGTCGCGGTGTCGGGCCACCCGGTCCACGAACCGCATGGTGAATCCCACTCCGAACGGGTCCTCGATGATGCCCTGCATCCGGTCGGAAAGACGGGCCTCGGCAGGTTGCTCGTCCGCGTGGGCCGCGGTCAACCAGCGGGCCACCACGGCCACTGCATCCTCGGCGAGCGACTCGGGATCGGTCCGGGCACGGCCGGACGGGGGCACGGCCCGCAGGCCCGCCGTCTCCCGATCCGGGGTCGACCCGTCGTAAGGGAGCACAGGAGAGGAACTCGGGGCCATCTGCATGACGTCATCCTCGGGAAACCAGCGTCGGTGGTCTTATACGATCCGCTCCCCAATGGTCACCGAATCGGGCAATCCCCCGGTGGATACCCCGGCCGACGAAGCCGGCACCCGTTCAGATGCCCGATCTGATGTCGCGCCCACTGTCGATCCAGGTGCCGTGTCCAATGCGTTGAACGCTGCCTTCCTGCCCGCCGAGGTGGCCGCCGAGTGCAGGTTCTCGGACTAGCCGAGCCTCACCCGTCAACTCGAAAGACCCATCGGCGAGACACCGGCCCGATTCTGGTCAAGAAGGGCCGGATAGCCGCCCGTTCTCCAGAGAGCCGGATTCAGGCTGCGGCGCGCTCCACGCGGATCGGCACACCCAGCTCCCACAGGCCCAGGGCGTCAGCCATCGGTACGGGCCGGTTCACCTCGCCGTTGTGGTTCACGCCGTACAGCTCGGCCGACACGTCGTCGGCGTCGGCCTTGACGACCACCGTGTAGACGTCGTGGAATGCCTTGAGCCGGCGTTCAGCACCCCGCACGTTGGGTTCGGCATCTAGCACCAGCGTCGACGTGCTGGATGAATCGCCGAAGCTCAGCACAGCACCGCGGTCGTCAAACTCGACGGATTTCACGATACCGATCGCTGCCGGCGTGCTCTTGGAGTTCTTGCCTGCCACTGGTGTACCTCCTGGAAACCGAGCCCCGTGCGATGCCGCTGGAAACCACTCCGGGGGAGTGGCCAGTCTACCGGGGGTGTCCTTCGGGCCCGACGGGGTAATGGAGGCGTGCCGAGGGGCACACTGGACCTGTGGACCAACCCCAACCCCGCCCGCCCGGCCACCCGGCCGATCATCTAGTGGTGGCCGACGAGGTAGCGGCGACTTTGGCCGACGGCCGGGCCGTAGTGGCCCTGGAGTCCACGATCATCAGCCACGGCCTGCCGTCTCCGCAGAACGTCGAGACAGCACTGGACTGTGCATCTCGCGTTCGGGCCTCAGGTGCCGTCCCGGCCACTGTGGCCGTCATCGACGGATCACTCCGGGTCGGCCTCTCGGTCGACGAGATTGAGCGCCTTGGCAGTGGGGAGGCCGAGAAGGCCAGTCTTCGCGACCTGGGATACCTGCTGGCCGGAGGTCGAACGGGTTCCACCACAGTGGCCGCCACCATGTTCGCTTCCCACCGGGCTGGGATCCGAGTGTTCGCCACGGGTGGGATCGGTGGTGTACACCGCGGTGATGGTCAGGATATTTCGGCTGACCTCACCGCTCTAGCCACAACGCCGGTGGCCGTGGTATGCGCCGGAGTCAAAGCGGTCCTCGACTTGCCCCGAACCGTTGAAGCCTTGGAGACGCTCGGAGTCCCAGTTGTCGGGCAGAAAACCGGCGTGATGCCCGAGTTCTGGACCCGGGGCGGCGACCTACCGGTGTCGGTCCGTTCTGACCGTCCAACAACCACGGCCGGCATTCTTCACGCCCACTGGGGTTGCGGTCTACTCAGCGGAGTAGTGGTAGCTAATCCCATCCCTGTTACCGACGAGGCCGACCCACAGACCATCGCTGATGCCATCGCGGGTGGTCTGGCCGCAGCCGACGCTGCCGGAGTACACGGTCGCGACGTAACACCCTTCCTGCTGGCGCATATCGGCCAGACCACCCGCGGTGCCAGCCTCGAGGCCAACGTGGCCCTTGTGAAGCACAACGCCGCTGTAGCCGCCGAAATCGCCGCTGCGCTGGCCGCCCTTCCGACCCTTGGCGTGGAGAGAAACTAAAAGGTGGTCAACCGCTATCCCGAGCAGGGCACGATCATCACCGGTGGACCCGCCTATCCGCTCGCGAAAGGCAGCCTCGGGACCGTTGAGGCAGTCCGGATCGACAGTGGCCGGATTACCCACGTCGGATCGCTGGCCGGCGCAAGAGCCCTCGGCGACGCTCAGGTTGTCGACCTAGACGGCCGCAGCATCCTCCCGGGCTTTGTCGACGCCCACACCCACCCTCTTATGCACGGCCAGTGCGCCTCGTGGGCCGACCTGACCTCGGCGGCCAGC
>Ga0208522_1000374_pt1 | contig 30530 bp, 29 predicted proteins | sample ETNtaG_25_FD_185763 | JGI IMG/M metagenome (GOLD analysis project Ga0208522, IMG submission 185763) | Marine microbial and viral communities from oxygen minimum zone, Eastern Pacific Ocean - ETNP201302SV86 (SPAdes) (version 2) | ecosystem: Environmental > Aquatic > Marine > Oceanic ... | reverse complement strand
GAAAGTCAAACTAACCAACGGGCGTGAAATGTCGGCTCTCGAAATGCAGAAGGAATTTTTGGAAAAGGCTCATCGATTTTCTGAGATGCGTGAGTTGAATGATGAAGAAAAAGAAATTATGAAAATGTGGGAACATTGTTTAGATCGTTTAGAGCATGACCCTCTTTCTTTGTCGGCCGAGTGTGATTGGGTTGCAAAGTACCATTTAGTAGAAAAGTACCGAACGCGTAATAATTTTTCGCTTGCCGATTCACGAGTGGCTCTTCTCGATCTTCAATACCATGACGTAAACAGGCACAGGAGTTTGTTCTATCGAATGAATAGAAAAGGTTTGACTAAAAATATTTTAGATGAAGAAGAAATAACTCATGCAGTGGATGAACCTCCAGCGACAACACGTGCAAAACTTAGAGGCGAATTTATCCGACGTGCTAAAGAGAAGAAACGTGACTACACGGTGGATTGGGTTCATCTGAAACTGAATGATCAGGCCCAAAGAACCGTTCTTTGTAAGGACCCGTTTCGTTTCGAGGATGAAAGAGTTCAAAAGCTTATTGATTCCTTATAGCATCTCGAGCGTCTAGTATATTTATGTGAAGAAAATCGAACGGTTGTTGAATCTTATTTCTGCACTTCTATGGACAGAAAGACCACTAAGTAGAAATGAATTACGTGAACGTATACCAGGAGCGTATGCAGAAAGTGATGTATCTTTCAGACGTACTTTTGAAAGAGATAAGGATGAGTTAAGAGGTCTAGGACTCCCAATTTCTGTGGAGCTAATCCCTGGCACCGACCCTCCTTTAGAGGGTTACCGAATACATCAAAGTGAGTATGAAGCGGATCACCCACTTTTGGACCCTGAAGAAATAGCAGCATTACATTTAGCATCAAATTTAATCCACCTGCAAGACGATGATATCGATTCCCCCTTTTTCAAAATGGGAGGTGTCTTGAGAGATAAAGCATCTACATTAGGCGAAATCCCAAACGAGAGACTGATCGATGTTTGTCTGAATGCATTAATCGAGCGTTCAACTATCACATTTACGTATAAAAATGAAAAACGAGAAGTGAATCCGATTCGAGTAGTTTTTTCGGGTAGTAATTGGTATCTCATCGCTTATGACAAAGACCGTCTAGATATTAGGCATTTTCGTCTAGACCGTATTGAAGGAGAAATTGAATTAACCCTTGAAAAATTTACTCCCCATACAGAAGTCTCAGAAATATCGCAGGAACCACCTTGGCGCTTTGGTGAGGAAGAAAGGTTAGTTGAACTTAAAATCGACAAAAGTCATACAGCGTGGGCTTTAGAGGTTATAGGCGAGACTGCTGTTTACAAAGAGTTGCCGGACGGGTCGATAATTTTACATGAAGTGGTACGTGACTGGAAAATTTTTCGCTCTTTCATTTTTTCATTTCTTGACTCTGCAGAAGTGCTGAAACCTCCGGAGTCTCGCAAAGAAATAATCCATTGGTTGGAGTCGATGCAATGACAAATATGAACACCACAGAAAGAATCAAACGTTTATTATCAGTAATACCTTGGATCGAAAGCCAAAAAGGCCCACTCATAGAAGAAGTGTCATCACGGTTTAATTACCCGCAGAAAGAATTGATCGAAGATCTTGAAAACGTAATTTTTTTTGTTGGTGTTTACCCATTTACACCAGACTGTCTGATTGAAGTCTCCATAACTGAAGAAAGAGTGTGGATTCGTTACGCAGACTGGTTTAGACAGCCAATGAAATTAAACAAAAGAGAGTTGGCGTCATTGCGTGCAGCTGGCAAAGCTCTCATTGAATTTAGTGAATCTTTAACAGGTGACATAGAAGAATTGGGGCCATTAGAAAGAGCTTTAGCAAAATTGTCAGCTTTTCAGGATGAGACGGAGAATCCTTTAGAAATAAAGTTGGCAACACCAACAAAGTATCTTCTTGAAGTACAGAACTCTATTAAAGATAAAACCGTTATACAGGTTGAATATTTAGTTGGCTCTCGAAACGAACTCTCCACGCGGAAAATAGAACCTGACAAAATCTTCTCGATAAGGGGAAACTGGTACGTCTATGCCTACTGTAAAAATTCTTTAGTCAAAAAGACTTTTCGAGTAGACAGGATAAAAGATATCAAGATTCTTGATGAAGGTAGAGAAACACAACAGGATGACTTTTCAGTCAGTAAAGATTTCTTCAATTTAGATGAGTTCCCAAATGCGATTATCGAAATCCCAGCCCACGATAAATCACTTCTTGACGGATTTCCAAACATAGAAGTTGAACAAATTTCAGATGCAAAATTGAAACTTTCATGTCCGGTTGCATCAGAGGTGTGGTTTAAACATTTATTGATGGTCTTGGGAATAAATGCTGAAATACAAGAAGTTCCGGATGACATAAAGGGAAGTATTCGATCAGAAGCTGCTGAAGAAATATTAAAGATATATAACTCTTAGCGGTCACATGCGATCTGCAAACGCGACTAGGTTGTCCATGTGGACGGTGAAAATAGCAGCGACGAATCGAATGAAAGTTTTACTGAAACTGAACAATGGGCGCAAGAAATTTTAGAACGTGCTAGAACCCGTTCCGAGGGAACTTTTGAAACAGAGATTTTTTCTATTGAGGAAAATTTATCGCCACAATCCGATCCTCTTGACGAGGTGCCAATGAAAGGAACTCAAGAACACGAAGAGGATTCTTTTCGTGAGTCAATCGTGACTCTAGAAGAAATCGAAGGGGAGCAAACAACAGAATTGCTGCATTCTGAAGAGTATTCAAAAACTTCAAAGGATGATGAATTTTTCCCTTCGGCAATAAAGAGAACTCGCAAGTCGGTAGTCGAGTGGATGGTAGTTTTAGTAGGAGCAGTCGGTCTTGCTTTACTAATAAAAGCTTTCCTTTTTCAGGCGTATTACATTCCATCACCATCTATGAACCCCACACTCCTTGAGGGGGACCGAATACTGGTAAACAAGCAGAGTTACAATCTACATTCTGTTAATAGGGGAGATCTGGTTGTCTTTTCAGCACAGGAGAAAAGTGGGGGAGAAGACGATTTAATAAAGCGCGTCATCGGTTTACCAGGAGAATTTGTAACAGTTGAGGAAGGGAGAATGGAAATCAACGGAGGTTTACTACTAGAGCCTTATCTCCCTTTACGGACTGAAGTGGACCCGTTTGCTACACCCACTAACTGTGTTAACCATCCAGAGGAAATTTCCGGTTGCAGGATTCCTGATGATCACGTTTTCGTAATGGGTGATAACAGAAATAATTCTCGCGACAGTCGTTTTTTCGGACCAGTTCCTATCGAAGATATTGAAGGAAGAGCATTCATCCGCATTTGGCCCTTTGGTGATATTAAGAGACTTTAACTTTTTTCTTCATACTTGCTCCAAACACTTATCATTTTTTCTACATGATCACTAAAAATTCCGTCGATCCCAATACTTAAAAGCCAGTCAATTTGTCTTTCTTCTTGTGCATCCCAAGCAAAACTTCTAATTTGAAATCGGTGACAAAGTGACACAAGTGCTTCATTCCATTCTGAAAAATGCATGTTAAAAGCGTCCGCACCAACATCACTCAGGGTAGCGATACGTCTTTCAGGACCCTCTTTAATATGCTTAAGTGTCGTTGAATTTACGAGCCTTATTGTTGGATCCAAATTGCGCCACAAAGCTATCTTTTCCACACTTGGATGACATAGCCATAGTTTATTGAGAGGGAATGAAAATTCTTTTGAAGTGTCGATAACTTTTTTCACTGATTTTGCATCTTTAATGTCAATGGAAAAATTATAGTCTCCGCGAATTTTTGAATAGAAAGATTGTAGCGATGGGATAGTTGATGGAAGAGACGATAATTCGTGTTTGTTGATCGCTTTGCGTTTAAGAAATCGACCAAAGTGACGGTCGTGGTGGAGAACAACGTGACCGCATTTGGTAATCTGTGCATCACTTTCGAGGGCATTTGATCCATTTAAAACGGCCCTCTCGAATGCTTCAATCGTATTTTCGGGAGCATCAGCTTTTCCACCACGATGGGCAAAAAGTAGCGGAGTTGTTTCGATTCTGTTTAGAGCTTCCATACATTAAGCATGCCTCAAAGCGATATCCGTGTCATTCATTTGATCCTTATTATGTAGGATCAAATTATGGGAAATATAGGTAGCGGGGAAGTTTTAGTTATTTTGGTTCTAGGTCTTTTAGTACTGGGTCCTGAAAGACTTCCAGAGTTCGCTAGAAAAATTGGGAGTTTCTTAAAAGAAGCGAAAAGAATGAGTAGAAGTTTTCAAGAGGAACTTCGTAGCGCTGTTGAAGATCCTGATATTGAAAATAAAGCAAGAGCGCAAGGAGCTTTATTATCTCAGGAAACACAAAAAAACTCTGATTCAGAAAACCAGAGCACTTAGGTGGTTTCTATAGAAAAAGATCGGATGCCTCTGCTTGGTCACCTGCAAGAGTTAAGAAAGAGATTATTGATATCTTTTCTTTCGATTTGCTTAGGTGGAATAGTTTGCTGGTTCTTATACGACACGATTCTCGAGTTCCTACTAGACCCATACTGTCAAATACGAGATAATTCAGATCCTGAACGTATTTTTGGAAGCGGATGCGAGCTATTGGTAACTGACCCTCTTGAACCATTTAGTGTCAGATTGACAGTTGCAGGATACGGAGGAGTAATTCTTTCAATTCCTATGTTGCTTTGGCAAGCGTGGCGTTTTATCGCACCTGGTCTACTTTCAAAAGAAAAAAAATGGGCGTTGCCTTTTCTACTATCAGGGCTACTTTTATTTGTTGCAGGATCTCTTCTTGCTTACTGGAGTATTCCGCGTGCCCTTGACTTCTTAGTGGAAATCGGAGGACCTGATCTTGTCAGTGTATTTTCACCAGCTAAATACATCGGTTTTGTGATAAAGATGATTGTTGCTTTTGGAATTGGATTTGAATTTCCGTTGTTTTTGATATTTTTGCAATTACTTGGAGTGTTGACACCGACTGCTTTACGAAAAAGCCGCAGATATGCGATTGTGGGAGTCGTTGCTTTGGTGGCGGTTTTAACCCCAAGCGGAGATCCTTTTACACTAATGATACTTTCTCTTCCTATGTTGCTATTTTATGAAATAGCAATACTTGTGGGTTCTTTACGGAATCGCAGGATGACGACAAAGGCGTGAATATAAACTACCCGTACGAATTGGATCAATTTCAAAAAAAAGCTTTCGAAGCTTTAGAGAATGAAAATTCAGTTCTGGTAACAGCTCCTACTTCCAGCGGAAAAACTTTAGTAGCAGAGTATGCAATCGGAAAAGCTCTTGAAGAATCTAAACGCCTTTATTACACAGCGCCGATAAAAGCTTTATGTAATCAAAAATTCCGTGATTTCTCAAATCAATTCGGCGAAGAAAATGTGGGTCTTGTAACAGGGGATCATTCGATAAGAAGGGATTCAAAAATTATTGTAATGACTACTGAGGTCCTAAGGAACATGCTTTATACAACAAGTGGAGTTCCAGAGGATCTTTATTGCGTAGTTCTTGACGAGATCCATTTTTTAGAAGACCCATATCGTGGAGCTGTTTGGGAAGAGATTATTTTGACGTTGCCTCGAAGAGTTCTTCTTGTTGCTCTATCAGCGACAGTGTCTAATGCGGATGAGCTTACGGATTGGATCCGTTCAGTGCGGGGAGATATCGAGCAAATAAGACGCAGTACACGGCCGGTTCCCTTAAAAGGGCATTTTTTGGCTTCTGAAAAAAGGAGGAATTATCAATTAACTAAGATTGAAATACTGAAAAATGGAAAGCCTAATACTAAAGGGCAAATCTTTAAAAATACCCACAAGGGAAGAGATAGGCGAAATTATAAACGTTGGACGACTCCGCGTAGAAGCGAAATTGTGGCCGAGTTAAAGAAGTTGGAAATGTTGCCCGCGATCTATTTCATATTCAGTAGAAAAGGATGCGATGAAGCTCGTGACTCGATGATTAGGCACGTAGGGGCACTTAACAACAAAGATGAGGGAAAGAAAGCAAGGAATTATGCTGAAGAAAAATTTCAGTTACTTACAGTCGAGGAAAAGAGTATCTTACGTGTCGATTCTCTTTTAGAAGGGCTTGAAAAAGGCTTTGCTTCCCACCACGCTGGAATGCTGCCAGTGTTCAAACAAACAATTGAAGAGTTATTCTCTCTAGGTCTAATTAAGTTGGTGTTTGCCACCGAAACCTTAGCTGTCGGGGTGAATTTACCCGCGAAGTCTGTAGTTGTAGAAAAACTGACCAAATTTAATGGTGAAGGCCACGACTTGCTGAAACCTAGTCAATTCACGCAGTTAACTGGAAGAGCAGGACGGCGCGGTATTGATGATGAAGGACACAGCTTTACGTGTTGGTCTCCGTTCGTACCTTTTAACGAAGTTGCGGATCTGGTCATGAGTAAAGAATTTGCGCTCACTTCTGCTTTTACACCGACTTACAATATGTTGGCGAATTTGTTATCTAGCCGAACTGAAGTAGAAGCTGCAGAATTGCTAGCTAATTCTTTCGCCCAATTCCAATGGGTTAGAAATACTAGAAACATAAATTCTGGATTACTAGAAGAAGTAGCACTTCGTAGAAATGTATTAGAAGAAACAGGATTAGCTGACGGTTGGGGTTTGACTGAGACAGGCATGCCGCTAACAAAGATATTTAATGAATCTGATCTAATAATCACACGCTCTATCGCTGATGGACTCTTCGAAGGACTGCAACCTGAAGAATTGGCGGCTCTGATTTCTTGTTTTACCTTCAGAAACAGAGGAAATGATTCACGGAGAGCGAAAAGGGAGGATGCGAAAACTTTTACAAATAGTCGGATTGAAGAGTTGATGTCGTTGAGTGCTGAAATTGAAAAAATTGAAGCCAGGAATGGGCTTGAACCAGTCACTTCTCCAAATTCAGGATTCGCTAAAGTTCTATTTGATTGGGTTTCAGGTCAAACTTTAAGCGAAGTTTTAACAAGAGATTTTACGGGAGGAGAGTTTGTAAGAAATGTACGACTCTCAATTGATTTACTACAACAAATTTCTAATGTTTCAACTCCTGAGACATCAGATCTAGCTAGACAGACAATTGGACTAATGGAGCGAGGCGTTGTTTCCCTAAGTGGAGAATTTGAATCAGAAATTTTAGCAGAAGAAAGTTTGTAAATGAACATTCACAAAGATCAAAGTTGGGGGTTTGCATCTCCATTACCTCGAAATGGCGTGGTCGTTCGTAGCAATAAAGAGTTATTAGAGAGGATCACTAGCTACAAAAGAGAAGGAATAGATTTGCCTGTTTTTGGTTTATTGGGCGGTGACTTGTGGAGAACTTTGGGAGGGCGTAATGAAGAAACTCGACTTTACAAAGAGAACGCTACTACCGTCGATGTTGATCTTGGCTGTGTATTACTTGATGGAAAAATCTACTGGTTCTGTGCACACATGCTTATAGGAAAAAAGTTTTCTGGGAGTAAGGTATTTATTTCAAATGCCGCACATTACGGAAAAACTAACCCCGCGCCGAAAGCTCATCCTGGCGATGGTAAATTTGACATTCTGAAAGTCGAATTGTCGACGTTTCAGACTATTCAGGCAATAAAACGAGTTCAAACAGGGACTCACCTCCCTCATCCTGGAATCAAGTACGAAAGAGTTGAATCAAAACAATTTTCATTGAAGAAGAAAATGAAAGTTGAAATTGATGGAAAGAGGATTGGTAAGTTTCAAAATGTTTCATTACGAATTGAAAATGAAGCATTAAGAGTAGTTGTTTAACTAATGATAAGACTGTTTAAAAAATGACATCAAACTTTATAAATGAGACAACCTTAGAAAGAGAGAGTGAGAATTCATGGACGGGAAACTTAAATGAGAACTGGAACATAGGGAACATTCCAAACGGTGGTTATCTATTATCGGTTGTTTTAAGAGCTATGCAGGAACAAGCAGAATCTGAAAATTTACTTTCAGTGAATGCACATTATTTACGGCCTGGGTCCACAAATGAGAAAGTAAAAGTTGATTCAGTAGTTCTTCGTAAAGGAAGTAACATTTCAACTTGTAGCGGTTCAATGACACAAAATGGCAAGCTTTCACTACAAGTAATAGCAGCATTCGGAAGCTTGAAAAACACAGATAATCAATTTCCAAAAATTCAAAAAGATCCGCCAATCATGCCTCCTCCAGAAAAGTGCCAAAAGAGATCGGCTGAAAATCAAGGCATTAACTTGCCAATTGAACAGAGAGTAGATGTACGAATAGCTGAGTTGGGTGAGAATTCAGAAAGGTCAGACCTTTATGGGTGGATAAAGTTTTGCGACTCAACCCCAGTTGATTCACTCGCGTTAGCGCTTTTCTCTGACGCTTTCCCTCCTTCAATATTTTCAAAGCTAGGAAGAGTTGGATGGGTGCCTACAGTAGAGTTAACTGTTCAAGTGCGGAGTATTCCTGTAGAAGGGTGGCTAATGGGTCATTTTTTCACAGATGATTTGCAAAATGGCACAATGATTGAAACAGGTTGTCTTTGGGACAGCGAAGGTTCTCTTGTGGCACAAAGCAGACAACTCGCTTTAATTAAGGCGCCTTCTTAAGTTTAATATTTGGGTCAATCTGATTTTCGTACCAGCTCTACTAAGAAGATGCTTAGTGCTGTAATGCCTGCCAAGATGACAGAAAGTGCCATTGCTTGACCTCGTAGTTCTTCCCCAGGTGTGTTCAAGAGTCTGTAAATTACTAGGGGAGCGGTAAGAGTGTCGGGGTTTCTTGGCAGAAATGAAGTGGCGCCGAATTCTCCCAAAGAAATAGCAAAAGAAAATCCAGCTCCGACTACAAGTGAACGATAAGAGAGCTTCAAATCAATATTGAACCAACTCTTAAGAGGATTCACACCGAGAAGTTTAGAATTCTCATAGAACATCGCTGGAATACGTCGCATCGACGGTACAACGCTCCTGACAACAAAAGGGACACCTAGGAGCGCATGAAGCATCGGAATCATCCATTGTGAAGTTCGCAAATTTGCTAAAGGGCCACTAAAAGCAAGAAAAATGCCAAACCCAATTGTGACAGCAGAAACCCCTAGAGGAATGGAAGCTGACACATTTAAAAAAGAAGAAAGTTTTTTACTTCCGTGAACGATAACTATGGAGGTCAGGATTCCAATAAAAAGAGCTATGAAAGATGCTAGAAGAGCAAAATAAAGGGAGTTCCATAAGGAAGAAATTGGAGTTATCGGGATCACATTCGTTCGCTTAGTCAACCCTGTGAAAAAAGTAAATAAGCCTGAATTGCCAGGGTTTAGTGAGCGTTCCAGAAGAGTGAAAATCGGTAATCCAAATAAACAAAAAAGGTAAGTGAAATGGAAAACAATAATTCCTTTTCGAGGTTTTCTTTTTGTCTTGACGGAGAGATCCTCAGATAGCGATGTTTTTTTCTCAGCTCTTATAAGTGTCGAAGCTAAAAAAATTACAAAAACTAATTGTATGAAAGCAAAAACGCTTGCTGTACTTATATCACCGCGCCATATGGCCTGTCTCCAAATTTCTGTTTCGATTGTCGAATTTTTTGGACCTCCGAGAATAAGAATCACTCCAAATGAGGTGACGCAAAAAAGAAATATCGTAGCTGCTGCTGAAAATAATGCAGGACGTAAACGCGGGACAGTGATCTGAAAGAATGTACTTATCCTGCTGGCTCCAAGAATGCGAGATTGGCTTTCTGGGTGATCGTTTAAACCTTCCCAGAAAGTTGAAATTATTCGAATTGCTATAGAAGCATTGAAAAAAGTGTGTGCAAGTAAAATTGCCCAAACTGTATGACGTAAGTTAACGGTCCCAGTATCTAGATTAAATCTCGCAAAAACAGCTGTAAAGGCACTTCCTACTACAACAGTTGGCAATACAAAAGGAATTGTAACTACGGCCCTAAGGAACCTATTTCCTCTAAAGTCATATTTTGTAAATAGATAAATAGTAGGGAAAGCAAACAGAATTGAAAAAAGGGTTGATAAAAGAGCTTGCCAAAGAGTGAACCATGCAATCGACCAAAACCTCGAATTGTCGAAAACTTCGCGTAATGGACTGAAAGAGTAATTAAAAGTCTCTCTCAAAATATAGAAAACCGGTAGGAAAAATAAGAGAGTAAAGAAAGAGATGGGTAGTAGCGCAATTCCCCATTCCTTTAAACGGATGAAAGACTTCAGCGAAGCACCGTTTCTGTCCATATTTCGGTCCAATTGTTTCGATTACTTTCAATTTCATTAGGAGATATCAAATTCAAATCACTGGGAATTGTTGGATAGATAGAAAAAGCGACCGGTAAAGAGGCTTCCGTCAGAACTGGCATCATAAACATATTAAGAGGGATATCTTCTTGAAAGCGTTGCGATAATAAAAAGTCAATTAAAGCCTCAGCTTCGGGCTTATTCTTTGTGTTCTTCAGTATTCCTGCATATTCGACTTGCTTGAAGCAACTGTCCTCGATTATTGCAGTCGGAGGGATTTCAACGGGAGGATCCGAATAAATAAGTTCTGCTATTGGACTAGACGCGTAAGAAACCACTATTGAGTTTTCTCCGCCTCCAGCAATAAAGTCACCATAATATGAACTTTCCCAGTCACTCGTTACGGACACACCATTTTGATTTAGGGTTTGCCAAAAACTTACCCAATTACCACCAAAGTGTGAAATGGTCGCCAACAAAAAAGCTAAACCTGGTGAAGAAGTTTCAGGGTTTTGAACGACTAATAAATTTGAGTACGAGGGGTCAAGTAGATCATCGATACTTTTTGGTGGTGGAAAAGTATCATTAAATGAGTCCTTCCAGTAATTAAGGCAGACATGACCATAATCAATTGGGGTCAAATAGTCAGATTTTTCATAATCCAACTCTTCGGCTATTCGAGATTCAATCGGGGATGTGTAAGGAGTGAAAATGTTAGCATTCAACGCTCTGCCTAGAAAAGTGTTATCGATTCCAAAAATGACATCCCCGATGGGATCATCCTTTGTCAAAATTGAAGTTGAGATTAGCTGTCCGGTGTCACCCAAAGACAGTTGCTCGACACTGATACCCGTTTCGGAAGTAAATATGTCGAAAATACCTTCCGAAACAGCAAAGGAATCATGTGTAATGAGAGTTACGGATGATTCATTGAAGTCAGCCGTAACCTTTTCAGAATTCCCACAAGCAAGAATGCAAAGAAACATTGTAATCGCTGGGATTGTTAGATATTTTTTCATATTCCTCCGCTGGCATTATCCAGATCAGGTGCTCGGGTCAACTGCCCTCCGAAATCGGATTCAGTCCTCTCAGCTCGGACGGTCCGAGCTCCCCGTATGTCAGTTCATATAGTATCCCATATGGGCCTACAAGTATAAATCGTTAGAAATAGGAGAATAATGAGTTTCGATTCAATGCGAGTTTTAATTACAGGAGGAGGGACAGGGATCGGGCGCGCGTGCGCAGAGTTGTTAGCAACACAAGGTGCGAAAGTTGTAATATGTGGCAGAACGTTGGAAACACTTGAAAAAACAGCGAAAGAAATACATTCCACTTATGGTGTCAAAGTTGATTACCTGACTTGCGATGTAACGCAAGAAGAATCTGTTAAAGAGTGTTTGGCGAAGGCAGCTGGATCGTCAGAAGATCTAGCTGGAGTCATCGCTAACGCTGGTGGAGCGATTGGACTTGGCAGTTATCAGGATCTGAGTGCGGAGCAATACCTAGATACTCTAAAGCTCAATATTTTGGGAACCATGCACTGTGTGAAACACTCGATTTCTTATCTCGCTAATAATGGTGGGGGATCCTTCATCGGAATGTCTTCAATAGCTTCTAGTTTGACACACCGTTTTTTTGGAGCGTACACAGTTTCAAAAGCAGGAATTGAAACAATGATGAAGAACGCAGCTGATGAGTACGGAGAGCAAAGAATTAGATTCAACGCTGTCAGGCCAGGTTTTATAGCAACCGAAATGATGGAAGTAATTCCACGTGATAGCGAGATTTTCAAAAGTTATGTCGAAAATATTCCATTAGGTCAAGTAGGTAAACCTGAAGATGTTGCTTCACTCGTTAGGTTCTTAATTGGACCGGAATCAAGCTGGATCACGGGCCAAACTTTCACTATTGACGGTGGACACTCCTTGAGAGCCGGGCCTGACTATTCAGAATTTTTTAATAATTGAAAATAACTAGATTCTAGTTTTTTTCTAAAACTTTCTCGCGAGTCGGGACACGGCTAGTTATGTACCAGATGCCGATAACAGCCACAAAAATTATTGACACTCTTAACAGCAGATTCTCGATCAACAGAATCGTTGCCACGGCTGTGAATATAAAAATTGAAGAAACGGCGAAAAATTTTGCCTTTATCGGCATACCTAATCCGTTACGGAAGTTCTGAATCGCTGGGCCGATTTTTGGAAGATTAAGTAGCCATTTTTCAAAGCGAGGATTTGAAATTGAAAACAACCAAGCTGCGATGATCATGAAAACCGTTGTCGGAAGACCAGGGACCACTATCCCTATAATTCCTATAGCGACACATGCAAAACCCAAAAGCGTCAAAGTTGCCTTTTTTGCTTTAGTTAAAACATTCTTTCCAATTGACACTTAGTTCACCAATATTTACGACAACAGTTCCGAAATATCCATCGCAACGAGAATCGTAAGGAGAATAATTACACCAACATTTACAGTCGCAACTACCCACTTCAAGTTATGGTCGCTTTTCCAGAACCTACGAATACTTAATACATTGAAAAAAATTGCAACAAGACCAATGGGTAGACCTAAACCCGCTGTGATTCCACCAGCAACTCCTACAAGCGGTAAAAGCCAAGGAAAAACTACGTAGGTTAATGTGCACCTAATACCGGAAATAACCATGGAGGTGGAAAAGGTTTTACTAGCCGACTCCAACTCTGTATCTTTAGAAATATCGAGACTCATACTCTAAGCCTGCCATGAAAAAAACATTTATGGTTAAAACTCCGATACATATTAAGTCGATGAATTGAGGATAGTTTCGTTTAGAGACGGAAGGTAATTATATGTCAATCTTAATGAAGGACTTTGCAGAAACTAAGGGTGAAGAGATTGCCTTAGTAGATGATAATGGTTCAATTACTTGGAAAGATTTTGATAAGCGCGTGAACTCACTTGTTAATGGGTTTAGAGAGTCAGGTTTGAAACAAGGTGACTCCGTTGCAATCATCGCAGGTAACCGGATGGAATGGTTCGAAACCTCATTTGCTTGTGCTCATGCTGGTCTTATATACGTTCCGGTTAATTGGCATTGGGTTGCCGATGAACTTGCTTACGTTTTCGAAGATTCTGGTTGTAAGGCAATAATGGTTGATGAACGTTTCCAGGAAGAAGTTAAAAAAAGCCTAACGGATCCGCGGTCTGACAATATTTCGTTGGTTTTACAGGCAGGTGGTAAACCTGATCCAAATTTTGTCGATTATGAAGAATTTTTAACGAGTCAGTCAGAGGAAGAACCAGATGATCAACTTCTCGGAGGGCCAATGTTCTATACATCTGGAACTACTGGAAGACCAAAAGGAGTTCGAAGCGGTCTAACAGAATCTGGTCCGGGTGTAACCCCAGATGTGATGCAACTGGTGGCCGCTGGGTTTGCTGCCATGTTGCCAGTGCCGGGCGTAACAGCTCTTTGTGGCCCTGTCTATCATTCAGCTCAATGGGCATTTTCTTGGTTGCCTATGATTGCCGGCTCTTCAGTTGTTATGCAGCACAAATTTGATCCTGCGGGATTGTTATCAATGATGGAAGAACACAACGCGACAAATGTTCATCTAGTTCCGACTCAATTTAAGAGATTATTGGATTTATCTGATGATGAAAAGAAAAATTTCACTGGTGATTCTCTTGAAACAGTTTTGCATGGTGCAGCACCGTGTCCACCAAAAGTCAAAACACAAATGATCGACTGGTTCGGAGAAAAGGTTACTGAATACTATGGAGCCACCGAAGGAGGGATAATTTCACTTATCAGTTCTCAAGAATGGTTAGAGAGAGGCGGAAGCTTAGGAAAACCACTTGAAACTATAGAAGTGATAGTTGTCGATGAATCTGGCAAGCGTTGTGAAAGTGGGGAAGAGGGAACCCTTTACTTCAGAAATTTAATGGGAACAGATTTCGAGTATCACAACGCTCCTGAAAAAACCGAGGAAGCACATCTAGAACCAGGTGTTTTCACATTCGGTGACATCGGCTTTTTAGACAAGGATGGGTATTTATGGTTGAGTGACAGGAAGATTGACATGATAATTTCTGGAGGAGTTAATATATATCCCGCTGAAATCGAAGGTGTTCTTGGTGGCCATCCTGAAGTTAAAGATGTGGCTGTCATAGGTGTACCGGATGAAGAATTTGGCGAACAGGTAAAAGCGATCGTGGTTTCTGGAGTAAATGAAAATGCACGTGACTCCTTAGCAAAAGAATTAATCACGTACTGCCGAGAGAATTTAGCAGGCTACAAATCACCTAAGTCAATAGATTTTCTAGATGAACTGCCAAGAACCGGAACGGGTAAAATTCAGAAACAACCGTTGAGGGAACCTTATTGGAAGGAAGAAGATAGGCGTATTTGAATGGAAAATCAAAATCAAAAAATTGAGCAATTTTGGGAAACACCAACGCATTCACAAATAATCGATATTTCACATGCGCACGTTGAAGCATTGGAGGAAAGCGATGATGACAATGTGTGGCAACAGGTCGGCATGCATCACATAATCCTTACCACAATAGGGAGACGTTCCGGCAACGAGCATAAGTGTGCACTTCCAGTTTGGTGCGACACGGATGGACACAGAGTGGTTGTGGGATCTTTCGCTGGTGCGGATAAAGAACCGGATTGGCTCGCGAACCTGCGAGATAAAAATTCTAATGGGGAAGTAAAAATTAGAACTCAGAGCGGCGAGTACAGCTCTGTTCCCGAAATCTTAGAAGGTGAGGAGCGTGATTTACTTTGGCACCAGCTTTGTGATGATAGGGCTTGGTATAACGATTATCAGAAACGAACAGAGAGAATAATTCCGCTAATTAGATTTCCCGAGTAGCGATTATGGCATTCCGGAGTGCGGGAATTCGACCTCAGTTGTATAAATTGCACCTTTGCCAGGCTCGATTCCAGTTTCAGGGTCACTCGTAGAGGTAAGAATAAAAAGTGTTTTACCATCGTCACCACCTAGCATGCAAGCAAAAGTTCGTTGTGGTAAATCGATTACGTTAGTGATTTCGCCGCCTTCAAGTACTCTCACTACCTGTGTGGAAAATGCATCAGCAAACCATATTCCGTTTTCGCTATCCAAAGTGCAGCCATCTGGTAACCGGCCTGGAGTTTCAGCCCAGACTCGACCTTCACTCAAAGTTCCGTCGGAATGAATTGAAAATGCCGAGTATTGGCAGGAAAAAGTTTCTCCTACGATCAAAGTCTTTTCATCTTCTGTTATTACCGAACCATTCGGGAAATTAAGCCCTTCAGCAGCTACTGTTTTAGTTCCATCTTGAAAGACTGCTGCAAGGTTTGCTGTCACGGCGGGTGCTTCTGACCCATAGTCATAGCCAAAGTTACCTACATAGGCTGTTCCACTTTTGGAAACGACCATGTCATTGCAATGCCAGGTGGCGATGTCATCCAACTCAGCGTGGACAGTTGTCTTGGTGCCGTCGTACCGTAATATTTTACGTCCTAGCATTGCAACAACAAGGAGATCTCCATTAGGAAGCCAGCCGAGACCAGATGGCTGCTCGTCACCTAAATCCAAGATAACTTCTCGTTTTCCGTCAAGTGAAACTGTGTACACACGATGTTGGAAAAAGTCTGAATACCAAAGTAGCCCGTTGTGCCAGCGGGGTCCTTCACCAAAATCTAATCCGTCGATCAACAATTCAATAGAAGTCATAGTTCCCCTTTTAGTAAAAGAATATACCTTGTAGAAGAACTAACTAACTTTTATTGACAATTGAAAGGGTACGATCTGAAAGGAGGTCGAAATGCTTTTTGCTGTTTATGCGCTAGATAAAGAAAATTCTCTTGAGATTAGAATGGACACTCGAGAGAGGCATCTTGCATATCTAATGAACTCTCCTTTAGTCTTTGCTGGTCCTCTTTTAGATGAAGAAGGAAATATGTGCGGTTCCTTAATCGTGCTCGAGATGGAAGATATTTCTCAGGTTGAGGAATTTACTGAGAATGACCCTTATGCAATTGCTGGTTTGTTCGAAAGTGTTGAAATTAGACGCTTTGTTAAGGCTTTTCCGCGAGAGGAAATTAATTCGGCATGAAATTAACATCGCCGCAAATTGAAAAAGAACGTTCTGCGAACATCAAAGCAATTTCAAAGTCACATTTCGACGCACTTATTATCGGAGGTGGTATTAATGGGGCTGTTTCAGCCCTAGCTATGAGATCTCATGGTGTGAATGTGGGACTATTCGAAAAAAAGGATTTTGCTTCAGGAGTAAGTCAAGAATCATCTAATTTGGTGTGGGGTGGATTCAAATATCTGGAAAGCTACGAATTGAAACTTGTTATGGAATTATGCCATTCAAGGAACCGGCTAGCTCGTGCTTACCCATCAAGATTAGTCGAGAAGAGATTTCTTGCAGCTCTTGACGCTTCTTCCCCTTTTGCTCCTTGGTTTGCCTCTCTTGGAGCCAATGCTTATTGGGGTATTGGCCAATTTGCTACTAAAAGACCGCGTTATCGATCACCGAGAACTATTAAAAGACTTGAGCCTTCTGTAAGAGCCGACAATTTAATAGGAGGAATTGAATATTCTGACCATTTGATTGTCGATAATGATTCAAGATTTGTCATTCAAATGATCGCAGATGCCAAAAACAGAGGTGCGGTAGTCGGCAATTATATGACCGTCTTAGAAGCTGAATATTCTAAGAAAAAATGGAATTTAAAAGTGAGAGACGAAATCTTGGATCAAGAGTTTCAAACAACTTCCAATGTGCTTGTAAACACTGCAGGTCCGGAAGTGAAAGAAATTTGCAACATGACTAACACTAAAACTGAAAACCAGCTCGTATTTTCAAAAGGTGTCCATTTGGTAGTCCCTCGGGTCACTGATTCCGGACGGATACTGGCTTTCTTTGATGCAACTCAACGGCTTTTTTATGTCATACCAATGGGTGAATGTTCTGTAATTGGAACAACAGATGAACGCGTTAAAGAACATGAAGTTTCTGTTGACAGCGATGATATAGATTTCTTACTTAAAGAAGCGAACAGAAAACTTACTCTTTCTAAACCACTTTCAGCAGAGGACGTGATAGCCGAAAGAGTTGGAGTTAGACCACTTGTGATTCCAAAAGGCGGAGTTGACCAAGACAAGGACTGGACCGAATTGTCGAGAAAGCATGCAGTTGAAACAAACCGCAAGTATCGAATGATCTCTGTATTAGGTGGCAAACTTTCAGATTGTTTAAACGTCGGCGAGGAAGTTGTCAGTTCGTTAGAAGATCTTGGGTACAAGGCTTCAAAGCCTGTCAACCGTTGGTATGGCGAACCATCTAATGCGGAAAGATCCATCTTTTTTCATTCTGCGAAGAATACTGGTATTGATGCTGATGAAGCAAGAGAACTTTGGCGACGGCACGGATCGCGTTCCTTTAACGTAATAGAAATGATTTCTGACGATCCCTCAACAGGTGAAAGATTAAGTGAAAACATCGATTACTGTCCGGCAGAAATATCAGTTATGAAAGAATATGAGTTCATTTACGATTCAGATGATCTGATCAGGAGAAGAACGTTGATTGGGCAAACAGTTCCTAAATTTCAACTGGAAACGGACCCTGGGTTCACAGCGTTAATTCAACAGCTAAATAAATAGATCTTATTCTGAATCGGGTTTTCCTCTTGGCCATATAGCAAGCGGATTTTTTACCCACCGCCCCAGAGAGTGTGCAATTTGTCCAGACCTTGCTGTCAACGGAATGAAAGGCGATTGATTTTCGACAGGGACGGCTTCTTTGACACGGGTTCGGTAAGAAATGTAGAGACCAATGAATGCAAGAACACTCGCATTAGCAAGAAAATAAGAAGAAGGTCCAAAATTTCCTAATAGAAATCCAATAACAATTGGTGACACGACGGCACCTGAACTACTCGCTAGAACCAGTGTAGATGAGGCAGAAACACGTTTATCCGACGGCACCAAGTCATTCGCTAGAGCTGCAAACAGGCCATACAAAGGAAATACAAACGCTCCGAATAGCAAGTTCAAAATAATGTGAAGATTGCTTGAATTAGGCAGTAGTGCTTGTAGCACAGCAGTAATGGTTGAAATGAAAATACAGGACAGAATGATTATTCGGCGCGGGAATTTATCTGAAAGGCGACCGAGAGGTATTTGAAGAATAATTGCTCCCGTTAGACCCGCTCCAACAAAAACTGTTGCTTTACTTGTAGACATACCGACTTCTATAGCGAAAACTATCGCCATACTTGACATAGCGGCTTGCACAAAAGACGCGAAAGTTGTTCCGAGTACAGCCGAAGGAACAAGTTTGTAGAGTTCTCTAAAAGGCATCGAGGAACTTGTTGGAGTTGGCGGATTAGAAGAAGCAGAAAGAGTCATAGGCACGATTGCTAGAGAAAGCAGAACAGAAGAAAATATAAACATCTTAAATCCATCTGCATTACCTAAATTGGCGAGAAGTTGGCCGCCAGCACTACCAGCAAGATTAACTACCATATAACTACCCAATATTTGTCCGCGATTTTCATTAGTTGCCCTGTCATTTAGCCAGCTTTCAAGGACTACGAAAATAGTTGCGTTGCATATACCTCCGATGAAATAAATCCCGCACCATGTAAAAGGGGTTATAAAAGCTGAATTGAGAAGCACACCAACTGAAGCGAGAGAAGCCATCGCCGAAAAGACTCTAATATGGCCAACTGATCGTAAACTCATTGGCGCAAATTTCGCTCCTATTAAGTAACCGGCGAAATGGAAAGCCATGACAAATCCCATGGTGGAGGGAGTAAAACCTTCACTTTCCCCTCTGATTGGTAATAGGACTCTCTGGATACCATTACCCAACTGGACAAAAGTAAAAGCCAAAAACAGAGCCCATATACCAAGCAGTGTTTTGACAGTTGGAGCGCTAGAAGAAGCAGCAGTTGTCATTTGATTTGTCTTATCCCGTTACCCAAATAGTGAGGGCGGTCGATTTCTGAGTGCAGATTATTAATTTCTATTAGATTCTGTTTTAGAGGCTTCTGTATTTCAGAGACACTGGGAATGTCATCAATTATTGTTACGTGAAGTAACATTGCTTCCTGGGTAGCAGCGAGAGTTAAGTTGTTACTGTCATAAAGAGCATGATGAAGTTGGATTCTTTTTGAATCACACCCAATGAGGATCGTTTCAGTATGAATTGCTGAACCTTCTTTCAGTTCTTCGAGAAATCGTATTTGAGCCTCCACCGTATAAAACGTGCCATGATCAGTCCTGTAGTTCGAATCGAAGCCTATGTGAATGAGAAATTCATCGGAAGCATTAGCAAAGGCAACGCCGTAATAGCCTTCAGTCATGTGAGAGTTATAATCAATCCAATTTTCTGGAATTACCGTATTCCAAATAGTTAAAGGTTTTCCACTCATAATGCTCCAAAGAAAAATAAGAAACTAAAGTAACCGAAGCAATCTAACCCATAATAGAAAGAGATCAATAGAAATAATCCTAAATCTATGCGCTTCTTAAAGCAGAAGTTAAGAGTATGACCTATTGTTGCCATATGGACAGAGAAGCACTAACAGGCCTACACGTAGTGGAGCATCCGCTTGTTCAACACAAACTGACGGAGATGCGCCGAAAAGATACGACAAGTCAAAGTTTTAGAGCCTTACTGAACGAGATAAGCCTTTTGCTCGCTTATGAAGTTACTCGAGAACTCCCAACCCAAGAAGTTGAAATTGAAACGCCACTTGTGAAAACCATGATGCCTCAATTAAGTGAAATTCCGTCAGTTGTATCAATTTTACGTGCGGGTAATGGCCTACTCGAAGGTGTTCTTCAGGTCATACCAAACGCAAGAGTTGGACATGTTGGTTTATACCGAGATCATGAGACGTTGGAAGCGATTGAGTATTATTGCAAGTTCCCGCCTCTAAAAGATGGAATGACAATTGTCGTTGATCCAATGTTGGCGACAGGCAACTCCGCCAGTGCTGCCTTGACACGAGTTAAAGAAGAAAAGCCTGCATCGATCAGGTTTCTTTGCCTTTTAGCCGCTCCAGAAGGTGTTGAGGCCTTGAATAAAACACATCCTGATGTAGAGATTTGGACAGCTTCACTCGACGAAAGATTGAATGAGAAGGGATACATAATGCCTGGGTTGGGTGACGCTGGTGACCGTATCTATGGAACGACATAACAGAGTTAAACGGTTTTTTGGACTTGTTGCTGCAGGAATACTTTTAGTTCCAGCTTTTTCCTTCTTGTTGGGTAGTAGTGCATCAGGTTTAGAAACAAATAAAACCATTTATCTAACGTTTGACGATGGTCCGCATCCTATTTTCACCCCCTTATTATTGACACTCCTTGATGAAAATGGAGCTAAGGCGACATTTTTCCCTATTGGAAGTCGCCTCGAAGAGCGTTGGGAGAGCGATGATCTGCAGGATCTTTTAAATCGCGGACATGCAATCGGAAATCACTCATTGAACCATCGAGATTTAAGTAAGGAAAAAGGAAATGGGGCAAGATTTCAACTAGATCAGAGCTCAGTGATTACTGAAAAGATGGCAGGTTTTCGCCCTAGTTGTTTTAGGGCTCCGTTCGGTGAGAAAAATCAAAATGTTCTGGATACTGCTACCTCATTAGGTATGAAACATATTGCTTGGACTGTCGACCCTCAGGAATGGAACGATACTTCAATTGAGGAAGCAATGAATCACATCGTTAAACGGTTCGAAGGTGGTGCCATAGTTCTGTTACACGATCGTAGATTCCTTGCACTCCCAATAGTAAAAGAAATCTTTCGTTCTTTTCCTAGTGATGAGTGGAGTTATGAAACGCTACCGGAGTGTAGAAATGATGAAGAAAAGAATCTGCGTTCAAGTAGTCGTACAGTAGGAGACATTCCTGTCGGGAAGGTTGTAGATATAAAGAAAATAGGATCAAATCACGTTTTGAATGGTTGGGGTTACGATCCAGATCAGCCAGAAGGTGAACTTAAGGTTTTCATTGAAGAGCCAAATGATCAAAGTTCAATTTCGATTAAAACTGACTCTGAACACAATTTCAAATTCGAAATAACAGATTTGGAAACAGATGATCCGATATGTTTATGGTTAAAGAATGAAGGGCCACTCAGGCATAATACTTTTATAGGTTGTCACAATGTACATAAATGATAATGATCGAGAAGGCCTGCAAAAATCATTCCGCAATCTCACCAGATTTACATCAAAATTAGCGAAAGTAGAAGTAGAAGACGTACCAACAGAAGTAACTGGACCAGCTATTTATGCTTGCAACCACAGAAGTCTTTCGGATTTATTAATTGCCGGTCCTACGTTTTTTCACTGGGGTCAACCTATCAGGGCGTTAGTAGCAGCTTCATACTTTGAACACCCGTTTATAGGACCACTTCTCCGCTATTTGAAATGTATTCCTGTGCAAGGACCCGAAGCTATAGAGGAAGCCAAGGAAGCCTTACATGCGGGATGGTCTGTGGCGATTATGCCAGAAGGAAGAGTAGTTCCGCGATCCGAATGGGCAGAAGAAGGTGTTTCTAGAGGACATATCGGCGTTGGAAAACTGGCTTCACAAACGGGATTTCCAGTTGTGGCTTCTGGAGCTAGTGGTAGTGAACTTCTCTGGCCCAGAGGCAAGTATTTACCTTTTATGAGGCCATGGAATCGGCAGAAGGTTGTTTTGCGTTGTGAGCATTTAGGAGCAATGGGCGGAATGCCTCCTCGCGATACTACGGATCTCATAATGGTCGGAGTTAAACGCTGCGTGGAAAGAGCTGAGAGAGAGACGGGATTTTCTAGGTAGTTCTTAGTAGTGGTAAGGAAAAGATGAAAAGTCTCTTTCACGTTTCTCTAAAAATGCCTCCCGACCCTCAGAAGCCTCATCGGTGGAATAAGCAAGTCTTGTTGCCTCGCCTGCAAAAAGCTGTTGACCTACTAATCCGTCGTCAATCAAATTGAAAGCGAATTTGAGCATACGGATTGCTGTAGGGCTTTTAGAATTAATTTCGGCTGCCCACTGCAACGCTTCTAATTCGAGGTCGTTATGTGATACGACTCTATTCACCATTCCCATCTGGAACGCCTCTTCAGCATTGTAAGTTCGCCCTAAAAAGAAAATTTCTCTAGCAAATTTTTGACCAACTTGTCGAGCAAGGTAAGCAGATCCATAACCGCCGTCGAAACTCGCTACATCAGCATCTGTTTGTTTAAACTTGGCATGTTCCCGACTGGCGATCGTCAGGTCTGAAACCACATGCAAACTATGACCCCCACCCGCTGCCCAACCGGGTACGACAGCAATAACGACTTTTGGCATAAACCGGATTAACCTTTGGACTTCAAGAATGTGAAGCCTGCCAGTTGTTGAAGCAGGTGTATCGTCGTCGTATTCGTAACCATTTTTTCCACGAATTCGTTGGTCGCCACCAGAACAGAAAGCCCACTCACCATCTTTGGGAGATGGGCCATTACCAGTTAGAAGTATCGAACCAACATCAGTAGTCATCCGCGCGTGATCCAGAGCGGAATAAAGTTCGTCAACAGTTTTGGGGCGAAAAGCATTTCTAACTTCGGGTCTATTAATAGCAATCCTGACTGTCCCGTGTTTTTTTGCTCGATGATAAGTGATATCAGAAAAATCAAAGTCCATATTTTCTGACCACTCGTCTTCGTGGAAAATGCTTGAAATGATAGGTTTTTTACTATTCACAAGAGTCTCATTGTACTATCGGCGAAGAAACGCACTGCTTTTCTGTTCGAGAATTTAATTCAATAAGGAAAAAATGGAAAAATTTGAAGGTGTAATTGGTAAAACTTACGAAGAGTCAACACCATGGTGGCCAGAAATTAAACAACCACCCGCTGGGAGTCCTAACATAGTTGTGATTCTCCTTGACGATACGGGATTCGCCCATCTTGGGTGTTATGGATCTTCTATCAGCACGCCAAACATGGATAAATTGGCAGAAGAAGGTCTACAGTTTACGAATTTTCATACAACAGCTTTATGCTCACCGACTCGTGCATGCCTTTTAACTGGTCGAAACCACCACACTGTTGGAATGCGAGCCGTTTCGAACATGAGAAGCGGTTTCCCACATTTACGTGGCAGAGTAACAAAACATGCAGCGAACATAGCTGAATTACTTCGTGACGAAGGTTACGGAACATACTGCGTGGGTAAATGGCATTTGACACCAATGGAAGAAACTTCCGGAGCGGGGCCTTTTGATCATTGGCCGACACAAAGTGGTTTTGATCGTTTTTATGGTTTTCTTCAAGGAGAAACAGACCAATTTCACCCTGAACTAACACTCGACAACCATCACATTGAAAGACCAGCAGATAAGGAGGACTATCATCTAAGCGAAGATCTTGTTGAGAATGCTTGCAAATTCATAAATGACTCCAAATCCATTTACCCAGAACAACCTTTCTTCCTTTATTTGACATTTGGGGCAACTCACGCACCGCATCAAGCTCCAGAAGAGTTTCTGCAAAAGTACCGTGGCAAATTTGATGAGGGATGGGACCAGATACGAACAGAGTGGTTTATGAAACAGAAAGAGCTAGGAGTGATCCCTGATGACACTGTTTTAGCCGATCGAAATCCAGGAGTCGAAGAGTGGGACTCTCTAAGCGAAAATCAGAAAAATTTTGCTTGCAGATTACAAGAAGCGTTCGCGGCAATGCTGGACCACACTGATGCACAAATCGGAAGTTTGTTGAAATATTTAGATGACATGAATCTGAAAGAAAACACAATTGTCATGCTTCTTTCCGACAATGGTGCAAGTCAAGAAGGTGGCCCAACAGGCCTTATGGATGAGATGAAATATTTCAATATGGTCCCAGAAGATGTTGACAAAGCAGTTGAAAAATTGGATGACATTGGAGGACCAAAGTCACATACAAATTATCCGTGGGGGTGGGCACAAGCTGGTAATTGCCCCATGCGTTGGTACAAACAGACAACTCATGGAGGAGGAGTTAGAGACCCATTCATCATCCGTTGGCCGAAGGTGATCAAAGATAAAGGCGGTAAGCGCGATCAGTTCCATCACATAACTGACGTGATGCCGTCTATTTTAGAGATACTTGGATTAGAAGCTCCTAAGATTTTCAATGGCATTGAACAGCTTGAAGTTGCTGGTACGAGCTTCGCATACTTGCTTAATTCCGAATCTGAACCAACGCGCAAAAAGGTTCAATATTTTGAAATGTTTGGTCATCGAGCGATCTGGAGTGATGGTTGGAAAGCTGTGTCTCGCCATGAGTTCCGACAAGATTATGATGAAGAAGAATGGGAATTATTTCATCTGGATCGCGATGTCTCGGAAACCAACAACCTTTCTGAGGCTGAACCAGAACGATTAAAAGAAATGATTCAGATGTGGTGGGAGGAAGCTGAGAAACATGGTGTCTTGCCTTTAGATGACCGGACACTTGAACTATTTCGATCGTCAACAGGAAAAGGCTCACCGCACGCGAAAAGAACTTATATTTATCGTCATCCAATCTCTCACATGCCAGCAGGTGTTGCTGCGAACATGGGGAACAGATCATTTGTTATTGAAGCTGACATTAAAAGAAAGGAAAAGGAAAACGGTGTCCTTCTTGCCATCGGAGGATCAAACGTCGGGTTGTCACTTTTTATAAAAGATGAGCGACTTATGTTTGATTACAATATTTTCTACGATCACAAGATTCTTGAGAGCGAAATTACTGTTCCTGAAGGTGAAGTAAAAGTAGGGGTTTATTTAGAACGCGAAGATCCCGCAGGTGAAGTAACCCTACTGATAAATGGAGAACAAGTAGGGAAAATGGAAATCCCATTTGTGATTCGACTTTTGGGTAGTACGGGTATGGATATCGGAAGAGATTCTCTTTCACCTGTATCAGAAAAGTACAGTGCCCCTTTTCCGTTCGAAGGCGTGATAAATCAAGTCGCTGTTCATCTACCGGAACGTGGTAATACACTTGAAGAAACTTTTCTGGCGATGCGTTCAGAATTAGGAATGGAGTAATTCTTAAGAGTCTGGTTTTATGATTTCCAGCGCTCCGCTGGCTAAAAGAGATTCGAATTTCTCAGTTTCCATTGAAAGATTTTCACGGCAGATTTCTTCGGTGTGCTCTCCGATAAGAGGAGCGCGTGTAATTACGGGAGATGCCATTTTTGATCCCCTAATGCAAGCTCCGTCAAGAATAATTTCACCCACACCACCCAACTGTTCAACTTTTGGTAAAAAATTACGGGCAAGTAAGTGCTCATCACTCAATTGTTCAGCTGCATTTAAAACACGTCCAGCAGGGATTCCAGCATTTTGGCACATTTTTTCGACCTCTACTGAAGGTAACGAAACACTCCAAGCGGAAACGATGGAATTTAGAGTTTCTCTGTGTTCGACTCGGTAAGCACTTGAGAGATATTTTTCTGTTATTTCAGAGTCGAGCTGCATCAGAGTAGAAAGTTTTTTCCATTCCTCATCGTTTCTAACACAGATAACACACCACGATTCATCATCTTTGCACGGAAAAGGCCCCCAAGGAGCCCCTCTGTCGGAATCATTTCCCTGAGGAACTACTGAATCCGGTTGAATAGCTTCTTTACAGAAAAGGTCACCAAGTGTTCCAAGTAACACTTCGACTTGTGCCACTTCAATATGGTTACCACTCGCACCACGATTGATATTGACAATTGCAGCAAGCGCGAAAACTGCAGAAAGGCGGCCTGCTAGGTGGTCTGGATGAATCGCTGTAGTTCCAGGAGGAGGATCCCCATCCTTAAAAGCCCAAAGCCATGACAAACCGCTTACTGTTTGAATAGTAGGGCCGTACCCATTCCAGTTAGCAAAATCACCTTTACTTCCCATCAACTGACTGCTAATCATTACCGCATTAGGATTGATTTGTTTTATTGCGTCGTAACCGAGCCCTAATGCATCCATAGTTCCAGTTGAATTGTTTTCAATTACGACATGACAGTCCTTGATTAACTCAAGCACCACTTCACGAGCTTTTTCGTTTTTTAGATTTGCACCAAATGCGCGTTTAGTTCTATTCGATGAAGCGAAAGAGGCCGTCATGGTGCCGCCAAGCACAATTCTAATGAAGTCTGGATACTCCCAACTTTCTATTTTTATAACATCAGCACCATATTCTGCGAGCATACGACCGCATTCGACTCCGACTCCGCCGTGTCCAAAGTCCACTACTTTCAAACCTTCAAGAGGCAGGTCAGCAGGAGTAAGGGATTTGGTGGGAAAAGGGAACGGAGTTTGGCTGAATTCTGGATCATCCTGGTCGACTGTAGGGGCGGGGAATCTGTAGCCAACACGTTTACCGTCAACTTCAGCAAAACCTGACATTACCGGAGCAGTCAAACCATTCGTGATTTCAAGAGTTTGGAAAGTTCCACGAGATTTGTAATGAGTATTAGCTAAAACATCAGAAGGTTTGAGCATCGGAGTGGCGATAACACCACGTTTTTGAGCTTCAATGCAACCTTCTATCATTGGTTTGTTTTGCCAGTGTTCCCAGAAAAGAGGATTAATCACATCAAGATTCATGTATCGATTAATAGTGCTTTCCCAATATTCATCAGCGAAACTTTCTGGCGATCCCATCCATTCCCACAGCGCCCTCCATTGTCTTGGAGCCAGAATTACTTGCCTAACGAAACCATCAGCGCAAGGAATATGAGGGTAGAGGGGACTGTCTCCAGACCTTATGAGCGTCGCTGGACCACCAGAAACCTCACTTGCTGAAGCATTGGGAATACCCCATGTATTCATTTGAGCTAGAGCCTCAACTGCCGAAACATCGATGTGTTGGCCGGTGCCGTTACGATCGCGATGCAAAATACCGAGAAGAGTTGCATAAGCACCAACTATTCCGAGCGTGTCATAAGAAATCGATCCAGGTGCCAATAACGGGGGTTTATCGATCACACCAGAAACTGATAACCAACCGGAACGTGCAAAAACAACTTCATCTGTGCCTACAAAAGAAGAATCAGGTCCTGTTTGTCCAAAATCGGTAAGGGAAACAATTATGAGAGAGGGATTTTCAGAAAGCAAAAGTTCGGGTGATATTCCAAGTTCTGCGAGGGTTCCGGGTAAGAAGGTTTCGATTAAAACATCGCTTTGCTTTATTAAAGCGAAAAGGTCATCGACACCTTCTGTAGTGTCAAAATCGATTGATGCTGATCGCTTATTCAGGTTTCGATAAGCGAAGTATAAGGAGGTTCCATCTGGGGCAAATGGTCCTAATGTTCGGGACACTGTGCCATTCGAAGGTTCAATTTTCAATACATCAGCACCCAAATCACCTAGTATGCGGCCGCAGAGTTCACCTTTTTCGTCAGACAGGTCAAGAACACGCAACCCTTCTAAAGGCGAAAACTCATCGCTGAACATATTCTCCATCGCGTTGATAGTAATTGTTATTTTTTAGAATGTCGATGCGGATCTCTACCCTTTCTGACTATATAGGGTGCTTCTTTCGCGTTAAAGTGCGAGAGTGAAGAAACGAGTTCGCTATTCCCTTTTTTTTGTTTTCGTATCCTTTCTTTTTGTTTCGACAGGTGAAATGGCGATTGGGGAAACAGAATCGATTCGTGAAGCCCGCGAGAAGAAACACGACGCTTCAAATCGACGAGCTGATGCTGCTGCTGTGTTGAAACTAGCGGAAGCTGATGATGAGGCAGTTGTGCAGGCTTTAAACGATCTAGATGCTGCTGTTGCAATGGAACAAGGAAAGATTGAGGCGGCAAGACAGGCTATAGAGGCTGCAGAAGCGGAAGCTACACTTCGTTGGGTTGAAACTGACCAAGTTGTTAAGGGGATTGAAGATCTAAGAAGACGTTTACGAGATCTGGCAGTGGATGTCTACGTTTCTAGTATGAATCCAAGTTCGTTCTTCGAATCTGACGACATGTCAAGTGCCGTTAGAAAGTCAGCAATCCTTAGTGCGGTGTCTGGTGACCAAGGTGATTTAGTGGACCAGCTAAGAGCTTTGGAAGCAGATAAAGAAGAGATAGCACGTTCGGCTGATCAGGCCATCCGTGATGCAGAAAGAAATCAACTTGAGATAGAAGCCGGTTTGTTGGTGCTTGATAGTCGGATTTCAGAAAGAGAGACAGCGCGAGATGAGGTTCAAGATCGCATTGAATTAGCTGAAGCTGAGGTTGAAGATTGGAAGCGTGAACAGTATTTAATGGCGATACTTATTGACAATTTAATTGCGGAAGAGCTTAGAAAATCAGCTCCGGATTTAACGAAAGAGTCAGGTCAAGGTTTTATTTTGCCAATCGATAAGAGCAGTAAAATAACATCTTCATTTGGAATGAGAACTCATCCGATTTTAGGGGTAAAACGAATGCACAACGGAGTTGATTTTGATTGTGTGAGAAATCAACCTATTTGGGCGGCTAAAAAAGCAAATGTTCTATTTGCTGGGACTAAAGGTTCTTATGGTAAAACAGTGATTCTCGAACATGAAGGACCAGTTTTAACGCTTTATGCGCATTTAAATGAACTTTTAGTCTCTACTGGCATGGAGGTAGCGACAGGAGATTTGATTGGAAAGTGTGGAACGACTGGTCGGTCGACCGGTAATCATCTCCATTTTGAAGTTCGTACAGGCGGTGAAGCGAAAGATCCGATGATTGTGTTACCTAAAAACTGAGGGATAAGAAATGAGTAATGAAAATTATAAGATTGGTGTAGCCGGAGCTGGTGTGATGGGTTCAGGAATTGCTCAGGTGATGGCACTTTCTGGTTGTGAAGTGGTATGTCGTGACATTGATGAAGAGGTGTTAAATACTGCTTCAGTAAGTGTGGATTCTGGTCGTTTTGGAGTTAGAAGTGCGGTTGAGCGTGGAAAGTTAACCGATGAAGAGGCTAACAATGCTTTGGAGAGGTTGCGTTTTACAACAGAGACAAAAGACTTTGATGATTTAGATTTAATCATCGAAGCAATCCCGGAAAGATTCGATCTGAAAGTGTCATTCTGGAAGGAACTTGATGAAACGGCATCTGATAGAACAATTTTTGCTTCCAATTCCAGCGGGTTTCCAATTTCTGCAATGGCAGCAGCGACTGAAAGGTCAGACAGATTTATTGGATGGCACTGGGCGTCTCCGGCGCCAGTAATGAAGTTGGCTGAGATCGTAAGGGGAAGAGAAACTTCTCAAGAAACAGTGGATACTGTTGTTTCTCTTGCCGAATCAGCCGGTAAGAACCCGATAGTTATTAGTGACACTGATACGAATTGGGGTTATGTAACAAACCGTGTCTATTTCGCGATGGTTAAAGAAGCTTCTGCTGTTGTTAATGAAGGTATTGCTGATCGAGATCAAATAGATCAACTGATGACAGACTGTTTTCGTTGGCCTTCGGGGCCTTTCGGAATGACAAGAGGCGCCACCTCCGGGTGGAAATAGTTACATGAAAGCTGCTTTGCACACAGGAATCGGAAAACCCCTGTCTCTTGTCAACGATGTCGATTTAGTTGGACCGAACGAAGGTCAAGTTTTAGTTAAAACTGAGTATTGCGGAATCTGTCATTCCGATGTGAGCGTTTTGGATTCATTGGAGCTAACTCCCATGATCTTGGGGCACGAAGCTGCCGGCGTTGTGGAAGAAATAGGTGAAGGTGTTACATCGGTAACTAAAGGCGACTCCGTACTAATGACTCCTATCGGACCCTGTGGGAATTGTGAGATGTGCCATCTTGAAAGACATACACTTTGTGAAAGAGGGCAAACCTTTGTTTTTGGGACGTTTCCGGATGGAAGTACACCTTTTCAAAGAAATGAATCTCCTGTGTATCAGGGTCTTGGAGTAGGTGGTTTTGCTGAATATACGATTTTAGAAGAACGAAATGTTGTCCGCGTAGAAAAAGGCCTTCCGTTAGAAACGATTTGTTTAATAGGTTGTGGAGTGCAAACGGGCGTTGGTTCTGTTCTTAATACCGCAAAAGTTGTCCCGGGTTCAACCGTCCTTGTTATGGGATTGGGAGGTGTAGGACTTTCGGTGCTGCAAGGAGCGGTGATTGCTAAAGCCGAAAAGGTGATTGTTTCAGATCCTGTCAAAGATAGAAGGACTAAGGCTCTGCAATTAGGCGCTACTAACGCCATTGACCCCACTGCGGATGATTTGGTCAATGCTGTGATGGAATTAACGACAGGTAAAGGAGTTGACTACGCTTTTGATGCTGTAGGAAAATCCGAACTAATTGAAGC
>Ga0208522_1000373_pt1 | contig 30570 bp, 18 predicted proteins | sample ETNtaG_25_FD_185763 | JGI IMG/M metagenome (GOLD analysis project Ga0208522, IMG submission 185763) | Marine microbial and viral communities from oxygen minimum zone, Eastern Pacific Ocean - ETNP201302SV86 (SPAdes) (version 2) | ecosystem: Environmental > Aquatic > Marine > Oceanic ... | reverse complement strand
GTTGAGTGTTCGACCTAGAAATAATTGAGTTGGAGGTTAGAAATCTATTTTGTAAATTTCAACGATAGAGTTTGGAGGCAATTTTAATGTCCTCCTACTACGTAGGAGGGGCATGTCTAGTGTCAACGCGGCGAGGTCGCGTCTGTCTCTTCTTCTCGTTGGCCTGATGCTTCTCCCAAGTGCCGTGACGATTTTGTCCTACCAAATTGAGGATGGTGATCTGTTGGATGATGGCAGGATGGACACAATTGATTTCGTTCTAGAGACCCATTCCATCCTTGGAATCCCCGAATCTGGCGATCCCTCTCATGGATGGAAGGGCGACTCTGGCAATGTCGGAGAAGCGTCGCTATTCTATCGGACTGCGACATACGTCCCGATAGGAGAGTGGGAGACTACGACTGGGGAGGGCTACATGTCTGGTTGGTTCGCTCTGGCGCACGAATACCCGTTACCTTCTGATTGGAGAGATGAGTTAAGCGAACTGGGGATGGAATGCAGAACATTCTACTCGCCACAGGGCTTCCACTGCAAAGTACCGAAGATGACGCCATCGGAACTCTCGGATTATGGAGTAATAGGGGCTTTCCGACTTGACTCGACGGACAAGCTGGCTCCAGATGTCATTTCCCTAGTCGAAGGAGGAACTAGTAACGCTGTGATGCAAGGGGAACGATTCGTGATGAACGTCATTTTAGGCGGTTCTGACGAATTAGCAAACCTGATTTCCACTGGTATCGAGGTGGTCGACTACCGAATAGACAGGGTAGCGGAAGTCGTGATAGACCGGAAGGATGTGGTTGGGCTCGTCAATCTGGATTTCGTCGAGTGGGTTGAGCCGAAGTATCCAGTTCAGCTTGATAACGAGGCAGCAGCAGGAATCATCGATGTTGATTGGGTCGGCGAGGCTACCAACATGGATTCCTTCGGGGGGTCGCTCTCAGGGGCCGGGGTGATCATTGGAGTTATGGACTCCGGACTGGATTCTGCGGCTGAATGCACAAGCCTATCCCATTGCAACATGGTGAACAGCGGCATCCATGCAGACTTCGTTGGCCGAATCGCCGGAGTTGTTTCGTACACTTGCGGTAGCTGCACCGACGGCCCAGAAGATCCTCATGGCCATGGGACCCATGTGACCGGATCTGTTCTGGGGGATGGTACGAACTCACCCGACGGTGCTGACAACAGCGGAATGGCACCGGGTGCCCATCTGTTCATGCAGGCGGTTTTGGCGGTAGGTGGCGGCTGTAGTGGCTCTTCACTCTGCACGCCCTCATACAATGCCTTCTTCACAGAGGCTCACGATGCTGGTGCACGAGTCCACACCAATTCGTGGGGTTCTCCCCCTGGTCCCGCAGACGATTGCGATGGCTCGCATCAGGGACTTGGCGATCAAGATTGTTTGGCGTACTACAGCTCTGGCGCGTTGGAGATAGATACGGAAGCCAATTCCCTTACTGACCTGACGATTCTTTTCGCCATGGGGAACGATGGAATGGACTGCACTTACAACTCGATCGGCCAGTCATCCTGCTCTGGGGGTAAAGATGGGGAGGTCAACCTAGGTGCAATGAACCAGCAGGCCACTGCTAAGAATATCCTGTCAGTGGGATCGTCAGAGAATTATCGTGATGGTTTGTCGCTATACGATAGGACTTACAGTAGCCTATGCAATTCTGCTGCCTCCGGTTGCCCTCATCCTTATTCTAATGAGAGGTTTAGCATGAACCCAATCAGAACAGACACGCTCTCTGACGATTCGGAAGGGATGAGCGCATTCTCCAATAGGGGCCCTACGAATGATAATCGGATTAAGCCGGATATTGTGGCGCCGGGAGGATGGATTTTGTCAACCAGATCCGACTTGGCGGCGGTCAGCAGTCAACAGGACGACCCTAGTGGCTTTTACACTCACAAGTATGGAACCTCGATGGCAACCCCAATCACAGCAGGTTCGGTAGCCTTGATAATAGAGCACTTGAACAACATTGGGGATTACAATTGCGACCTTGCGAACAACCCTTCGAGTGACCAATGTCCAGAATCCGCCCTTATCAAGGCAATACTCGCATCTGGCGCACACGACTTGGAGGGCCAGTACACGACAGGAGGGAATTCCAATGGGAACGGGGCAGAGGAAAAGGCACCGAACAACCACGAAGGATGGGGCCGAATTGACCTCCAACAACTGGTGTACTCTGGTTTCACGGAGGGAATCGAGATTTCCACATCTGATAGTCATTCATTCAAGTTCACGGTTCCAGATACGGGAATCGAGGATTTCCGAGTCGTTCTTTCATGGAATGACCCAGCAAACTCCGCAAGTGCGGGAAAGCAGTTGGTCAACGACCTCGACATCCTCCTCAAGAGCCCCAGTGGGACAATTCAGACCTACACAAATGACGATCTGAACAACCTAGTGGGAATCTCAGTTGGCGGGAATCCGGAAGTTGGCGATTGGGAAATCGTTGTCACTGGGGCAAACGTCCCATCTGGACCTCAGAAGTACTACCTAGCTTCCAGCGTAGGTATCATCGAAGATATGAGGCATCCAGTATCGGATGGATTTATTGAGCCTGGTTTCCAATCCGGTTCCATCTTCACCGAAACCACGATGTCTACTGGTGGTAACCACCTCTGCGCGATTCTGGATGATTCCTCACTCCAGTGCTGGGGAGACAACTCGTTCGGGCAATTGGGGGATGGGACCACCACCGACAGGCTGACGATGACCGAAGTTGGGCTAGATGCAGCGAGGACCGCAGTATCAATCAGCTCGGGCAAGTATCACACTTGCTCCGTACTAGATAATGGCGAGTTGCAGTGCTGGGGCAGGAACAACTTCGGCCAGCTTGGTGATGGCACTACCGTTCATTCGAATTCACCCGTCGATGTAATCCTGTCTGGAGTGCCCGTTCAACTCTCCTCTGGAGATTGGCACAGTTGCGCCATCTTGGACGATGCTAGCCTGCAATGCTGGGGGAGGAATGATCATGGGCAGCTTGGGGATGGGACCAATGCCGATAGCAGCACCCCTGTATCCGTTTCCATCGGGGAAAACGTCCTAGCAGTCTCAACCGGATCCAACCATACATGTGTGGTAACCAATTCCTGGGCTCTGAAATGCTGGGGTGACAACAGCAACGGACAACTGGGAGTTGGGTCGACTTCCCCCTCCAACAGCCCATCAACCGTCACTGTTGGTGGGAATGCCGTGGCAGTGTCCGCTGGAGGCTCACACACCTGCGCCCTACTCGATGGTAACAATGTGAAATGCTGGGGTGACAACAGCAACGGGCAGCTCGGAGATGGTGGGACGAACCAGCAGAACGACGCTTCCACAGTGGGAGTCTCTCTGACTGGAGCGATATCAATCGACTCTGGACATAGCCATACCTGCGCGGTGGATTCCAGCGATTCCCTCTACTGCTGGGGAGGCAGTGCAAATGGGCAAGTCGGCGATGGCAGCACTTCCGATCAAATCACACCCCCCATTGAAATCGCACTAGGGCAGAATCTAGGTACTCTGTCAGTCTCATCTGGGTCATCTTACACCTGTGTTATTGGTAGCAACGACTTGGCCAGATGCTGGGGTGGTCATGGTTCGGGGGCCCTTTCCCTCGGAACCTCCCCTTCTGAGTTCACAATCCCCATGTGGAGTTACATCAGCTTGTCGGAGAGGGATTGGAACAACAATAGCAACCTGAACATATTCGAAGTCGGCGTAAGCAATGACGATGATGGCGATGGCTTTTCGAACACTGTCGACAGCGATCCCAACAATCCAACCGTTGCTGCGGACTGCTCATCTGGGTCATACGGCAGGTTCACGTGCAGTCCGGCCACTCCTGGATACTACGTCAGTGGTACTGGTAACACGGTGATGACTCCAGCGAGTCCGGGGAACTACACCAATTCAGTGGGTGCCACGTCCCAAGTCCAATGCAATATCGGAGAATTCCAGGAGCTCTCAGGACAGACTTCCTGTGAAGAAGCCAGGCCGGGCTACTACGTCCCAGACATGGGAGCAGCTGCAGGCACTCCATGCCCTGCTGGCCAGTACAACGACCTGTACGGAATGACCGAGGTCACAGCTTGCAGGTGGGCGGACTCAGGGCACAGCGTGCCGGTTCTCACACAAGTGACTTCAGGAGCATCCCACTCGTGTGCTATTCTTGACGATGGATCGGTTAGCTGCTGGGGCGAGAACAGTAACGGGCAGCTGGGTGACGGTTCGAGGACCCCAAGTCTCGAGCCAGCCAAAGCATCCATGCCCCTAGGTAGGAAGGCACTCGGGATTTCAGCCGGCTCATACCACACATGCACTTTGTTGGATGACGGTTCAATCCGGTGCTGGGGGTCGAATGACTTCGGCCAGATTGGCGATGGGACTTCGATCGAAAGGACATCTCCAGTTTCTGTCAATCTGGGAGTTGGGAAGAGCGCTCTCGCGGTTTCATCTGGAGAGTCGCATACCTGTGCGGTTCTGAATGATGGTACTATGAAATGCTGGGGTTTGAACAGCAACGGGCAGTTAGGGGACGGGACGAGCACGGATAGACTAAGTCCGGAAAATGTCCTGATGGGTGACGAAGATGCCCTGATGGTCTCAACTGGTTCCTATCACACCTGTGCGATAATGGGAGATAGGTCGGTAATGTGCTGGGGAGACAACTGGAACGGACAGCTCGGCGATGGGACAAACACAGATAGGTTATCTCCAGTCGAAATCACCGTACCAAGCAACAGTAGTGCCGTTTCTCTGGATGCCGGGGCCTTGCACACCTGTCTGGGGATGAACGACGGCTCCATGTTCTGCTGGGGATACAACGCCTACGGACAACTGGGCAACGGCGGATTCGGAAACTCAAACTACCCAATGACGACCCCTCTAAGCGCCAACCAACTACTTACAAACGTCAAAGTAGGACTTTTCCACAGCTGTGCACTATTCGATTCGGGACAGGTGGCTTGCTGGGGCGATAACAGCAACGGGCAGCTGGGGGATGGAACTCAGAGCGGTAGTGCGATTCCGGGAATTGTAAGCCTAAGTACAAACGCAACATCAATCACAGTTGGGCAAAGGCATTCCTGCGCAATCCTTGACGACGCGCGTCTGCAATGTTGGGGTGCGAACGAATTCGGTCAACTCGGGGACGGATCGAGTTCGGATCGAAACAACCCAACAGCAGTTGACCTCGGACATGGCTCCAAAGAGCAGCTCCCTTGCTCACTTGGCACATTCCAGCCAAACTCATCGCAGACCACGTGCATCCTCGCCAGCAGGGGTTTCATGGTCCCACAAATAGGACAAACAAGCCAGATTGGATGTGTAGCTGGCTACTACTCCAGTCTGAAAGGGCAGTCGGCATGTACTCCCGCCTCACTTGGTTTCTACGTATCAGAAGCTGAATCAACATCCCAGACCCCGTGCCCGAGTGGACAATCGACATTGGATGAGGCCTCCACCTTCTTCGACATGTGCTTCGCTGACTTCGACGGGGACGGTATACCTGACCAATTCGACATTGACGCAGACAATGACGGAGTCCTGAACAACGATGACTACGACTGGTTAGATCCAGATGTCTCCGCAGACTCGGATGGAGACAGGATCCCTGACAGTATTGACATAGATGACGACAACGACGGAGTCAATGACACGGAAGATCCATTTCCTTTAGATCAAGGAGAGTGGGAGGATAAGGACAACGACGGAATCGGGGACAACGCCGACCAAGATGACGATGGAGATGGAAGGAGAGACATCTTCGACGTATTTCCAAATGACGGGAACGAGTGGTCGGATGCCGATGGCGATGGCCTTGGAGACAATCAGGACCCAGACGACGACAACGACGGACGGTGCGATGACACTTCTTATTGGAGGCCAGGAGAGATTCCCCCTAATCACGGCCCGGATTTAGACGAGACACCAGGACCCGACTGCTATGCCTCCGCCAACGGCGATGCGTTCCCATTCGATGGGAATGAGACAGATGACACTGATGGGGACAGCATAGGCAACAACGTAGACACAGATTGCGATGGCGATGGGTGGACGAATCCAGTACCCTGCACCCAGAACCAAGGGACGGGTGAGAACGGCACGGACGCTTTTCCACTAGATGATTGGAGGTGGTCCGACTCGGACGGCGATGGGCATGCCGACCAGGGACCGAATGCAGATGTATTTCCCGAAGACCCCACGGAGCATCTGGATACCGATGGCGATAGCGTTGGGAACAATGCCGACCAGTGCGAATACGAGCCTGGGCTAAACCCCAGCAATCCGGACTTCATGTCACTAATTAGGCTGCCAGGAAACAAGCTCGGGTGTCCGATAGAGACCCTACCGGGAGATGAGATTGTGATTGAGGAAATAGAAACGGAAGGACCTAGTTTCGAAGATGGGGGGGCTCCTGACTTTGATGGCGACGATATCCCAGACTTGCTAGACCCAGATGACGACAACGACGGAATCCCAGATTCGGAGGACGGTATTCTTGGTGATGAGAAGTGGTCCAAGGACCCATTCAGGCCCTTCACCTATGAGAATTGGAGCATTATCGTAATTTCGATTTCATTTATCGGATTTATGGGATACAGGGCAATGGGGTGGAAGAACAGGGGTATCTCCAACCTCCGCTCCAATAAGATAAGGATTCAATGATGGTGCAGGGGGCAGGATTCGAACCTGCGAAGCACTACGCACAGCGACCTGAACGCTGCCCCTTTGACCACTCGGGTACCCCTGCTGGGAAGAATCGTTCTAACGGTCGAACTTCAATGCAGCGCAATCCGAAAGTAGTTGGTGCAGGGGGCAGGATTTGAACCTGCGAAGCACTACGCACTGGGACCTAAACCCAGCCCCTTTGACCACTCGGGTACCCCTGCTATGTCTCGTCCGAATAATTACCCACCAAGAAGTCAACGCATCGGTGTCAATGGCCCCCATAGGGTCATAACAGGGTCTACACGCCCCGCAGATGGCAAAAATGGCTCGAATAGGGGTTCTCGGACTTGGCAATTGGGGCACAGCCCTAGCACTAGTGTGGTGCAAGGATGGTCACAATGTCATGGGATGGACCATCGAGCAAGAAGTCTACGAGTCGATGATGACTACTCATGAGAACGAGAAGTACCTTCCAGGATACAAGATCCCAGAGTTGGACTGCACGATGGAGATCTCCGATGTGACTGAGAGTTGCGAGATACTGGTCCTAGCACTGCCCAGTTCAGTGATTCTGGAAGTAGTAGACATATTGATTCCGAGTCTCAGACCATCCCACCTACTCGTGGATCTGGCCAAAGGGCTTTCTCCATCGGATGAGGGTGGTTCTGGGATGATCTCAGATGCCATAGAGAGGAGGCTTTCCGAAGCGGGAATGACCAATCAGGTCGTGGTGATGACTGGTCCTACTATCGCTCCCGAGGTCGCAAGGGGAGTGATAACCAACGCTCTAGTTGCATGCCATGACATCGGGGTAGCAGAGAGAGTTTCCCAACGGCTCTCGACTGACTCCCTCATCCTCACGCCGGCTAAGGACCCGGTTGGGGCCGAGTTATGGGGTGCGTACAAGAACTGCGTGGCACTAGCATGCGGCCTCGTTGACGGCCTAAAGGACACCATCGGCGGTGACAACCTCAAAGCAGCTCTGGTCCTATCCGGATACAGCGAGGGAATAGAGCTCCTGGAGAAGATGGGGGCTGACCCAAATACGGCCTTCGGACCCGCGGGGATAGGGGATCTGTATGTGACGGCTACAAGCCCGAGAAGCAGAAACAGAACACTAGGTGAGAAACTTGGGTCGGGATTGAGCCTAGAGGAGTCACTCGAAGAGATGCACATGGTGGCAGAAGGAGTAAGGGCAACGAGGATGTTCCTAAACAGATCAGAGAGAATGGGGCACCCTACTCCGTTCCTGAGCACCTTGGGTAACCTATTGGATGGGGAAATCGAGGTCGAAGACGCAGTCAGGAGAATGGCTGGAGCATACGAAGTGAAGTGAAGTCGAGTCCAGAACAGTTACTCAATTTGCTTCATTATTTCCAAAGTAGTACGAATCCAGTCCGCGGCATAGTCATCATAGTCTAGGTCACAATCAATCCTATCATTCACCCTGCTTCCGCCCTTCTCCTCGAGGATTGTGTCCCATTCCTTACCTGATTCGCAATAGAACTCAAATGCAGTATCGCCCAACGCGAGGACAGCATAGTTCACCCCCTCCATGCTATCCTCCTCGGACTCCTGCACAGAGTCGTACAGATCTTGGGCGTTTACGGGCTGCTCCCCTTCTCCCCATGTGCTGCAGATGACAATCAACCTCTTTGCGCGGGATAGCATTTCCATGGAAATGTCCTCCATATCCATCACAGTTGGAATTAGGTCGTAAGTTCCTGCCAGGTGCCCTGCATCTTCAGCTAGCTCCTCGGCATTTCCAGTCTCGGTCCCGAAGATAAGGAGTAAGTTTCTACCACCCATTGCCATCTTCCCTACTGTTTACCAACACAGAACTAGAGCACGGCTAACTTTCCTTGTTTACAAACTTTGGAGGTTAATTACTTGCCCTTTAGAATTGGATTTGCCCATAATACAAGCATCTGGATATATTGTTGGGGCAGTCTTGATTTCCTGTGCCCCTATCCCGGGTACATGGCCGTAGCCGACTTGACAGAATTCGAATCGAGACTCCTGAAGTGGATTTCTGCATCTGACTTCGTTGAGGTCGCATGGTCTACGAAAAGGGCTGCTGAAGCATTCAAGGTCGAGGAGAAGGAAGTCTACGAGGCCTTGGCCTCTTTGACACTGAAGGCAAGAGATCACATCCAGATCTTCTACGACGGTGGGGCTATCAGAATAGTAGCTGACTACTAAGTTCTCATTCCAATGGTTTCTCTACGTTAATTCTTGAAGGTAATAACACTCCAGACCAGGTAGGCTTAGTGTTATCAGAATCGTCCGTAAAGAATGAGCGGAGGTAGATTGACATCAGATCAATCAACATCACTACTAGGAAGATGATGAGTAGGTAAGCTCCAACCTCGTCATATTGAAGGAACTTAAGGTAGAGATTGATGTAATATCCAATCCCACCAGCACCAACAATTCCTATCACAGTGCCAGATCTAACATTGTATTCGAACATGAAGATTGCCTGAGCAATCAGATGATTTGCGGTTTCTGGTATTATCACTCCTAACGAAATCTCTGCCTTGGTTAGACCCATTGCGTTGGCGGCCTCTAGTGGGGCGTTGTTCATCCCCTCTATTGCCTCGTACTGCATCTTTCCTAGGTATCCGACGGTGTAAATCGTCATAGCCATGATTCCCGCTATTGGGCCTAGTCCCACGAGAATCACGAAGATAATTGCCCAAATAATACTGGGGAGGCTCCTACAGGCAGAAACGATAGTTCTTGAGGGGTAAGTGACGTACTGCGGGAATAGATTTCTTGAACTCAAGAGGCCCATGGGCAATGAGAGTATCATACCGAAAAAAGTTGCAAGGATTGCTATCTTTATGGTTTCAATCATCCCAATCCAAGCTGTTGAGCATGTAAACTGTAGGAACCTGTTTTCTTCACAAATTGGATAAGACTGAGGCTCGATAACACTCCAACCATTCCAATCCCATACCAGACCCGAAGTGAGCTTGAGAGCAATCCAGAAACCAACTAATAGGACTGAAACTGAGACTAGTAATTCCCTAAGTTCGCGATCAATTTCTGGCAATACTACACCTCCATTATCGAGGTATCAGTTATGAATGGGTTCAGTCTTCCATCATCAATCACCAGAAGTCGGTCAGAAATCTCCCTTGCTCTGGAAACATCATGCTCGACCAATATCATTGCAACGTCACTTGATCTCACATAGTTCAGTACCGAATTTACCACCCTCTCGGAGGTTTCTTCGTCCAATTCACTGAGGAATTCGTCGGCTAGAATTAGTTGTGGACGCTGTGCCAGAGTCCTAGCTGTAGCCACTCTCCTCTGTTGGCCACCTGATAGTCGTTTGATTGGTTCATTCTTCTTTTCTATCAAACCCATTGCCTCAATAGCACTGTATGCATGTTCTCGCGATGTTGCCCTAGAATTCCCAGCCCTCGATCCCAGCATCACATTGGACCAGACACTCGAGTGTCTTACTAGACCTAGCTTCTGGGGGATATAACCAATCGATCCTCTCTCTGGTCTCTGTGGAATGGTTGCACCGCAAACTTGCACTGTTCCGGATACTGGTTTAAGCAAACCAGCGATTGTTTTCAGAAGAGACGTCTTGCCGATTCCAGAGGGGCCGGTGATTGCCAATACCTCACCGGGTTTGACCTGAAGATTCTCGATGAATAACAAAGTGGAATTGTGGAATCCAACTTCCAGATTTCTAATCTCAACCACCGTTGGCACATACTTCCGGGTATGGTATCTCTTTTGAGATTTAGGCAACCCTAAATTTATCATCAGGACTCCATCCAAGCAATATCATGAGTTCGACGGTTGGCAGACTTAGAGAAGCATTGCAAGGAAGGGGTATTCCAATTGCAATAGTTGGGCTGATGTTGTCAGCTGCAGTATTATGGGCATTATTCACCGTTAACTACGATGATTGCGGTGATGAAGAAGACTGCATCAGAATAGCGTACGAGGTGAAGGATACGTACCTGTTTTGGGATGCTAATCCTCAAGAAATGGCTGACAAACTAAGTGATCTAACTGGAATGAAAGTTGTAGTCTACCCGGTGGCTGATGAGGTAGCTGCGATAGAAGCAGTTGCTAAGGGAAATGCGGAAATCGCCATGGTTGATGGTGCGGCCGGCTGGTTGGGATTCCAGGTGTATGACCTTGACGTAGTCGTTGTCGAGAAGAAGCCGGATGGTAGAGTCTACTACAACGCTGCGGCATGGATAAAGGCCGACTCCGATATTGCTGCCGCATACCTAGACGATGATCCAGAGACTGATCCATTCGCATTAATGGAAGGAAAGAAGTCATGTCACACCGGTTGGCTGAAGAGCGCGGGAATGCTGATTCCAATGGGTTACCTCATCGGGAATGGGTACGCTGAGGTGATTGGCGATCCTGAGGATATCGAGTCATTGAGGGCCACAGTGACGAACTTCTTCCACGAGGATTCAGAAATCTCCGAAGGAGGGACTCCGTACTCTGGCTACAAGGGAGCCCTGAAGTGCATGATGACCGGGCATGGAGATATAGCTCTAGTGAAGGACACTGCCTACCACCTATATTGCGATGAAAACGAAGATGGTGTGCCCGATGGTCCTGACTGGTGTCTAGATCGTGATGAGATTGTCATGCTCCCTTCATTCGGTCAGGCTCCAAGCCATCCAGTCATGTATGATCCAGCTAGAATGGATGATGAGACGATGCTGCTGATTCAAGATGCATTCCTAGCTCTTGACGATGATAGCGAGGGACGAGAAATTCTGAACGACGTTCTAAACACGGCTGGAATGGTTGCAAGCACCGGGGAAGAGCATCTTGGCACTTATTCAGACGCAGTTTCAAATGTTCCAGGCATCTTGGCCTATCTAGAATAGTAGGGACTAGAGATGAAAACTTGGGCAATTATCTCGCTGCTAGTTGTCACTTCTTCATTTGCTGGATGCTTCGGCGAAGAAGACGGATACGTGTGGCCAGAGCGTGAGATTTGGGGTTGCTCTATTCAAGAGAGTTACAATTTGTCCTGTAACGAGTACTTCGATGGACTTTCCAGCCCTATATCCTCAATTAAACATCCGGCAGGAGGTGAAATTTGGATTGTTGAGTTATCTGGTAAGATTTCATCTTGGGATGGAAGTGAGATTGCTGAAATCGGAGATTTGGGTTCTGAGATTAGCACTTGTCACTATGAACAAGGCTTACTCGGTTTGGCATTTGATGAAGATTTTGCAAATTCGAGAAAGATCCTTCTTTCATATGTTGAAAACGGAGATTGCGATGGTCCCAACGAATCGAATCTTATTCTTGCTTCTGGCATCATTGGAGGTGATGGGAAATTGAGCTTGGCATCAATAGAGGTTATAATGACAATAGAGCAACCTCATCGAAACCATAATGGCGGACATATTCTGTACATAGGGGAGAGTCAATTCCTCTGGGGATTAGGAGATGGTGGAGGTGGTTTGGATCCGGGAGAGAACGGTCAGGATCCGGGGACTCGCCTCGGGTCGATTCTCCTATTCTCATTCATTGATGGAGTCATTAGTCCGGTAATTGAGGACTCATTTGGAGACCCTTACGTTCTTCATCATGGGTTGCGCAATCCCTGGAGGTTTGATGTTGATAATCAGAATAGACTCTGGATAGCTGATGTTGGTCAGAACTGCTGGGAAGAAGTGAATCTGGTTGCCATCGAAGAAAGTTCTAATTTTGGTTGGTCTGATAGAGAAGGCATGCATAGATTTCACGAAAATGGATATACGAATGAAGATGGGACGTGTAATGTTGATGAAGACGAGCCTCCTGTTCCTGAGGAAATAACAGATCCAGTAGTAGTTTATTCCCATGAAGGAGGGAATTGCTCCATCACAGGTGGTTTCTGGATGGATTGGGGGCCGGATGACCTCAGGGGAGGATATCTCTACGGAGACTTCTGCAGCGGATCAATGTGGATTTTGAAAGAGGAAAACGATTCATGGAGTGAGGAATACATTGGTTCCAGCGGAGGGATGATTGTCGGATTTGGAAAGGGCCTGGAAGGAGAGCTTCTAGCCTTCCACTGGACAGGAGAAATTGTCCATATTGGATGATTAGTTTCTCAGACATGGCAACTATGATGTCCTATGGTTTCCGGAAGGCAATAGGGAATGGAATGCTGATGAGGAGTTTTTGGGCCTTTGTAGCGATTCTGATTATGGTTTTCTCCACCTTACATTTCCCTCCTGAAAATCTGCCAAGTAATCAAATTAAGATGGAGCAGTTTGGAGGGGGTGGTTCCCTAGAAGAGCAATGTAGCTCGATCACATTCGAGGATATTTTCCTCTACAATCAAGCAATTTTCGATGTTCGTGTAAATGACGATTGGAAATCAGCCGAGGTTGATGCCAAGGCATGGATAAACTGGTCACTTGCTGATGATATTAGAGAAGACTTGGATGCTTTCCTAGAAGGAATTGTTCCCTCTGGCGGAGATGGCTGGCTTTCCACTGATGAGATAGACGCAATGGTCTCAATTGCTGCTGACTGCCTCGAGTACAGTATCACAAGAATAGGAATCCGAGATGGGTCTCCTCACAGAGGAGGAGTTGGAGTGAGTTGGATGAATACGACATGGGAAGATGATCAAACCAACATTGGACATTTCAATGGAGTTCCCACGAGACACTCACAAATAAGGGACTGCGAAGGATTTAGTCAGGATGGATGCGTTGAGGTTCCAGTTATTCCATCTTCTGAGAGGGATTGTGACATAGGAATCAATGAGTCATTGGGAGCTGATGAGTGCAGAATCGAGCTTTGGCTAAATGCGACAATGGTGATAGATGGGGTCTCTGATCCCAATGACTTCACAGTCGCGTTCAACTCGTCAAACATGAGTAATGCTAGGCTGGACTTCACGTTCCCGGCGATACCTGACTTGAGGATGGATATATGGGAGGAGTGCGAAGGGAGATTTGTGGGTGCTGACGAGGATAACCCGCTCACAGACTCTGCTCCAATCAGAGGAAGTTGCAAAGGTGACGGAACAGCAATTTATGAATTAACGACAAACGATGATGGTAGTCTGACTTACACACTCAACTCAAACTTCTCACGAGAAATGTGGCCATTGGGAGAAGATGTCTTTGCAGACTTCACGACATCCCCAATCCCAACCGACGAGCCTCCGACTTGGACCCAACAAGCACCTTCTGATGGAACGTGGATTCCTATTTTCGAGGAAGGGGCGACCAAGTTTTCTAGTTGGGAAGAAATTGCATCATGGTTTGACGACGAGTCAGGAGTTTCCAACCTAGAGGTTGTCTGTAATTCAGGAGGTAGCGAGGTTTCGCAGAGCATCGATGGGTCGTTGTGGATTAATGTGAATGGAGTTTCAGAAATCACCTGTGAGGCGATTGACGCTTCTGGAGAGTCCACTGGAAATAGAACCTGGAACGTTGGAGTACCGATTACAATTTCCACTTCTGCATTAACCCTTCAAGACCAACACCCTCTGAGAATATCCCATTCTGAAGCATGGACTGAGCACACAATTGTACGTCTAGCAATGACGCAGGATGGCAAGACTAGTGAGATCAAGGAGTTCCACAAAGGAAATTCGACACATCAGGATGTAGTTGTATACTCACAAGGAGTTGTTCCTGGTCCAGTTAAAATCTGGATTGAAGTATTAGTTGGTGAGTTCTCATTCCAACAGATTTTAGATTTGGGAATCGTGAAGGAGAGCGAACCTCCTGCTCTGACCATTGGGTCGGGAATCTTTGATGGAACAATGTGGAGAGTGGCTGGGCAATACAGCGATCCCGATGGTGAGCCAGTAACTTTCACAATCGCAATCGATGGACAAGAAATAGGTCAAATTGTGGTTACTGGAAATGCGTGGGAGAGCGAATGGATTGACCTTAGGGCATTTGCAACATCAGGATTGGTTGAAGTTGAAGTCACCGGTTGTGACCAATCGGGCAAGTGTACGACTACCGCCACAACCATAGATAGTTCATTGATAGTCGAAGAAATTCCAGACCTCCCAGATGATAGTGGGGAGTCGGCTGACAGCATTCCCGCTTCGGGAATTTCCTCATTAGTCATAGCAGTCTCAGTCGCAGTACTATTCAGAAGACGGAGGTGGTGAAATGAGTTTCTCGGGAAGGGTAAATCGTGAGTCACATGAAGGAGGTTTGCTCATTGATTTCGAAGGTAGGCCCCCTCGCTTAGGAGCCAGAATAAGAATTTCTGGAGGAAGAATCGTCGGAAAGGTGGATACAGTGCTGGGACCAGTTGGCTCACCATTGATCCATGTCCATCCCCTTTACGATGGAATAGACGCAAGAGCATCCATCGGTTCGCCGGTTGAGATAGCTCCTCGTGAGAAAACGCGTCAGGGCCGACCTAGGAGACATTCTAGTGGGAACTCTCGGGACTACAGGAGAGGAGGTCGTGAAGGAAGAAGTTCGGGCGGCAGGGGAGGTCGGAATTTTCGTGACAACAAGGGAGGAGGACGAGGGGGAAGAAGTTCAAATCAGTCAAGAAGAGGTTCAAAGAGTAGTTATAGAGGATCGAACAACTCTGGTCGGAGAACGAAAAACTCTGGTCGGAAGAGGGATTCCAGTAAGGGTGGAAGGGGTAATAGAAGGCGCTAGTCGCGCACCCCAGCATTCTTCATCCGTCCTATTCTGCGTGTTTTGTGGCGAAGAGTGCAGAGATGATTTGGCTGGATGCCATTGAAGCTAATGAAGAAGGAGATCGAACAGCTGCTCTAGCTCTGGCTGAGGAAGTAGTTTCTCTGGACGAAAGTCACGCAGATGCTTGGTTTGCTGTTGCTCAGTGGATGCTACCAGTTGATTCTCGTGGTAAGCAGCAGATGCCTGACATGATTCAAGCTTCCAAATCTATGGCAGCAATCAGGAAAGTGGTCGAGTTGGATCCTCAGAACGAGCATGCATGGAAGATTGGCGGGGAAATCATGATTGGTCACTTGGGAATGCTTGAACATGGCCTTGAATGGTGGGAGGATAGGAAAGATGTTGCCCCCAGTGACGTCCTTCCATATTTCGAGCAGGTTTCCATTCTTATCAGACTTGGATATTTCGAGGAAGCTGGGGAGTACCTAGATATCCTGGACAAGATGATTGAATCCCAACCTAGCAGGTCTCTGGAATCAAGGGTGATGAGACTCAGAGGAATATTCCAGGAGCAGTGGGCGATGGAGGAGGAACTGAGTTTCGAGCCACAGAACGTCAAGGACGAATCATGGGGGCTAATCGACAGAATGAGGAAGAAGAAGCCTCTAACGGAGACTTACTTCCTTCTCATGTTCGTGATGCCAATCGTTTTCTTGCTTGGCTCACTGGCTATGATGCTGCTTGGAGAGGTGCCGTACGGAACTCCAATTGTAATGCTGCTAATCATAGCGATGTATTTTGGAATTTCCCGTCTTTCCAGGAAGTTGTTACTCAAACTGAACCGTCCAGAGTCATTCCTGAACAGGGCTATTGACATTGAGAGTTCGAGTGGGAAGGTATGCGTCCCGGACGAGATAAGAGGATCGAAGCTATACTCTTACGTAATCGGCAGAAGGACGCCGGCATACCAAGAAAGACTTGGTATGATTGAGGAATCTAGTGAGCCACTCCCTAGGAAGTGGAGTCTTAACGTCCCCGAACTCTGATCAACCGCCGCCGCCCTGCTTCGAATCCCACTGGGCATAGTATTGGGTAGCATACTGTCTAGCCATCTGCTCCTCGTATCCTTGGGCCACTAGTTGCTGGACGTAAGCCTCGACTCGATCCATTGACTCGACGCCACCGAATGACTCAACTGAGTCCTGCATATCTGCAGCGCCTCCGCCCCTCCTCATGAACAGCATAGTCACTGCCAGAACCGCAATCAGCAGCAGTGCTCCAATTCCGGCAAAGATCAGTGTCGATGAGTCTCCACTGCCCTCCTCGTTCCCGCCCGTCTCTTCGTCCAATCTTGGGACAGTGTACAATTGAATCTGATCGTCGATAACATACGATCCCTCTGTGACTCTGATGTGGATGATTCCCGCATTTCCATCTAACTCGAGATAGAGGTGAGAGATGTTCAGGGACAGTAAATACTGGTCTCCGTCGCATAGTCCATCCTGCCAGTCGAACCGGCCCAGTGCCTTCTGTGCAGTCTTGATTCCCTCACTCTTGTCGAATATCGAAGTGTCATCGAGTGATGCTTCGACCTTCACATCGCAGTCTGCACTGGTATCGCTGTCTACAACGGTACCTGTGATGTTGACGATGTCAGACTCCAATGCTGAAAAGGAGTCGCCGTCCGCAGTGGAGATGCTATCGAATTCTACATCTGGTGCAGCGTCTCCGAACATCTCTCCGACTACCTCGAAGAAGACTCTGGTTGGAGCTTCGTTTCGCTGGTCCCTCTGGTCATAGGCTGTCAACTCGACCATGATTGTGTTCTGTCCGGCGGTAATGTTCCTGAAGGTGTAAGCCCATTGGACCTCGCTTCCGGGCAGTTCGTAGACATGCACGTTGTCCCCGTCGCCATTCACGGACCAGGTGAACTTGCCTATTCCAGTTCCGACGTCACTGCTGTTTGCAGAAGAGAAACTAATACTAGTGTCTCCCGTATCAGATAGTCGTACGCGATACTTTGGTGAATCCACCATGATCCAGTTTCCGTCTTCATCCTGCTTTCCGGTTGGTGTCTGCTGATAGCCTACGAACTCAACGAACTCGTTGAACGCGGAGTTCTCCACGATTTCGATGTGAGCCTCCGGAGGGGTGCTGTCCGCGTTGATGTCATTAGTGTACACAGAGATGTTAGTGATCCTTGTGTTACCTTGCGAATCGTGCAGGAACAGCCAAATCCTCCATTCGGCGTCAATCTTGCAACCAAGGTCGGCATTCTCGTCCGGTACACAGAAAGTCGCAGTTGCAGGGTAGGCAGAGTCTTCTCGGTACACGTGGTTGTTGTTGTCACTGAGCGTCTGTCCATCCCATCCTGTTACTGGCTGTCCGTCTGCAGACTCGATTAACCAGTCTGCGTGAATTCCAGTGACGTCGGTCTGGAAGCCGAAGTCTAATTCGGCTGAGCTCTTGATTGCCTTTCTCGCATAGGCCCCGGATAAAACATCAATCGACTGAGCAACTTCATCTATCGTGAGTTCGAATCCCTCGCCGGCAATCTCGAATCCGTCGGGGTATGGTGACAGATGGAAGTCCAAAAGATTGGATAACATCGGGAAGTTAGGGTCTCCGAATGGTTGGGATACAGCGGGGTTCTCGACATCAATCGTGGTGATGATGATACCTCCCTGATAGAAGTTGCAAGTAGACAATAGAGACTGGCTGGGATTGTCAAGATCTCTGATAATGGTATGGAATGTGCCACCATCACTGATTTTCCCTCCTTCGGTCCCTCCTGCTGCGCCGTCACTGCAGACTTGGGGAATATTCTCCGATTTGACCTGATTGAGGTCCAGTGCGGAAAGTGCAACGTGGGTCCCTCCATTGATTCCCCCTAGGGCAGAGGGGTTGATTCCTTCTATTAGGGGGTGGAACGGATCGATTAGGCTGACGTTCTCTGAGAGTATCCTATGGTCCACTGTTTCATTGAAGTGGTCCCTCATGACGACGTTCATTCCGAATGGCAGCCTATCTGGTGCGTTCGGGTTCTGTATGTCGTCGTAATCAGAGTAATACGGCCCGAGGTGAACCTGCAGGGTCCCTCCTTCCCTCATGAACTCAACAAGAGTCTCTGTGAGGGTGATGTCGGCATTTTCGGGATTCGGAGTTCCCAGAAGTTCGTAGTAGTCACCGTATTCGACACTGTAGTCTGTCTGCCATGGCAGGAGAATCTTAGAGTAATGCTCAAACCAGTCCTCCATGCCATAAACATCCCAATCTTCCACCTCTAGTTGGGTGTATGTCTTGTTCATGGCTGATAGATCCTGCTTGACCCTCTGCAGTCTATTCTGGTCAGTCGGGTTAGAAAGGATGGCAATGTCGATGATGTCGAGGAAATCAATGGTGAAGTAACGTTCGTTTCCTGAAGATTCACCTGTCTCGGAAAGAGTGGACTGGAAGCTTATGTTGTATGAGTGGGAGTCGAACCACAGGTCATAAGGAGCGGTCCAGTTCGCTTGCGACCTCTGATGTGGGTCAAGCACGAATGGCCCATTGTCAGATGCCTGTTCGTAGACAGTCTGACCAGTATCCTCATCGACAATAGTCATGGTGACCTCGTATACCCCCTCGATTACTCCATTGAGCATTGGTACAGAGAAGTCGTGGGACTTCTCCCCCTGAACACGTGTACCCCCTACCATTTCGTAATTAGAAGCGTATACGCACGAATATACGGCATCGGCTACGCAATCCAGGACATCGGCCTGGAGCAGTGTGATGTCCGCGTTGGCTATCTCGAACAAAATCGTTGAGACGTTGTTTGCCTGGCTAATCTCAGGCTTATCGAACCACTTTGATGTGTTGTCAGTATTGTTGTAAAGCGTCATCACGTCAATCCTGTAGAGTCCGCTCTCGAAGTCATGAACTCCCATCTCGATCACGCGCTTTTGAGCAGCGTCCATCCCAGTGACAGTCTCGGTGTAGGAACCATCGTCAGTGAATGTGTAATCGTCAACCCTGATGTTGTCAATCCCAAAGCCGGCATATCCAGCGTTTCCGTTCACTCCGTCGTCGTTAGAGAAGAACCTCCAGGTGAATGTGACGTCGGCTCCTGCGAGAGTTGTGCACTCATCCCTCCAAGCAAGAGAATCTTCGCTAGTCTGATTCAGCAAATGGACGTGGGTCAAATCGATTCTCGCGGTGTTAACTAGGTTGTCGGAATCGAACCATGTTACGAAACCGTTCTCGCCTATTCCTCCGGAGTGGTCACCCGCATACTCCACTTCCTCATACAGGCCATTCTGATCGAAGTCCTCGCAGTAGTGGTAGCGAGTACCGTCTGCTCCGTTAATCCCGGGACGTAGCCCGTTTTCGTTCAGATCAGTCCAACTTCCATAGATTATTCCATCGTAAACCTCCCCATCCTTGACCCATGATACCTCGAGGTAGGAGAAGTCCCTGACAGACTGGACGTTGCCGTTCCTATCAGAGATATGATCGCCCTCTGCGAAGTAGTCGAAGGACAGGAACGTGAAGTCCGCACCGCTGTCTGTGAGCTCGATAGGCTCGAGAGTCAAGGTCTCGTTCCAGCTGTCCCCGTAACCCTCATCGGGATGACCTAGCCAGTATGCCTGATTCTTGAATACTCCTTGGTTCTGAGGTAACATGTCGTTCGAACCCGTAGAGTCGTCCAACCTACTTCCATTTTCATTCCCATCATCCTCCCAAATCGGTTGGAATCCCGAGAAGTCCTCGGCTGCAATCAGTTCGGGGAGCGCGTTCCTGACCTTGGCTTCGACATCAAAGTCGACGAAGGTGTTGCCCCAGTTCTGTACTCCGATTGTTATTGGCATCTCTCCTGATGCATAGCGTTCTCCGTTCACAAGGTCCAACCATGGTTCTTCGAACAGTCCGGGATCGTACAGGTTCCGGACAGTCAGCTGGAATCTCGTCTGGTCGTTCGTGCTATCCTGGTCACCTTGCCCTCCTCCTAGGTTGGCGTTTGATAGTTCCGTTGAAACGTAGTAGGTAGTGTTGTCAATGAAATCAGCAGTCAGTTGAACCTGAATGGATTCTCCTGCAACTAGATTGAGATTTGTTATCTCCTGGCTCTCGACTGTCGATGTTCCAAAGGTTACGTCTCTCTTCCTGATTGTGATGTTATCTATCGCGAATGCGTCGAGAGCGGAATTGTCCGCAGAACCGTCTGGTCCGACAGAACCCTCGAGACCGCTTCTGAATCGGAATCTGATGTCGATATTCTGTCCTGCATAGGGAGTCAGATCGATGGTGTTGGCCTTCAGATCACCTCCGCCGTCTGCGTAGCAGCCCGCTCCATAATCACCCCATCCGTACCCAAGATATGGGAGGAAACATGAGTCGCGAACTCCCCCGGCCTCGGTGTAGTTATTCCACAGGGTTGAGTGCCAGTCCCCGTAGAAGTCCCCGTTGTAGTCGTTGTATTCGGGGTCGGGTGCACTCGAAACACGGTCTTCAATCCTATACTTCCTCTCGTTGTCCCAACCGCCAAACCTCCAAACGGTCTCCCATCCAGTTCCGTCGCTCCAGACTTCGATGCTACAGGAATCCTCATACAACCATCTCTCTATTACGTCATATGGCTCATTCAGGAATAGTTGGAAAAAGCCTGCGCTACAGATTGCGTCCATATCGAGGAATGCGGCATCGGCTCCCACGAGGTTGACATCCTCAAGGATTAGTGCCTCATCCATGTGATTGTAGTAACCTGTATAGTCAGAGGAGTTGCCGTCATCGAATTGGTATGTGTGGCTTACTCCAGACCACATGTAGTTTGTTGGATTGGCCTCGGCCTCCCAAGGAGCGTAGTAGACGGGTTCCCAAGATGAATTATCCTGCTCGGGATTTGAATTGCAGGAGGTTGAGTTGTTGTTTCCACACATGTAGTCCGTGCCGTTGTAATGGACTATGTCGTCCTCGTCATATGTTGTCCCCTCGACCCAATACCTATCCTCATCAAGATGCCATGATGAGTTTCCTGACGAATACTCTCCGGTGTATGAGTACTTGTTGAATTGGGCCCCATCGGGGTTCACATTGGCTGAGTCTGACTCGAAGTCGTTGAAGTAGACCACAGTATCGGTTCCACCGAGGACCTCCCTGACTTCCAAGTCGACGTCTAGAGCCCCTCCTGATATGGGCATCAAACCAGTGTTCTTTACAGTCACGTTGACCCATCGATTGCCCTCTCCGACAATACTCTGGAAAGTAGCTGGATCCATCACTGACGGTTCAATCTCGACCCTGGTGATGCCTAAGTCAAAGTTATCCAGTACTAAGACGGATAGGTAGTCTCCTTGGCCTGCATATCCCAGAGTATCCAACCACATAGCATTGTTCGAGAACCTGTAGCCATAGTCCGCCTGCCCGATTACAACCTCCAGGGCGCTGCTCTCTGAGCCTTGGAGTTGTCCTGGCATTGCCATGGTTGGCCTCCTCCCAACATCGAATGAGAGAGGTGAGAGGTACCCATTACTGTCCGGGTCGGCGAGTAAGATTTGCACTGTGTTCAGAGCACGGAGATTTGGCCTCAGCAGGAATGTCTGATTCTGTACCGTGGACTCCTGGGTGTCCAGCAAGGTCAGAGAAGTGGGTACGAAGAAATCGAGTTCACCGTCTTGGTTGACATCTGCTATGGTGACTGAGGCTCCAAGGTAGTTTCCGAAATCGACGTAGTTCTGCTTGTTCCAACCCGAGGAGGTCTTGGTTGCATAGGAAACATTGCCAGTGATGCCGTCAACTACTGCAATGATGTCTATCTCGTTGACATCGTCATCTGGAGTCGAGTCGGCGATGTCTAGCCCGTACATCGGGTAGTCGTGCTCGGCATCGAGCTTGAAATCGTGAATAGTTCCAGTACCTGTGGGATCCATCGGATTTGGGTACTGACCTGTCACGCAATCGTACTCCAGAACCGACATATTGTCGTATGTGCCAGCAGAATAACCAACACCGGCATTATATGGTGGAGTCCGTAGAAGCCAGATGTCAAGGTCTTCACACTCGCCGGGGGCTAGGATTTCTTCACCTGGATCGGTGGGGTCGGGAATCGTCTGCAAATCCTCTCCCCAGTTTCCTAGTTTCAGATATTGATAGAAGCCACTGGTTAGTGGGACGGAAATGGGAGCATGTTGATTTGCGGGTAAACTGTAGTCGGGACCCTTGTAAATCTGGATGAACTGGTTGGCGAACGTAGAGTCGGTTGAGGAGAAGACAACATCGATGTATCCGTCATCGTTGATGTCTCCGACATCGAAGTCTGCGAGGTACGGGTTGATGACAGTGATAGTCTCGAACATCTCCTCCCACTCGTTTACTCTCTCGTCGCAGACCCCCTTGAGGACTGTTAGGTTCGCAGGTCTGATGAATGACTCTCCGACGAATCTGACGTTCTGTTGATAGTAGATGACGTCGTTTACGTCATCCCCATCAACATCGGCAATTTCAACCCGGTTTCCATCGGCCACGTCTCGGAAACCGGCTCTGAACGAGTCGTTGTTTGAAATCTGGACATCTTGTCTGTCTGCGAATCCTCCGTTTCCGTCATTGTACAGGAAGCTGATGAAGTGACCCATGCCGCTCCCTGAAGCGATATCATTGTCACCATCACAGTCCAAATCTCCGATTGAGATGAACAGTGGATCCCTCTGGACAGCATACTGAGTGGTGTGAGAAGCGGAAGCATATGGCACTGCCGAAACGAATAGCGATGTCAGCATCAGGAACACTAGTCCTACTGCCCTCCTGCTCTTTCCATGCTCATGGTTTCCAGTCATACTTTCGTTCATCATAGTAGTTCGGACTTTCCGACCACTCTTATGCATTACCGCAACGTGATTTTTTGTTGCATTGCGGGATTGGTGCTTTGGTCACTTCATCTCGAGCCAACTGGGGTTGGGCGAATAACTCACTTCTGCCCCTCCATAGACCTTCTCAAGACGTCCCATAATCCAAAGTCTATCTAGGAAAAGCTCGAGGTCGATTCTCTCCCTGTTCATTCGCTCTCCAACCAGGAGTTCGATTGTACTCACATCTAGTGAAGAGTGTCCATGTTCTCTTACGATAAGAGTTAGAAGTATCTGTAGCCATGATTCTGCCATTGGATCTCCGGATAGGTTATTTGCCAGTGGCTGAGGGTCCTCAATTTCGTCCAAGAACTCCATTATTGCACGGATGTCGGGATCTGTTTTCTTCGATATGCCGTGTTCATCGGCCTTTGATTGCAGATCCAAGTCGCCCACTCCTCTCACGACTGAGGGAATTCGTGATGGGTCGGGAGGTGGTCCCGGAAGTCCTTCTTCTGGCTCATCTTCTTCCATTCTACTCCCCATCTTTTTCCTATCAGAATTCAATTTTTTGCTAGATTGCGTAGAACGGTCTGCAGAATCCCGCCATTTCTGTAGTATTCAACCTCAACAGGAGTCTCCAGTCTGACTATTGCAGAGAAATTGATTTCTGTCCCATCAACCTTTCTAGCATAGACTTGGATTTCCGAGAATGGGTCCAGATCTCCGGAGGCTGGGATGCTGTAGAACTCCGAGCCATCCAGACCCAATGATTCAGCGTCATGCCCATTGGCGAATGCGAGAGGGAGGACCCCCATGCCGACTAGGTTGGATCTGTGAATCCTCTCATAGGACTTCGCAATTACCGCTCGAACACCTAGTAGAAGGGTTCCTTTGGCCGCCCAGTCCCTACTGCTACCAGAGCCGTATTGAGATCCGGCCAAGACCACGAGCTGAGTTGAGTCTCCGATGTACCTCTCGCTAGCCTCATGGATGGTGATTACTTCGTCTGATGGGAAGTGGGTTGTTAATCCACCCTCGGTTCCTGGAGCTGTCTGGTTCCTCATCCTGATGTTTGCAAAGGTTCCCCTCACCATCACCTCATGGTTCCCCCTTCGACTTCCGAACGAGTTGAAGTCTCTTGGCTGGACTCCCTTGCTAATCAGGTACTTCCCAGCCGGTCCAGTGCTTGGGAAAGCCCCAGCGGGACTGATGTGATCAGTAGTTACCGAGTCCCCTACCTTGACAAGCACCCTAGCATCAACTATTGGCTCGATTGGGGAAGGCTCTGGCTGGATTCCTTGGAAGAAGGATGGTAGTCGGACGTAAGTGGAGTTCTCATCCCATGGAAATAGTTCGCTTGCTTCATTTGGAATCGCATCCCATCTGGGTTCGCTAAGCACATCGGAATACCTGCTAACGAACATCTCAGGACCGATTGCCCCCTCCACTGTACTGCGAATCTCTTCGTCACTGGGCCAGATGTCGGACAGCATTACGGGTTCGCCGGAAGGATCGTGTCCGAGGGGGTCTTCGGAGAAATCTACATCCAATGTTCCAGCAAGAGCGTAAGCGACCACCAGCGGAGGGCTAGCAAGATAGTTCGCCTTGATTTTTTGATGAATTCTTCCCTCGAAATTTCGATTCCCGGAAAGGACGCTACCAACGACTAGGTCAGCATTGTCTATTGCTTCCTCAATATCAGAGTCGAGAGGTCCGGAGTTTCCAATGCAGGTTGTGCACCCGTATCCAACTACGCTGAATCCTAGTGAGTCGAGATCCTCTGAGAGGCCCGAGACATCGTAGTATTCTTTGACCACTCGGCTACCGGGAGCCAAGCTCGGTTTGACCCATGGTTTAATCGTAAGCCCCCGAGACCGGGCATTCCTAGCCATCAAACCCGCTGCTATCATCACACTAGGATTGCTTGTGTTCGTGCAACTGGTAATCGCTGCGATTACAACATCACCGTGTTTCAACTCGCATTCGAGACTCTCTATGGGGAAGCTTGAGTCGTTTCTACTTGTGTCTATGCCATGTCCTTGGTGGCCAGCTGGAGCATTAAGGCTTGATCTCCAGTGAGACTTCATCCCGGAAAGAGCGACTCTGTCCTGCGGCCTCTTTGGACCTGATAAGGAGGGTTCGACGGTTGACAGGTCGAGTTCGAGGTTGGAGGTGAATTTCGGCGTTGGAGTCGAATCTTGGTATAGGAGCCCCTGAGACGCCATGAATCTCTTGACGTTCTCCACATGACCGGGTTCCCTCCCGGAAAGCAGCATGTAATCTAGAGTGGTCTGATCTACGGGGAAGAATCCGCAAGTAGCGCCGTACTCAGGAGCCATGTTTGCAATTGTCGCCCTGTCTGGGAGACTCAGGTTTGATAGCCCCTTGCCGTGGAACTCAACGAACTTGCCAACACATCCGTGCTCCCTTAGCATCTCGACAATGCGTAGAGTCATGTCGGTAGCAGTGACCCCTGGCTCTAGAGTTCCACGAAGTTCGAACCCCACTACCTCAGGAAGCAGCATGTAGATAGGTTGTCCGAGCATTACAGCCTCGGCCTCAATTCCTCCTACACCCCATCCAAGGACCCCTAACCCATTGATCATAGTCGTATGCGAATCTGTCCCCACAAGTGAGTCGGGAATCCATAACCCATCATCTTCCCTTGCTACGGTTGCAATCCATTCGAGATTCACCTGATGAACGATCCCCCTCCCGGGTGGTACCGCACGGAAGTTGTCCAAGCTAAGTTGGCCCCACTTCAGAAACTTGTATCTCTCGGAGTTCCTGTGATACTCGATTTCAAGATTGCGCTCACGGGCGTCTGGGAACAAACCTGAGACGTCAACCTGTACGGAGTGATCGATTACTAAGTCAACAGGGACCTGAGGATTCACCTTGGCTGGGTTTCCACCGAGTTCCTTCATCGCATCCCTTAGTGCTGCAATGTCAACAATGGCTGGGACTCCGGTGAAATCCTGAAGAATAACCCTACTCGGACTGAATGGAATCTCCTCTGGCTTCATTTCCGGAGACCATGCGGCGATTCGCTCGACGTCATCCTCGTTCACCAAGAATCCATCGCAATTCCTCAATGCGGACTCAAGGAGAATTCGGATTGAGAAGGGGATTTCTGCCAAATTGCATATACCACGGTCCTGCAAGGAATGCAAGTCCATGAAACGGGCCTTCGTCCCATCTGATTTCTCAAACTCGGACTGAGCGTTGAATGGAATCTCATCCCCCATTATCTCACCGAATAATTACTCCTCGGGAGGGGTACATGAAGTTCACCTAGGACAAACGGTTGCCAATCAGATGGCTGTAGCAGAAATGATTCGTACAGTATCGACAGGAGAATCATTCTGGGTTTCGACTTTACTGATTGCATCAACATGCTCCATTCCCGAGATTACGTATCCGAAGACGGTGTGGCAACTACTTCTGGAGCAGTCCTTTTCGGCTTCCCAGTCGAGATGGCTGGCAGAACCATCGGTAGGGACGATGTAGAACTGACTCCCGTCGGTGTTCAGGCCGGCATGGGCTGCCGCAACTGCGCCAACCGTGTGCTTCAAACCGTTTTCGTGCTCGTATGGAATGGTGTAGTCTTCCTTCTGGCATTCGCTTTCCGGAGCCGGCTCACCATTGCAATACCCGTAGTAATGTGCTGCATATCCTCCAGATCCTCTCATATTCTCGATATCTCCACCTTGAATCATGAAATTTTCGATAACTCTGTGGAACTCGACCCCATCATACTGAGAGTTGCCCGTATGGGTTAGGAAGCTCTCGACGTGCTTGGGTGCGTCATCCTGATACAACTCAATCTGAATCTCGCCAGTGACGGTCTCTCCATTTATTACGTACTGTACTTCGAATTCAACTACCGGGTTACTACTATCGTCTAAGAACTCAGAAACAAGCTTTACAGAGACTAGGAATAATGTCAATGAAAGGACCATCACAAGTAGACCTATTGGAGTCGGGTTTCCGTGATCAAACATCTGGAGGCCAAGGCCGAGAGAGATTGCCTTATCGTCCATCATCGAAGCAAGCTTGTTCATGTTCCTGCGAGTTTCCTTGTTCTTGGGATCTATCGACAGAGACTTGTTGTAATTCTTGTATGCCTTCTGCCAGTGGGACTTCTGATTCCTCTGATCAACAATTCCCAACTCAGTCCCAGCATCTGCAGCAAGGGCTAGTGTCTTTGCTCTCTGAACTTCATTTTCTATGCTGCCCCAAGCCGATCGAAGTGCTTCGAGCGCCGCACCTGGATCTTTTTTGTCGTTTACGAACTCAACGGCATCGTCCCAAGCTTTCTGCAGTTCCGCTGGAATTGGCACGAGTGGGCGAGAACCCTCTCATTGAAAACTGCAACGGAAGGGGATTTGTATTGTTTTCGTTGATTTTTTGATGGTAACGCATAAGACCCCGAGTCAACGCCGGCACCTTGCCAGTAGGCGTTTAGTGACAGCACCGGGGATAAAGAGAGCAATGGAAAAAATCGTCAACGATTTCGTAATTAATGTCGCAACCGCTAACGGGACGGGGTCCCAATCATCCAATCTCATTCTCCTTCACTCGATGTTCGAGATGGGCATCCCTGTGAGTGGAAAGAACCTCTTCCCGAGCAACATTTCGGGGTTACCGACATGGTTTATCATCAGAGTTAGTGATTTGGGATACCAAGCTCCGGGTGACGAAACCAATATTCAGATTCTGATGAATAAGGACACATGGATGAAGGATCTTGAGGGTCTTGAGCCTGGGACGATTGTTGTCTACAACGAGGACGTCAAACTTCCAATCGAGAGGGAAGACTGCGTTCTACTAGGAATGCCGATGACCAAGATGGCCCGGAAAATAAACCCAAAACTAGGCCGACTGATAGCTAACATGTACTATGTCGGAGCTATCGCACACCTCCTTGGAATTGATGAAGGTGCGATTAAGAAGGCCGTGAAGGTTCAGTTCAAGGGCAAAGAGAAGGCGATCGAGTTGAACATGCAGGCAATTTCAGAGGGAATTGCATTTGCAAAGGAGAACTGGGAGTTCGAGAGGCGATTCTGCGTTGAGAGTAGAGAGAAGAATTCAGACTCTTTCCTGATTGAAGGGAATGAGGCTGTTGCACTTGGAGCGATATATGGAGGGATCAGCATGCTCTCCTGGTATCCGATAACCCCCTCTTCCTCTCTTGCAGAGTCAATAATCGGATGGCTTCCCGAACTTCGCGGCGATGGTGTCGGAGGGAGTACTTGCGCCGTGATTCAGGCTGAAGACGAACTCGCTGCTGCAGGCATGGTGCTTGGTGCTGGATGGGCTGGAGGGAGGGGGATGACTTGCACCAGTGGTCCTGGAATATCACTAATGTCTGAGTTCATCGGTTTGTTCTACTTCTCCGAGGTCCCCGGTGTGATTTGGGACGTGAACAGAGTAGGGCCTTCGACTGGTTTACCGACAAGGACCCAACAGGGCGATCTCTCGATGCTTTACGAAGCGAGCCATGGAGATACCCAGCATATCGTACTAATTCCCGGGACAGTTGACGAGTGTTTTGAGTTCGGTTGGAGGGCATTCGACTATGCTGAGAGGTTCCAGACAATGGTATTCGGATTCAACGACCTAGACTTGGGGATGAACCGTTGGAAGACGACAGGTTTCCAATATCCCGATGAACCCATGGACAGAGGGAAGGTAATCAGAAGCCAAGAAGAGATGGATGCCATAGCAAATTACGGGAGATACAGAGACGTCGATGGTGACGGAATACCCTTCAGGACATTGCCTGGGAGCGGGCTTGATCCAATCCTATACAGAGGAACCGGACATGACGAGGACGGTATTTACTCGGAAGACCCCCAAGTATATCACGATACGATGGAGAGGCTGAAGAGGAAGATCAACGGTTCAAGGCCTCATCTACCAACACCGGTGATTCGAGAGGAGGAGAACAAAGAACTGGGGGTGATTTTCTATGGTTCCATGGAGAACACCATCGTCGAGATTGACGACATTCTCGAAGAAGGAGGGCTTTCGGTCAGCACATGTAGAGTTAGGGCACTCCCCTTGCATCCAGAGGTGGAGGAATTCGTACGCAGACACGATAGGACAATTATACTAGAAATCAATCGTGATGGTCAGCTTTTCGGGATAATCCGGAAGGAGTTCCCCACTGAATTGATACCGAAGATTCACAGGGTCGCCTACAGCGATGGTATGCCACCAAGGGCCAGGGTGTATTCCGATATGATTCTCGAAGTTCTGGAAGGGGTGTCATAATGCTGAAGCTTAACGTAATCGACCTGGAAAAGTCCGAGTACACCGGTGGCAAGTCTTCCTTGTGCCCCGGATGTGGGCATGACCAGATCTCGAACAACATCATCCAAGCAGCTTGGGAGAACGGCATTCACCCTGAGAAGATTGCAAAGATGAGTGGCATTGGGTGCTCTTCTAAGACTCCGGCCTACTTCCTTGGGAAGAGCCATGGTTTCAACACTGTCCATGGAAGGATGCCCTCAGTAACCACCGGTGCCAACATGGTGAACAAGGACCTGAGCTTCTTGGCCGTATCAGGGGACGGTGACACAGCAAGCATAGGCATCGGACAGTTTGTTCACGCAATCAGGAGGAACTTGGACATGGTCTACATCGTAGAAAACAACGGTGTCTACGGCCTAACGAAGGGACAGTATAGCGCAACAGTTGAGAAGGGGTCCAAGAAGAAGAAGGGCGCAGTAAACCAACAGGCACCGATAGACCTCTGTGCAATGGCAATCAACCTCGGATGCAGTTTCGTAGCCCGATCCTTCTCGGGAAGCAAGAAGCAGTTGACTGCATTGATTAGAGCGGCTATGAGCCATAGGGGGATGGCATTCATTGACGTCATATCCCCCTGCGTGACCTTCGCCAACAACGACGAGTCGTACAGGTCATACAACTATGTGAAGGCAAATGACGAAGTCCTCCACATCCTTGACTACATCCCACACTTCTCCCCAATTGAGGAGGTTGAAGTTCCAGAGGGAGAATACAGAGAGGTGAATCTGTTTGACGGGTCGACCTTGAGACTGGAGACGGTGTCTGCCAATCACGATTACACCGATGCTGTTTCCGCATTGAGTGCCATACACGAATCAGAGAAGGCAGAAAGGCATGTCACTGGGTTGTTATTCTACAACGAGAACGTTCCCACGGCCACGGACACAATCGGACTGAGTGATACGCCTCTAGTGGACTTATCCGAAGACCTGTTGCGACCCAGCGAGAACAGCCTCGAGAGAGTGAACGACGGTTTCAGGTCTTGAGTGCATAGTTCTGATTACTCGGTTTTCTTGAAATATCCGGGCCTTGTCCGTGTTACACCAGTCCCTTGGTGTAGCGGTCCATCATATGGCACTCTGGATGCCATGACCCTGGTTCGAATCCGGGAGGGACTACCAAT
>Ga0208522_1000365_pt1 | contig 30758 bp, 18 predicted proteins | sample ETNtaG_25_FD_185763 | JGI IMG/M metagenome (GOLD analysis project Ga0208522, IMG submission 185763) | Marine microbial and viral communities from oxygen minimum zone, Eastern Pacific Ocean - ETNP201302SV86 (SPAdes) (version 2) | ecosystem: Environmental > Aquatic > Marine > Oceanic ... | reverse complement strand
TTTCACAGTATCAATGCCCAGTTCGCCTTCAAGGTCCTGATCCAATTCAATGAAATCCGCGGGATACCCGGTGTGTTTGACAACGACCTCAATCACTTTTGCAGATACATTATCAGAAGGAGGTCCACGAATCAGTTCACTCACCTCCTCTGGTACAGTGGGTTCAGGCAAGGGGGGAGGAATAGATTCTGGTTGGGGGATAGAGGATTGTTTCTCCACCACAAACGTCGACCATGGGTCTCCCTTAACCCCTCCAATAATCATCTCATCGGGATCTATGAATGCTACGAGTTTTCGCTGCAATATTCGCAAATCTGCGGTGCCGCCTCCTGCCTTCGATGCCCACGCAGCAACCCGTTCACGGTCCACCCGATTAAGATTTGTTGCCATGCGTTTGAACATGCAAAATGCCATCTGAGAACCAAAACCAGCGCCATGTCTTACAACATAATCAACGTCAACGGGGCCACCGTTAGAAAGACGAAGATTGCCTAATTCTGGATCGGGTTCTTTGAAATTGGCAATGGGGGGAAATTCGCCCTGACAAAGTCCGCGAATTGAAACCGCATCTTCGATTCCTGTGGCCATAGGATGGCCAGTGAATCCTTTCGTATTCGTGATAACAATCTTAGATGCACTATCGCCAAAAGTACGACGCAGTGCATAAATCTCAGCTGCGGCGGACCCACCGCGAGGAGGAGTTGCCGGTTCATGAGACATGAACGATGTTCGAGAAGCGATTGTATGACGATTCAAGCCCCAATCGCGTTCCATCCTGCCGATGAATGTATCCAGTGAATCGGCCACATGTTCTACATCGAGTCTAGTGGGGTGGAATGCGGAATTGGCGAGATGTGCCCCTAGAAGTTCTACATACGGAGTGACACCTCTCTCCAGCGCGAGACTGTTTCGTTCGATGACGAAAGCAGCAGCACCCATCCCAATCAACATTCCACTTCGACGTGCATCGAATGGAACGCTCACTTGTTCGACTACGTTGCCCATGGCATGAGCCCCGGCTGCGGCGAATCCTGGACCAAACCATGTCATCATCTCATCACTGGTTGCATCATCAGCACTGACGATGATAATCCGATCACAGCGTCCCGTCGCCAACCAATCTTCGGCAATCGCGATGGCCGAGGGAGTTGAGGCGCAGGCATTGTTGATTGCAGCGTTTGGACCTCTAGCGCCAATCCATTGTGCAAATTGTGAATGGCCCATCGTGAGAACCTGTAGAAGGAAGCGGCGGTCGAAATTTCCATTCTCATCTGCGCCATTGTTCTGTGCATGACGCATCGCTTGTTCAATTCCAGGGAAACATGAAGCAAAGATGACGCCAGTTCTGTCGCGTTCTGATTCAGGAAGATGCCAATGCTGTATGTGGCGCTTGCCAGCTTTGTTGACCTGTTCAACTGCAATCAATGGTAAACCCGCATCCTTGAGTGCTTCAAGTCCTGCTGCTAAGGCTAGGGATGTAGTGATGTCCATCGCTTCAACAATCTTCGGATCCACGCCGTATTGCTCAGCCAAGTCGAAATGGCCCTTGCGACCGGCGAGTTGTGGAATAAGGCTGAAATCATCACATGGAACAAATTCTGCGGAACCATCAGGGTGCTTGATGATTCGAACTATGTTCCGTTCCAATAGACGCTGTTTGGTATCATCAGAGAGTTCTGAAATAAAATTCTCACCACGGATAATTCGATCCAGTGAATCAGGTGCGAAAACTTCCTCCATTCCGGGTAGACCCAAACTGATACCGCTGAAGACATAGGGGTCTCTGCGACGGGCGGACATTGGATCTGCTGAGATTCCTGCTGAGTGTGTTGTTACTCCCTGAACAAGTACAGGTGAACTCCGGGGAACTTCATCCAACCATTCGACCAACGTGGGAAGTGTCTTTGCATCTGTGTTACCTTTGACTCGAAAAGTAGATTGAATCTTCTGATGAATTTCAGAAATCTTCCCTCCACTCAATCCGATGGTTTCCAAATCAGTGGACCCATGTATCATCCTTACAGGGAAGCCACTAACCTGGGAAACAATCTTGGCAATTGCAGATTCCTTCAATTTACGATTAATCTCCTCTTGCTCTTCTTCACTTAGGACAGAGGATGGTATGTCGGGTAAGGTTGCAGTGTGGCCCGTTCCCGCTGTTGTGGCAATCGGTTCAGCGGCTGGTGATGATATTCGAACACCAGCTTTGAATGACTCAGTTAGTATATCGCTATCGGCCTCAGGCATCCGTGGAATACGACCTGATAGGGCGTGGACAGCAAGTGCAGCATGGAAAGAGGCGATGCCACCCGCCTTGGGGTGATTCGTGTTGGTGACTAACTTCGGTTTGTCTTCGAAGATTTGTTCGGCGAACATAGCAAGGGCGCGCTTGGGGCCAACTTCAACGAACAACCTCGCACCCCCATCATACATTGTCTCCATCTGCTGAGTCCATTCAACAGCAGAAGCCATCTGCGGGGCTAGTTTGGCTAGAATGGCCTGCTTGGAACTGCTACCAGCAGGAGCAACATTCGGGTACCAACCTCCATCGAAATTGGAGGTGATTGGAATTTGGGGCAATCGAATATCTAATCCCTCGAGGAAATTTCGCAACGGTTCATTCGCCGGTGCAACAATTCTAGAATGGAATGCGTGACTAGTCTGTAGTTGCACACATGGAACGCCGGCTTCACCAAAGGTCTTCATGACGCGTTTCATCGGCTCTGTCTCACCGGCTATGACGGTCATTTTAGGGCTGTTCTTGTTGGCTGCGATTACGTAACCATCCTCTGCATCCAATACCTCTACAATCTGTTCAAACGGAGCTGAAACGGAGGCCATAATCCCGCAATCCGGGACCTCGACACTGCCCATTTCAGTGCCTCGAGCAGCCACTGCACGAAGGGCTGAATCGAAATCAAGAATATTGGAGACCATCAAGGCGGCATATTCACCCAATGAGTGGCCGGCAACCATGTCTGGTTCAAGCCCATGCGCCTTCATTAGACGATACAGGCCGAGATCGGCAGTGAGCATGGCGGGTTGAGTGTACTCTGTCTGTTTGAGTTTGAATTCGGCTTCCTTCTTCTCATCATCTGAGAGATTTTCACGGAGGACGAAAGATGACAGAGATTCGCCATCAAGAACTTCGATCATGGTTTGATCTGCTTCAACCCAAGTTTCCCCTATGCATCGATATCGTTTGGACAGGTCGAGGGTCATGCCGACGTATTGGCTACCTTGGCCAGGATAGAGATGAGCGACCTTGGCCTGTTCTGGCAAAGGAGCAGTGTCGGTAATCATCACCATTTGCTTGGCCAAGAAATCCCATTTTGAACGGTCATCGATCGAAGCCTCTAACAAATCGAAGCGTTTTGATAATTGAGCCCAATCACTGGCCACGATAGCACACCTAATGCCTTCGGCAACGAATCCCTTGCTCGCCCCTGGCAGGACCATGGAAAGGCGCTTTCCGTGTGGATCGGCATCGAAATTTGGACCATTGAAAAGTTCACCACGAATGGTTGAGAGTTTGATTTTCAGTGCTTCTAAATCAGGTGCATTGACTAGTAGAACGCCACCTTCAATCTCCCTGAGTTCACGGTGTGACAATGAGGCTGTGGAAGCGATTGTGGTGGGGGCCGCTGTACCTGGATTCAACCAAGCATCTCGGCGAGCATCAAATTCGTTGGCGAGAAGAGAATGGAAATCTCGATCGTAGGCTTCCAAGGCACAGTGGAAATTTGTGCCCCCGAAACCGAAGGAGGAGACTCCTGCTCGTCGAGGATGACCACTCGGAGCGGTCCACGGCTTGGATTCAGTTGGAACATAGAATGGATTCTGGGCCCAATCGATGTTCTCATTGGGTGTCGAGAAACCAGCACTAGGTGGAATTGTGGCTGTATCAACGGCTCTAATGGCCTTGACCAAACCGGCAATTCCTGCCGCAGCTTTGAGATGTCCAATCTGACTCTTAATCGAGCCAACAGCAACGGTCTGGCCAGCAGGAATGTTGTCGAAAGCAGCAGACAAACTGGCCATCTCGGTGGCATCACCAACAACCGTAGAGGTGCCGTGAGCTTCAATCAACTCAACGGTCGAAGAATCGTAACCAGCCTGCATATATGCACGGCTGACGGCTTGTATTTGTCCACGGGTACTCGGTGCAGTGATGCCTTTGCCACGACCATCACTACTCGCCCCTACGCCTCGTATGACGGCTTGAATGTTATCGCCATCTCGAATTGCATCCGAGAGGCGTTTCAATGTGAGGGCGCCGGAACCTTCCCCCATTACAAACCCATTCGCTTTGGTGTCAAATGGTGTTGAGTGGGTCGCTGATAGTGCTCCGATTGCACTGAACTTTGCGAAAGTTGCTGGATCCATGGTGCGATCGCTTGCTCCTGCAACCATCATGTCAACTTGACGTGTCTGTAGCAAGCGACAAGCGTCAAGAATGGCCGCAAAGGTGGAGGCGCAAGCAGCATCTGTCGAATAATTAGGGCCTTGTAAATCAAGGAGGTTTGCCACCCTGCCAGAGACGACGTTTGCTAGTTCTCCTGGCATCGTATCTTCCGTAACAAGTGGAAGGCCATTGAGAATGGCTTCCTTGAACGCTGTCTTTCCTTCATTCGGCATTCCGCCTGCTTCAACGGCGTGACGTGCGAACTGATCGGCCCACACACGGTGATTGGACAAATTGCGATTTTCACCACCAAGGGCGTTTGCAAAGATGACGCCGGTTCTGGCCTTCGGTAATTCGCGGGAGCCTTCGCCCATGTATCCTGCATCTTCCAAGGCTGCAGCACTGACAGTTACAGCCCACAGTTGAGTTGGGTCAATCTGTGGCAGAGATCCCGGTGGAATTCGCCAACGTCGCCAATCGAATTCGAATTCTTCTACCCAACCACCGATTTTAGAGTATGTTTTGTTCTCATCGACATTCTTCGGCCCACCTTCTACCCAGAAGTCGGAGGCTATCCAGCGATTATCGGGGACTTCCTTGAGCGAGACCCTTGCTGACAAGATGTTCTCCCAAAATGCCCTTACATCCTGTGCATCGGGCAGCAGAGCTGCGACACCAATGATGGCAATTGGTTCAAACGGATCCTGTGGATGTTCGTCAAGAATTGTCAATATCTCGCCTCAGTCACTGATGCTGTCTGGAACCATCGTGCTGGAGTACCCAGCATCGACGTGGATTACTTGCCCTGTCACGCCGGACCCAAGCGGGCTGGATAGCCAAACTGCACAACCCGCAACGTCGTCCTGATTGACATTGCGTCGCAGTGGGGAATTGCGTTCTACGTGGGCCAATATATCATCGAATCCCGGAATCCCACTCGCTGCCAAGGTTCGAATTGGCCCAGAAGATATTGCATTGACGCGGTGGCCATCTTCGCCGACCCGCATCGCCAATTCACGGACCCATGCTTCAAGGGCAGCCTTGGCGATGCTCATGACACCATAGTTGGGGACATAACGGGTACTCGCAGCATACGTCAAGGTGACCGTAGATGAATAAGGTGCGAGATGAGGGAGAGCGTGGCGCATCACGCGTTGCAGAGAGTGAGCTGAGATTGTCATCGCGATATTGAGGGGTTCATCTTCGACGAACAGCATATGTCGATCGAAACATTCCTTCGGTGCAAATCCGATGGCATGGATGACGATATCAGCCTTTGATCCAGGTGCAGCCTTCTGCCATTCATGGAAAAATTCGGCTGTGGTCTCTTCGGAAGCGACATCGATTGGATAGAATGCCTCAATGGCCTCAAGTTTATCCTTGAGTTGGAAAACGCGACTCATGAATCGCTTCTGGTAACCTAGAATCAGTTTGCATCCGGCCTCCGCCAAACGATTGCAAATTGCCCATGCGATTGAATCCTCAGACGCAACACCGAACACCAGTGCAGTTTTTCCTTCAAGTTGCAGCATGAAACCACTTTCATCCCTACGGGCCGTGGGCTTCGGCCGCCGACAGGTTTTGAGGGTGCCCCTCAATAGTGACCCTACGGGTCAAATTAGCCATACAGTGCGCTTGGCCAGACAGATTGGACGTTGTGCATCAATTCTGCAATGTACTCTGGACTTTCAATCTCTAGCATTGATGAAACGAGAGCATGGGTTCGTTTCGGTACGGTTTTCGGGCCGAGGACAGCCCCGGGGCGAGAAGGGTCATCCAGATAGTCGGTCTCCATGGTCCAAGTAGACGAACAATGTCGATGTGTTTCTAGCAGTGTTTGTAAGCAATCTTTGCCCATGCTGACAGAAGATGACAAACCATGCGTGAACATCGCACTGACATCGGCTGGAGCATAATGGTGGACTGCATGTTTGCGTTCCAAACCGGATCGATCGCAAATTGCAGCCAATTCAGCATTAGTTTGGGCCCCATTATCCTCAACGTGTAACTGAATTGGCACACCTGCTTGAGAGGCCATGTGCATCACCGTTTCCAATTGTTCATTGGCAGCACCCCATATCTCGTCTGACACCGGATAATGTGGGCGACCAACTTCACCCAACGCAACGGCATTACCTTCAGCACAATGTTCCAATGCCAGTGCCACCGAATCGATGTGAAGTTGAGTTGCATCCTCAATACCTAGGGTGTGAATCTGCTTCTCCCAGACAACGGGATGGGGTCCAAGGATTACGCGAACATCGATTCCAATCTCACGTCGAACTGCATCTGCCATGTCCAATGTGTCGATGTAGGCTTGTTTGACGCCGTCAAGCGATTCTGGTAATCTGTGGGGGAATCCGGGCTTGTGAACCAAGCAAAGATGTGTGCCACCTGCATTGGCGAAATCCTGCGCCGCAGCTAGTCCTCTACCATTCGTGTCTAGATGCAGATGTGTATCCCAAATGGGGCCGGTCCATCGACCCTCGATGATTGCCATTTGCATCAACCCAATAGATTCTCATCAGAAAGGCGCTGCTTCCATCGACGAGCGGCCATTGCGACCAATTTCACATGTCTAGCTTCAGTTGCAATTCCACGGCCATTGCGGAACAACAGCATCTGAATCTCGTGCCTAGTGTCGTTGATACGTAGGCAATCCAGTTCACTATCCATGATTGCTTCTGGATACAAATCAGGAACGCCTTCGAGGGAGACGGTTGACTCAAAATCGAATGAGGCAATTACGGGCCCCACTTCAAAGGTCATTCCAGATTCTGCTTCACCAAGACGTAAGAGGACTTCTTTGGCAGCGAGATGAGCAAGGTCCTGTTTGCGACATCCATGAACGATTATTCGACCGTCTTGATCGACCAATAGTGTTGCACGTGGAGCTACTAGAGAGAGGGTGACATATTGGCCACTTCGCTTTCCCCCAATCTCATCGACCACACGTTGAGGATCGAGAGGTGAGGCAGGAGAGAATCTGAACAATTGATTCTCAACACGTGCTTCTGTCATTCTTATTCCTCCTCGACATGTTCGGGTAATGGGGCGCTTTCCAGTGCCGCATGGATGCTGGGCATCCAAGCCTGCATGACTGGCACGAGGAGCACAGGTGTGCTCGCATCATCAACCTGCCCCCCGCAAAGCGTTCCCAATGCACCACGAAGGCGAGAGGTCAAACGCAAATCTCTGCGGGATTGTAACTCAGGTGAAAGGACTGATTCCGAGCGATGCCACCAAGCGGCAGCCAAGGCGCTGGCTTGTGCCAAACCATGGGCCTGCGCATCATCACGCACTGATTTAGGAGGAGTTGTGCAACGCATTGCTTCACGAAGTGTACGCTTCCAAATTCTGCCGCTGAAAATTGAACGTGTCAAATGACGTAGTCGAACCATCTCATCTGCGCAATCTTCTACCCATTGTGTCCATTCTTCATCTTCGGGTTCAACGAAGAATACTGGTCTGCTTCCAGTTCCAGACGGACTCTCGGCGGCATGCAATAGCCGACGAGGTTCTGGATCGGGGAAGCGACACGTCTGTATTGATTCAATAGACGATTGTCCGAGCATCATTCTGGCCAAGGTTCCGCCGCTTGAAGAGATGGAATCACGATTGATGCCAGGGGAGGTTTTCTCTTGTTCTGCTTGATCATCCCAGATTTCAGATTCATCATCAGGAAGGAGAAATGCCAAACCATGCCAATCACCCGCAGTCCGACGAAGTGAACTGGTCAGAACGACATTGGGCAAGAAGGGCCACAAACGGATGATGCCTCCGCAGGGATCCTCCCATTCGATTGGCGACCAACTCAAGGGCGCCGAATCGGTCATTGGTTCAACCTCATTCTTGACTGGCTAGCCACTCTTCGAGTTGCTGTACATTCCAACCTTGGTCGAAGTAGCCCTGGATTGTTGCTTCATCCCAAAAGGGGAACTTCTCCTTTGCAATGTCCATTGGACTCTTGGCTGCCGCCGCAGGTGGGCCTCTGGAAGCACCGGGTGGGCCCCGTCGATCTCCGGCTCGCGTGGCAGGTGGGCCCCTACTTCGTATGGGCTCGACAGCTTGTCCTGCAGGCAAGAAATCATCCTCTTCTATGTATTCGAGTTCCTCATCCTCAACGGTTCGGTTGAGTACAAGAAGAACAATCACCATGGCGACAATCAGTAGAACGACAACGCCAGCGATGCCGACCATGAGCATGGTGTTTCCACCTTCATCGGCATCAGCATATTTTGCAACATTGAAGGCATCAATGGAAGCGATTTCTTCATTGTTCATATCCAATATTACGTAACTGACGTTTGTGGCCGGATTCGGGAATTGATCCATTGAAATTCGCCATCTGGCATCCTCATCGGGTAAGACCCCGAACGGACAGGTGTAACTAACCGGGGAACTGGCTTCACCACTAATCCACGTGACAATCTGAATCTCAAGAATTCCTTCCTTATTTCCATCATTCTTGAAATCGACTAGGAGGTCGAAGTCAGTCTGAGCCATTGGTCTTGCGACGGACAAATCCACGCGCGTAACAGTGAATTGTGCTGATTCGTATGCTAAATCGTAGGTCCCAGCACCACTGCTGACTGAAGTGCCAAAGGAGCCGGCACCACCGATGGTCTGACCTGCTGAATCGTGGCCAGTCAACCAGAATTTGACAATCACATTGTCCATGTCCTCTGGAATTGGTTGTGTTGAAGGCCATAGATCAAAGCAGGTTGAAGTTGCTCGAATTTGACCCTGTTCTGATTCAAGGTAGAGAGGTGTGCTTTCCCAACCATCTCCATCTTCAAATATGCTCAGATACTCTGTCCAATTGTACTCGAATCCACCCACTTCCTGGGTTTTGTAGAACATCCAGTTCAACGATACAGACTCTCGATCCATGCCTTGAAGTTCGTCAATGAGAATCTCGGCATCTAGGCAACCCATGACGGATGAAGAGATGCTATCTTCGATGGTCTCGCCCGTGACAGAATTGGACAGGTCCCATGACCCGAATACAGCGTCTGGCCTGTCTCCATCAACCTTAACGATGAATGAGCGTGAAGGTGCTGGAGTATTGTCAACGGCACCATTTGGTAGACCAAGCAATTCCAACGTGTAGCTGTACTCATTGGTTGCATATGCAGCGGGAACCACCAATTGGAAGGACCCGTTCTCAAAGTTATATTCATTCACATCTACGAGGGCGGGAGAATATCCACTATCTGGCAATCCTGCTGGATAAAGTGGAGTTCGAGTCACACGCAATGTCAGTGAAATCTCAGGACTGACGAAAATCAAATCGTTCATCCCTGCGCTGAATACATATCTGCCTTCGATGATTAGGATATCGCCTTGATAGACAAACCCTCCTGTTGATGTTCCGACACCATCCGTTGCGAACCCTGAGGTGTCCTCAATTGAGAAGGTCGTCGTATCCAGTTCGATTCCACTAGAGTAAGACCAACGCTGGGGGTTTCGAGACGCACTGATGTGAACTTCGTTGTTGTTCAAATCCTTGTCCTTCATCCCGATATCCGGGGTCTTCACACCACCAACATACGACAGTGGGACTGCCCATTCCATTCGAATTGGGACGTCGAGCGTGAATTGTTGTTCGAACGGTGAAATCAACACGTTTCCTTCACGGGTGAGCATACGCGGCTTGATGCCAGTGTTCTCATAATCGTCTAGAATCTCAATCCAAGTACTGTCGGTCCAAGCCGTGTCATTCTGAGGTGAGTAAATGATCTCAATACAGCCCTGAGGGTCGTAGGTTTGAGTCATTGCAGGATTGCAAATTGATGGGTTCATCGTGATTCGAATTGTCTCGATGTCTTGCCAACCGTTGTCATCCTTTCCATCGACCAGCAAGTGGTAAACGTTGCCGGCATAGATAGATCGATTATTCTCATTCAACATCGTGCCATGGGAATCCGAAATGTGGAATGCCTCAATCAATGGTGTGCGACTTTCCATGGCAATGTATGTGACCATATCTTCGTGGATTCCGGCCCCACCACCATCAATCTGGTTACCACCAATATCTGAACCAGAGACGAACAAACTGACCATTTGAGGTGGGTCGATACCACTGTTAGCATAATCACTGATGCATTGACACGGGTGATCGATGAGATAGTAGGACGTATCTGATTCAGTCTGACGCGCGAGCCCGACCTGAGAATATTCGTTCAGTTGTGCCTCTCGATCCATTTCACCCGTATCGGGACTAATGTATGTCGGAACTCCCGGGCATAGGCCATCAAGGCCACAGTCATCGGAGGCTTCTACCCAGTAATTGAGAGTCAGTGTCTCGGGTGCAACAGGCAGGTCCTGTGCTGCAATTCTGAACTTCTGATTGTTGCTTGCTCTCACCCAAGTATCGTCAGCGAGGTCTCGCCAATCTCCTTGCACACTAAACACAGAGATGTTCAGCATATGTGGTGCGAAGGGATCGAGGGTGATTGAAAATCGAACTGCACAGTCGCTGTCTGGACTGAAACTTACAGGTGGGCATATCAAATCGCCATCGGTATAGTTGGAGATGAGCAATCGATATTGCTCAACCCCGGCCTCCGATGCAGGCAAGTTGGGTTGCCACGAATAATCACCATCGATTGTGGCAGGCGTGGAATCCACAAACAACCAATCCTCAAACGATAGTTCAGATTGGTTACGCTTCTCCAACTTGACCTGGTAACTATTGGGGTTGGGTGCAACGTCCAGATCTTCGTAGCGAACGTTGAAATCTAGCATGATTGTGCTGCTTGAGTATGCATTAGTCAAATCGGTCTGTTCAATACCGCCATGATTGAACAGATGGAAGTCGGTCATCCCTGCATCATTCTCAACAGCATTGCCATAATCGGGAACAATCAGATTCCCTGCAGGCAGTCCACTGACACCTGTGTTGGATATTGCGGATGCGTACAGGCGCACGTTCGGAGTGTCGTCCCATGTGGGGTTGACACGGAATCGCCAGTTGAGTTGCTTTCCACCAGACGAAGCGTCGGTTGCCAAAGATTGCAAGAACATGAAATCGAGGTTGTCGTCGGGGTCGCTCTCTTCCCAGAAACTTCCATTTGATAAGTCCCAACGCAACTCCATGTTGCCGTTTGCGGTCTCAAACAGAAGGCTGGCTCCACCCAAACTCTGACCGGTGGATGCAGCAACATCGTGTGTTGTCACAATCTCGATGATGTCGCCATTTGGATACATGCCCGTAATGCCGCCGTCATCGTACGTGGAATCGTAACCACTCGTCGTTGAAATTGAAAGTGAGGATAGCGAGATTGAACCGCCCGAGCCACCGATTATTCTCATCGGGACGACCACATTTCCAGTGGCACCACCGGTACTTGCCAGAGCTACGCCTTGGTTGAGTTCGCGGGCGATGTTGTTGGGGCCGCTGATTGCACGTTCCCAGTCATAGATGATGTCGAGATCACGGAATGTGATGCTCGCACCAGATGTGGACATGGAGGCGTCGATACTAAGGCGGAATAGGCACCATTCATTGCCGTATCCATCTATCCAAGCGACTGGAACTAGAGGATTGTCTAGTAGACCCTGGATGGTATCGTGGATGGATGCCAGAGGACTCTGTGGGTATGGTATGAGGACAGGTCCTTCGTCGATTGTTCCGAGGCTTACTTCCTCGTTTCCACTAATGAGTGATAAATCGAATTCGCCGATTCCATTGTTCTCAAAATTCAGTTCCGCGTAACGCAAAGTAGCTCCTTTTGGCAAAAGGAACGGTGCGCCCTCACCATGGAGGCTAATGTCTAGAGCAATAGTTCGCGAGGATGAACCTTCATTCACACCATTGACGACACCGGCTCGGAACATGTCCTGTCGGCCGAAGCGGCCAAATCCTGGGTCTGTCATACCCCATTCGATATCACTATCAGCAGCAACATCGAGAGTGATGCCGCGCGAATGGTGCGCAAAGCGATATTCTACGTGGAATGAGTAAACATCGCACATTGATGTATAATTCGCCAACACACCGAGCGTGAAACTTGGGGACGTGAGGTCTGTCCACTGATTGTTAGTAAGTGGAATCGAAGATTGATCTGAATTCAAACTCATCCCCATGAGGAAATTGGGGCCACCACAATTGTCTACGATGATTGGCTTCATGGCGACGACGGGCATTGAGAAATCGGATCGTACTACTGGGGTCGTAGACGAAGGGTCTCGTATCGTAGAAGATATCATCACGGTCGAGCCTTCGCCCATGGCCGATGTCCATTTGTCCCCACTGTAACTTCCACCATCCCAGAATACACCATCTGTGTTGTTGAAACTAGTACCGATGATGGTACCCAATTGGAATCCATACAAAATGGGCGTGGATAAGCGAGCAGAACCGGAACCAAATGTGAATTTCAAATCGATTAGAGGGTACGTATCGGCATTGATATCCCACAATTCAATGAGGCTACCCTGAAGATTCGACATCGAATTTCCATTTCGATCCATGACGACATTTCCGGTTGAAGCCTCGAGAACATCGACGCCGAAATCAGCAGATGCGGATTTGCGTAGTTCAATATTGAGAAGACCGTACCCATCAGGGAACCCTGATTGACCCGAGGATTGGGGTGCGAACGAACTCATTGTAACTTGACCCTGAGCAGGTAGTGGATCACCGACACGCACACCATCAATATACCAACCAGCATTGAACATCTCCTCAGGGAATGCACCATTTCGTGGATTTACTTCATGGATGAAAATTAGTTTGACGAATCTGCCTGCATGCTGTGAAAGGTCGAGTCGGACATCTGACCATCCGTTCGGTGAGTTTGAGGTAGTTGAACCGTTTCCAGCAAGAACGTAAGCGCCGGCACCAGGACCATTGGCGCCAAGGTAATTACATCTCGCAGTGGGAACTTGATTTACTGACGCACCCAATTGATAGAGTCCATCGCCAGCGGATATTCCTGTGGTTGCTCCGATATTGAAGGGCGCGTAAACTGCATTTTGGAAATCTACATTGTTTGTAGAATTCTGTACTGCGACATAGGCACAATCATCGTAGTAGTACGTCAATGAGCCGGCTGAAGCTTCACGGTACGACAAAGAATGGAAACTCTGGAATGAGAGGTCTGCCTTACCGGGGTGAACGAAGAACGAAGCACTGGTGAGAACCATGTCATGTTCGCCATCAGGGAGAGTTGCTGTATAATCTGGATTTTCGAAATCCGTGCCCCAACACCATTCGCCGACACCGCAACCTAGTCCCGGTAGGACGTTGTTGTCTTGGTGTGAGTGCGCCCAATTTGCCACCAACGGCTGAATGCCTTGTTCGGGGCCAGCAGACCAACTCTCGGGATTTGCTTCAAAATCAGCGTTGTATCCTTGGCTAGTGAGTTTCAGATATTCTTGGTCTACCGTGAAATCGATGCTAGCAGAGAATTGAGTCATTCCGCCATTGTAAAGAGGATTCCAAATTTCTCCATTGGCCACCAAGGAACTGTCAATTGTCTGAACATCATCATGCTCAGCATAATCGGTTCCAACAATGAAGCCGGCTGCATTGACAGTTTCGCCCGCTGGCATACTGATTCCAGCCGACAAGTCATCGCCCCATACCCCTTGATTGCGGAGTTCGACATCCACTTCCGAATTGCCATCGGCAAATGTGCTAATTGTTGCAGCATGGACCAATGTTGTTGAGAATACCATCAAACAGATCATAGCTAGCGAAATCGTACGCGTTCGAGTTGTCATATCATGTCACATCCAAGAAAACCACGTAGTGGTTCTACGCCGTCCACACATGGTCCACATTTAACACCCATCATTCGATGGTTGGCCCCGTAGGGGGCCAAAAAAGGAGTTATGCAAGATTCAATTGTCGGAGTCGCAACGATTTGAGGCAATCCTCGGCCAATTCATCTAGGCCACCTTGTGTACTCTCATTTCGGCGCAAGCGATTCAAATCTGCAACGGTGGTTGGCCTATCTGGTCCAAGAGCGTCGCACAGTTCGGGCCCTGCAGCAATTTCATAGGTCCCCAATTCACGTGCTTCATCGATGATTTCTTGCTTATCCAAACCAAGTAAGGGCCTCAATATTCTCAAACTACTGGCTTCCTCTACTGCACCTAGATTCCCGAGCGTTTGACTACTCACTTGACCAAGGTTCTCGCCAGTGAGAATGGCTGACGCACCCACTTCGATTGCAATCGAACTTCCGATGGCATTGAAGAGGCGTTTCATGTGGACAAAGTAGTCCCTGTGAGCCTCCGGTTCAGTGAATTTTGCCAAGGTTTCCCCTACTGTGACAACCCGAAGATTCGAATCAATCGAACCCGAAGATTCTAGATTTTCAATGAGGTGTGACAGGCTTGCAGCGGTCTTGTCTTCGGCCTCGCTACCAGTGATGGGTTCCTGGGAGCAATGAACGGGGACAATATGCCAACCTGAGCGCGCCATCCGCGAAACGGCAACCGGGGAATCAATCCCACCCGAAACCAGAGCGATGCAGATGGGTTCGTTGGCCATGATGCTGCGTGGTGTTTGGCCCCCATAATGGGATGGGTCGATGAAAACTGAGTGACAGGCTCAAGAGGGGGTGGCGTCGCCCAAGGTTTGGAGATAGACATGTCCGGCCCCTACTCGACCGAACCTGTGACCAAAATCGATGAGGTGTTTCCCCAAGATACGAATGCCTACAATACGCTATTCGGCGGTCGGTTGATGAGTATCATGGATACGGCGGCAGGCATGGTTTCGAGTAAATTCGCACACCGTGAATTCGTGACTGTATCGGTGGATGCGTTGAAATTTAGAAGGCCGGCATACCAAGGAGATCTAATCGAAACCACTGCTCGAGTGGTGCACACGAGTACACACACCGCTGGAGTACATGTAGTTGCAAAACGATTGGACCGAAGTGAATGGGTTACTGAGGAAATTTGTTCGGGATTCTTCTTCATGGTTGCCATCGATTCTCAAATGAAACCTGTCCCAATTCCACAGTTCACTCCAACGGGCGAAGAAGAGCAAGGGATGTGGAATTTGGCTCAGGCAGCCAGAGATGCCATGAAGTCAGCTGGGCAGTAACCATCAATGGACGGTTGGAGACCATGCCCGTACTGAATGTCGCTTTCGTTGGGTCAGAAGAATTGGCCAGAACTCTGGCAAAGAAAGGGGATGTTCGCGATATTGAATCCTATGTCTACAAAGAAGTTGTAGATGGGGAAACACGCATCCTCTCATTGTTGAGGCCGCTGCGTCATCCGGAGCGACTTCGGCCCTTGCTCAGTGTACTCAATGTTGCAAAAGCAGGCATTGTAGAAATAGCCAAGGTAGATGCAGCACTTGGAGAAGTACTCGTTGCTTTTGGCGCCGCCGATATCGCGATTGGACATGCAATCATCTCACCAGAAGAAGGTGGTTGGGTCGATCCAGAACAAGTCCGTGTAATCCTTGAACAGGCGGGACTTGCAGATTGGATATTACATGAGGAGATGCCCGATGAACATACACTCCGAAATTCGTTGCTATCAAAACTGAGTACGGGAGATGAGAATGAACCCCTAGTCATCCCGATTGATCAACATTTCAATGTCAAGGGGGTGGGTTTGGTCGCGATTGGTTATGTGCAGGCCGGAACTGTATCCAAACATGATGAGATTCACGTACTCCCAGCTCAGGAGAATGGTATTGCACGTAGTTTGCAGGTTATGGATGATGATGTAGAACAAAGCATTGCGGGGGATAGAGTGGGTGTGGCTCTTCGCAACCTAAGAGAGGAGTCGCTTCATCGTGGATGCATTCTTACCTTAGCGGATGAAAACGCACTTTCTTGTCACAATGGCTCCAAATTCACCCTTTTACGAGCACCATTTCAAAAACGTGAACTCAACGAAGGTGATATTGTGCACGCTGCTGTTGATTTGCAGTTTCAGGTGGGGCGTATAATCCAAGTTGAGGGTGATAATGTCACAGTTGAATGGGAGCAACCACTTTGGATTCAAAATCGTGATGCTGCGCCTGTAATCATTGTCCAATTGGATGCCGGCAATATGCGAATCATGGGCGTTGGTCAAAGCATCGCGCCCGCGTGAGAAGAAGACTCAGAAACTGTGGGTCTTGCGGTGATGATTGGCGATAAACTGTATAAGCAGCAGGTTGCGCTGACGTTCTGGGATGCATCAACAGGAAGAACCCTTTGGGGTTCAGCCTGAGCAGCGTGGGCACGAAATCCTCACGACGTTCAGGCTGGCCGGAGTAGGCGGAGGCATCAAGGGTCTCTTGAACGAAAAATCGCTCCTCTTGGAACGTCGTGATGGGAAGGGACTTCGTCTCGACATCAATACAATTCGACGCGTTCGCCACCATCATATTCCAGTAATCCCTCAAGGTTTGACATGGATAGGTTTCATCACGCTGATTTTAGCGGCAAGGGTACTCTCAGGTCAAATTCAAATCTATGCTCTTGCAATTGGGGCAGCCACTATCTTTGGATGGTTATTGGGGCGCAGACCAACGCTTTGTATCGATACGAAACAAGGTGATCGGCACATCCTTCATGGTCCTGATAGTCTCCTATTACGAACTCAAATGATGATAAATCGTCTTTGTGAAGGAAAGACATTGGAAGAAGCGAGAGAAGGTTTAGAGGAGATTCAACTCAATCCAAACTTCCCCTCGATATCACCATTAGAAGCGGTCAAATTTGAGGCTGCGGCGATTCAAGCAGAACGTGTTGAAGAGGCCGAGATATTACCTGAGATTGGGATTTTCGATGAAGCGGATCTAGAGCAAGCACTCAAGGCGATGTACCACGGGGGTGCAGGAGAAATTCCGCAACCCATCCCGACTGAAACCGCATCCACAATCCATTCATCACCGCCGACTGAATCGTTCTCAACAGACAGCCCAGCAGATCAAGCGGGCCGAGGATTGTTGGATCGAGCCAGAGATTCATTGCAGACTGTTCGCTCAGAGAGTGATGAATGGAGCCAACAGCAGAAGTTGGACACTTGGTCAAGACCATGGGAACAGCCAGCGGTTGAAAATACAGTTAGCCAACCCTCTGTCGATTCCGCCTATCAACGAACATGGGGGAGAGACGAGCCCCAATGGTATTCTGAAAGGCAAACTCCGCAGGAAACGCGAATCCAGTCGGCACTTTCTGAAGCGAAAGAGGAAGGAGGAGGATTCTTCTCAGGATCAATGTTCGACGACCCGGCGCCATCTCAGGCAACTGATTCAGGAATCTTTGGGACCATGTTCGATACACCATCTCCTTCACCAACCCCTTCATTCACACCTCAGTCTGTTGCTACTCCCGAACCAAGTCACACATGGTCGGGCCAAGCTATTCGAGAGGCGATGCCCACATCCAGTGCGCTTGCAACAACTCTTCCTGAGCCGACCTTGCATGCGCTACGCGAAGAGTGTACGCCTGGTGTGGTCGCCGCGGCTCGGGTTGCAACTCCGGAGCCGGAATTGCAAACAACCCCTGCCAATCAACACAATCTTGAGGAATTTCCTGCCCTAGGTGCATTACTGAGAAACTCGCCCAAGAAGCGGCTGCGTAGCTCAGTACCACCCAAAGAAGGGCGATTTGCTAGATTGACCAAGAGAGGCCTATCGCTCATTAGAACGGATGCCAGACCAGTAAGAAAGGCGGTACGACCCGTGCGAATCGAAGGGGATGATTATGCAGAAATTTATGGCGATGATGATGGATTTGGAGATGGGCAATATCGTGAACTTTCACTTCGCTCAGGTCAAATTCTTCGCCTGAGAGCGGATCAAGATCATCAAGCCGAAGTTGCAGAGCGAATCAAAACGCTTTCGAAATCTTCCGGTGGTGCCTTGGCTGATGATGATGCGGATGCTCTCATCGAACGCCTGTCGGCGAGCGGTGATCTTGCTCCCATTGCCAGTTTACTCAAGGCGGCTGATTCAAAGCAACTTTCCTTCGGTCAACTTTCGAGTACATCTCCACCCAAGGAAGTGCCCGGTCACCACGGAATCGCAAGACTCGGCTGATCAAATCAGCCCAACCATGCGCCGATAAGTATCCAATCTGGCATGGTATTCTCCTCGGTCCAATCCAATCAAGGCGTCCGTACCGAAGGCAGAAATCGTAAACGAAGCGGTCACCGTGGCATGCACCAGTGCATTGTGTAATTCATCATTAGACGGTTGAATGTCCTCTGATTCCGACAGGAATGTCAGCAACGTCCCGGCGAATGAATCACCACATCCAGTTGGATCAACAATGTCGGATGTAGGGAAGGCAGGAAGAGTCAAGAGGCCGTTGTCTGTAATAGCAACACTACCATGCTCGCCCTTTTTGATAATGAGAATCGATGGCCCAGGTCCAACCTCGGTGCCCCCGGTGAGGGCACTACCATCACGAATCGCGTTACCTGCCCGAATTAGATTTTCGTCCTTTGCAATCATTCGGACCTCCATATCATTTAGGATGGCTAGATTCACACGCCTCAATACACCAGAGAGTTCCTCAAAGGCGGTGTTTATCCAAAGATTCATTGAATCTAAGGCTATGAATTTCGCTCCTTCACATTGATCCAATACGTGAGACTGAATCGATGGATGATTGTTTGCTAAGAATAGGATGCGAGGGGACCACCAAGCCGCTGGAACCTTGGGTTCGTATCCATCCAGAACGTTCTGTTGGGTTTCGATAGTGATGGCCTGCCCCATATCGCCTTCATACCGGCCATGCCAACGGAATGTTCGGCCACCTTCAATTGTCTCGACGCCGTCAAGATTGAGGCCGGCTTGACGAAGAAGATTGGAGTCTTCTTCTTGAAAATCGGCCCCAACAGCACAAACCAAACCAACCGGGAGCGTTCCACCGGGGTCCAATCTTCGACTGGCGTGAAAGGCCGCAGCAATACCAGCAAATGTGCCCGAACCCCCCAATGAATTGGTAACTGTGCCCACTTCTGTCTCAAGGTCATCATACGCGAGGCTGCCAACAATGACGATGTCCATGGTTTCACCCTAACAGGTTGGGATGGTTCTCCAGATATTGAATTGTCACATCGCGTGCGATGAAATCGGGTTCATCCAAAATAGCCCTATGCAATGGAATCACAGTTTCAACTCCAATGAGTGTCGTCTCTACCAGGGCGGCCTTCATCTTGGCAATGGCTTCATCCCGATTCTGGCCCCACACGATGAGTTTGGCGAGAAGTGAGTCAAAACAACCTGGCATTTCGTAGCCGATGTGCGCGTGTGTATCTACTCTAACTCCTCTGCCACCCGGAAAATGACAATCCCACAGTTTTCCTGGCGAGGGTACGAAATGAATCGGGTCTTCTGCATTCAACCTGCATTGGATGGCATGGCCTGAAAATTTGATTTCATCTTGAGAGAGAGGAAGGGCTTCACCTGCAGCGACACGGATACCCAATTTCACCAGATCAACACCGGTTATCATCTCCGTAATCGTGTGTTCAACCTGAACTCGAGGATTAACCTCAAGGAAGTAGAATTTGCCATGTTTGTCACGCAGAAATTCAAAGGTTGCTAATCCACTATACCCAACAGCGCGAGCCCCTTCGCAAACTTGGGAGCCAATTTTATTTCGAACTTCGTCCGAAAGCCAAGGGCCCTCCTCAAGGAGTTTCTGATGACGGCGTTGGATAGAGCAGAAGCGCTCACCGAAGTGAATTGCATTTTCTCCGTCGGCGAGAACTTGAAACTCGACATGTTGCGCCCCTTCGATGAATTTCTCAACAAAAACTCGATTGTCTCCGAATGCAGATTGAGCACGTGATTGACATAAATTCAGAGCGGATTCAAACTCACTGGATTTGTGGACAATCTGCATTCCAATTCCACCGCCACCTGCAGCAGCCTTGATGATGACAGGGTATCCAATCTCATCGGCCAACTTACTTGCGACTTGGGCGTCATCAACGGCCTCTTCACTGCCCCGTGCCACGGGCAGGCCCGCTGCTTCCATCGCTTTCCGAGCCTCGATTTTATCCCCCAAGAGGGAGATGACATGTGCACTTGGGCCAATGAAGGTGATGTCTTCCTCCTGACATCGCTTGACAAATGCAGCATTCTCAGCCAGGAATCCATATCCTGGGTGAATGGCTTCTGCACCCACATCCTTTGCAGCCTGAATGACGGCTTCATAATCGAGATATGAATCCAAGGGATTGGGGCGATAGAGTGGGATGGCGTAATCAGAAAATCGAACAGGAAGGGAAAGACGATCCTCCCTACCATGGATAATGCAAACTTCGATGTCGAGTTCCCGGAGGGCCCGACTGATTCGTAGCGCAATCTCGCCTCGATTGGCAATCAAGACACGCTTGAACATGAATGTCGGCATTCGCGACTGGTTCAAAGGCGTGCCGCATCCGCCCTTTGGGCGGATTCCCTCAGTAGACGTCGCGCAAGTAGCGCTTCTCTTCTCTCATCATTGTCTGTTCAACAAATTGCTTGGCATCTTCCTCGGAAAGGCCACCATGCTCAATACAGATGTTAATCAGTGTAGAATGGACATCCCGTGCCATCCGATTTTTGTCACCACAGACATAGAAGTAACCGCCATTGTCAATCCATTCCCAGATTTCTGCAGCATGGCTAGCCATCAAGTGTTGGACGTAAACCTTGTCGGGACCTTCTCTAGACCATGCCAAATCGAGTTTGTCGATTGTTCCATCCTCTACGTATGCCCCTATTTCATCTCGATAAAGGAATTCCCCTTCTTCAGTCCAATCGCCAAAGAAGAGCCAGTTTCGACCCGTGGCACCATCCGCCTTTCTCTGTTGTAAGAATGCGCGGAATGGCGCGATTCCTGTACCTGGACCAACCATGATGATGTCTTTGGCTCCATCCTCAGGGAGAATAAATGATCTGGTCGGCGACATGAATACACGAACGTTGCTTGTACCTTCGGGAACTCGATCTGCAAGATATCCAGTTGTTAGTCCAGTTTTTTCTCTTCCTTGGCCTTCGTATCTAACGATTGCAATGGTCAAGTGAACAGTTCCTGGTTCGAAATCTGGGGAAGAAGCAATCGAATAGAGGCGTGGCTTCAAACGACCGATTTGGTCGACGAAATCTTGGCCACTGAACCCTAGATGTCCGAAGTCATTGAGAACATCGATGTAATCGCGACCCCATAGATAGTCTTCCATAGCTTTGTCGTCAGAACTCAATGATTTCCATAGTTCAAACGCTGGATCAACACCGCCTCCATTGGGGTTGTATCCTTCGGGATAGTCATCGTCGTCACCAGACCATGCCCAATGCATAGTTGGGTGGCCCGAATCCACAGAGGTTCGAATTCGCTTGACAATTCTAATTTCCGTTGGACCGCCGATGGCTTCGAATTTATTTCCGATGCTGGCAACAAATTTCCGATTCGCCTGATGAATTTCACAATGATTTGAGAGGGCATCGAGAAGAGTCATTTCTCCGGCATGAGTTTCTACAATTTCATCAGCATCAGCACCGAGTGCAACGATGACATCTTCCACCAACTCCGATGAAGTTACGGGGATGATTCCTAGAGCATCTCCAGCTTTGTAGGTCAAACCGGAGTCTCCAAGGTCGAAGACGACGTGTCGTGTTTCTTTTCTGGAACCTTCACCATTCAGGATGTGGTTCACTGTGACTGTGGAATCGTAGGGATTCTTTGCGCTCCATTCTGCCATTGAATCACCTTTGGCCCGACCCAAATCGAGGGAAGTGATGTGGGCGCCTCGTCTTTCATATTTCAACCAAAGGGGTCAGACGCTAGCCATCCTGAATATTCAATCCGGAAAAGCGAGGCACAAACTTGACCTTTGTCAAATGTTTGGGGGTGTTGAGGGGAGCCAATGGTAGAGATTACATTCCTTGGGACGGGGAATGCATTCTGCCCCTCTGGGCGGCTTCATTCCCTCGTTCTCATCGACGGAAAAATGCTCGTCGATGCCCCACCGACCGTCATACCTCAACTGCGTCAACAGGGTATCTCGCCGGCTGAAATCACAGATTTATTCATCACGCACTGGCATGGAGATCACACCTTTGGTCTGCCATTTCTTCTATTGGAGCGAAAATGGATTTCGGATCGTCAAGCTGAGAATCGACTAAGGATTCATGCGCACACTGGGGGTGAAGCAAGGCTGACTCATCTATGTGAATTGGCGTATCCTGAATCATTGGGTGATCTTTCTTGGGTCTCGCACAATACAGAAAATGGGGAAACTCGGGGGTGGAAATTTGAACGATTTGAAGTCTGTCATAACCCTGCAACAGAACCTCACGGCTATCGTTTTGAGAAGGGTGGTTTCATTCTAGTGCATTGTGGAGATTCCGGGCCTTGTGAAAACATCGAACGGCTCGCCCCTGAGGCAGACGTGATGATCATTGAACTCGGCATCCCAGATTATGTAGATAGTCCATATCACTACACCCCATCTAGACTGACGGCATTGGCATTAGAGAACCCGGGCACCACCTTCTTGGCCACACACAATTTTTCGGAGAAGGGGGTATCATCGAACCTCCCAACAAATGTAATCGAGGTCGAAGATGGAGAATCGTTCTCATTCTAATTTGTAAATATTCTTAAACATAATTTATCTTTTTTTTGAGATAAAATAGTGGGTAGATTCTCACATTATCCAAAGATTCCAATTGGAAACACCAGAGTTTCAGGAAAGAAATAAGGATCATGGAGAATACATTGTAGTTGCCATATATAGGGGAGAAATTTGGAATGGCATTCACTCAAGAATCGAAGTACATTACTTGTCTCAACCCCAGGGGGAGTGTGTCTCCGAAATCGGGGGCATGAAGGGCTTTTTTTTGTTAAATTCGGCGTTGAAATACCTTTATGTGGCCGAAGGCAGAAGGAGTGTTCTCCTGCCTTCTAATCCCAATAATCCAGCAGATGTGAGGGCCATGTTTAATTATCTCATTCGGTCTCGGGAACATCCCTGTAGCGTTTGGAAGTCCGAGTGTGGCTCACATTGGTCTGACTTAATGGGAAAGCGGAAGTGTTAAAAAATGAGCGAAAATCTTTTCGATAATCTTCTGCACGTGAAGAGTCTATTCAGAGATCGGCGAGCACTCAGTCATGCATTCAATCCTGAAAATTTGCCTCACCGTCGAGACGAGATTTCTGCTCTTGTAAACAACCTTGTGGAAGCACTGAGGGGGCATGCGCCTTCGAACATGAATCTGTACGGTAGACCTGGGTCGGGAAAGACGGCTGTAACCCGTTTCGTTTGTCGTGATTTAGAATCTAAAGGCGCAGCAGAAGGATGCAATATCAGCACCGTTGAAATCAACTGTAGAAATATCGATACAAAATACAGGGTCTTGGCTGAAATTGGAAATAGATTGGCCGAAGAAGGCGATGATACGATTCCATTCACAGGGTGGCCGGCTGACAAAGTGTTTGATCGTGTGCGCGCGCGTATGCAGGCACGTGCGGGCGTGCACGTTATCGTGTTGGATGAAATCGATCATTTGGTCAAGAAAGGAAAGGAAGGAGATGATCTCCTGTACAGTTTAACCAGTCTCAACATTGGATTACTCGACGGTGCATTTTGTTGCGTAATTGGAATCAGCAATGACCTTGCTTTTACTGAAATGTTAGACCCCCGGGTCCAATCTCGTCTTGCTCCCATCGATGTTGTATTTTCGCCGTACAATGCGTCTCAATTGGAGGATGTGTTGAGGCCTCGTGCGCACAGGGGCATCATGAATGATGCTTTGGATGAAGCAGTCATTCCCTTGTGTGCTGCTCTGGCTGCCAAAGAAGATGGAGATGCACGAAGGGCGCTTGATTTGTTGAGAATATCGGTTCAACAAGCGGAACAGAATGAGGTTTCTATGGTCGGAATTAATCATGTCAGACAAGCCCAGAATCAGCTCGAATTCGACCAGATAACGCCGACAATTCAAAATCTACCCTTGCAACAAAAATTAGTATTATTTTCAATCATAATCAACGAGAAAAATGGACTTTCTAATATCTCAACTGGAGAGGTTTACGGAACGTATGAATTGGCATGTAACAATGCTGGTGAAAGGCCGTTAACAAGTCGCCGAGTTTCATCACTAATCCGGGGGTTGGATATGGCTGGAATCATCACGGCCAAAACGACGAGTCGTGGGCGGCATGGGATGTCGAAGCGAATCAATACCTGCTTGCCGCCTTCGTTTGATGCTCTGCATGTCATGCGTTCTGCTGAACCAGTGATGGATGACGTAGTCGATGCTCGATATCGGCTACAGAACAGGCTCTAGAGTCGGTATTCGCAGGGCGTGTATTGCGGGCAACGGTTATGACGAGAACATGGGTCGCCGAGCCGATGACCGCAGAGAATGGACACGGTGGGCGCGGGCTCGCTTCACTCGCCTTTGCCCTTGGCCTGTGGGCAACTATTCTCGGAATCCTCAATATCACGTGCGGAATCGGAGGTACATCAGAAAACAGACTCAAAGTTGTGTGGGCGGCATATCTCAGCGTTGGGCAACTCTATCCTGATCTATTCACCAGTGATATGGTCTACCGGCCAATGAGTGATACCGTCTTCATGGCCCTCTCCATCGGTTTGATGGCATGGAGTGGCCGATGTATACACAATTCTACAGAAGGAGGTATTGTGGCATGGTTCAAGAGCGTGGCTACCTGCGATTCTTGGCTCAGCCTCATGTCTACAAAAGAAGCGGGAGGTCAAATGACCGCGGCCATGTGGTGCATTGTCTTAGGCCTAGGATTCTACGTTTACCAGAGCATTGTGCATTGGAATTGGGTTGATGTCGGCGTCTACTCTGTCACCGCTGCCCTGCTCGGCTTCGGTGCGGCCCTGATGTTTGCAGCCAAGGCTGAGATGGAAGAATAATCACTCTTTCATCCTAAACAAACGGGAATGCCCGTGGCGACCAAGAAGAGCGTCGATTAGACCCAGACCAGCCCCCGCCCACAAGGCCCCACTCCACAACAATTGAAGCCAGCGTGAAGCGTATAACAGACACCAGATTCCAGCGGTTGACGCGGCAATCCACCACAATAAACTCGTCTGAGGCAACCATAGCAGTAAGGCAATAGCCATCCCCAAACCAATAATGGCAATAGGCAGCATCCAGATCACTTCTTTGGCATCACTCACAAAATCGTGTAAGAGAATGAAGCCGTTGGGTTTGCGAACACCATGACGACCGAAGTGCCTGCGAATTCGCATGTGAGCTCGGGCGTCACGGCTCCTTTTGAACAAGAAAAGGCGTAATGAGGACTCGGCAACGTGATGCACAACTGCAGCAGGGGCGTGGACGATGACACCGCCTGTCTGAAGCAGCCGCAAACTGACTTCCATGTCTTCGGCATGGTACCACTTTGGGTCGAATCCCCCGGTATCAATCAATGCCTCTCGATGAAACATCGAACATGGGCCATTGGCAAGGCTTGTGAGTCTTGGCCGCCCCATGTACTTGCGAGCGATTGAGCGCGCTCGAAGTCGGCTGGTTGCGGTGTTGCCTTCGTCAAAGATGGTGCGACCGGTTACAGCCAACACTCGTTCATCTTCAAGTCCATCACTGACTTGAAACATCTCAGATATCCAATACGGATCAGGTCGGCAATCGATATCGGTGATGGCGACCCATTCGCCCTTTGAATGTTCAAGGGCTAAATTCCGACCTGCCGACAAGCCGATTGGAGATTGTTTGAGGACGGTGACCATGATGCCATTGTGTTCACCGTGCCAGGATTCCAGTTTTGCCAATCCGCCATCAGTTGAACCGTCATCTACTGCAATTATCTCCAATGGACGATACGTTTGTTTGGTTAGAGACTGGAGACAACCATCCACCCAATGTTCTGCGTTGCGCATACATACTGTGAGACTGATCAAGGGTCCATCGGACATGAGTTCACCTGACTTCAAAAGCATCTAGTAGTGTGCGACATCGGGCCTTCGTCGATTCATCGGTCACCCGAAGGACCACTCCAGCAGAGGGTTGCCCATAGAGCACAACTGTGCCCAGTGGAGCGAGAAGATGTATCATTATTGGAGCAAGATCTTCCTCTCCCTCAACTTCTAAGAGGACGGGGCCACCCTCTTCTGAGAAAGCGAATTCGAGTGCTAAATCCGTACTTTGTAGCAAATCGGGAGTCAGTTGTCCCGCTGGATTTTCACATGTAAGGTGGCCCACAAAAGAAGTGATGTCTATTTCACCATCCCAAGCAGTTCGTTTGGTTAGTCCATCAACAAAACCTACATCAGGCACCCAACCTGTTTCCAGCAATGCATTCACTGTGACGTCCCCCACTGCAATCAGACAGGGAGAAAATGCGGGAATAGCCTCGACAGCGGCTCGGATGGCTACCTCAGGTGTGTCTTCCGGTCCTGGGAAAAGTGTGCCCATTGGCTCTTTCAATTCAGAATCGAGCGAGGTTGGAAGATGGACGACTTGTTCGAGATCAGATTTTCGAATCCATAGTTTTCCGTCTCGATTGATGCTCCCTTGGCGAATTCGAGATGAGGAAATTGGTTCGCCATCTTCGGCAAGCACATGAAGAACCTCGACGATTTCCAAGGGGGGTAAATCTCCTTCACTTCTCATTTGGTTGATATTTTCACAGTTCTCACGTGTTTCAGGGGTGCAAACAATGTGTGTCGCATCACCTCTTGTTGGGGCTGGCCCCCACGAATCTTCTAGGGAATGTGTAGTCAGAGAACGGTCTCCGGCCCAATCTGAAATATCGTTCTGACGTTCGGATTGAGGTTTAATCCTAGGATCTTTCTCAGCAGCAATGGCATCTGAAGTCACCCATACCTCGGCCGAATCACAACCCAATGCGGCCTCAAGTAGGGCTTGATGACCAGCATGAAAGCAATCGAAAGTACCGCCGACCAGACAGAGGGTTGTGCTCATCAATTGATTCGTGCCGTTCACAGTCTTTCAATCCGGCGGAAGAGAAAGTGTGCCCCGGGGCGTAACGGACCATTTCATCGCCGTAGCTCGTAATCCTGACCCAGCCCCAGGGCATGTGTCGGACCGGGGGGTTGTCCCATGAATCATCCTGTCGTCATCTGGGGACCCATAACCCGGTTCGTTGCCCACCCGCTTGCACCGACGCTCATTCCCCGAGGGGTCCCGTCGGTCTTCGATGGGGTGGGTTAGGCCCAGCATTGGTACCGGTGCTCATCGCCCAACCCGGCGACGGGAGGGCTCACAGCGGTGTTGCAGCCGGGCAATCCTCCGATGCAGGGGGGTTTTTTGAATTCATGTATCAGAAATCCATGGGATTTCGAGATAATTCCACGTGCCATCCTGATGACAGTTTGGCCAATCGTGCTGCGATTCGAGCATCCCCCTCCGTCGTTTGAATGACTTCAGTGGGTGGCCATCGATGGGTCGGGATTGCTAACCAACCGACCATAGGATGTGTGCGTCCGAAGGCCGGGATTGCAATATCGCGACTGGTTCGGAGTGCATCACCAAGATCACGAATCATTCGTGAGCCAGGTAAATCTTCTATCCACTGATTGTGTTCTGTCAATCTTTCCAATCGAGCAAGAAGGGTTCGGCGCACACCTCCGTGTTGAATAGATGAATTTCCGGGAATGCGATGCATCTCTTGCTCTGGACGAAGAATAAGGGCGGGCCATGCAATATCCATTTCAGAGATGAAGGAGATTCTATCCGGGTCATCGGATAATGCTGTGAGGATAATCTCAGCCACCGGTGCCCACCATTCCCCTGGGAGTCTCTCGACGATGAGGGCCATTACCGATGAATGCGGACGGTTGCCCGTTGTATACCAATCATCCAAGATTGCCCATAGATGTAAATCATGGTCTTGAGGTTTTGAAAAACCAGTGGAACGTGCATTGAGACGCCAATCTACCGATTCAGATTGCATTCTCTCTGGATATTGAGTAGCAAGCCAATCCAATCCAGAAATTACGGCCGAACAACGTGCAGGGGGTTCATCTAGGAAACGATCAATCCCCCAAGTCGCAAGATCTGTTTGGAGTTCCGATGTCAACCATGCGACTTCAGACAAGAGAATGTGAGCCACCCATGCGGCCTCATTCGGAGGAGATGATTCAGATGATTGTCGGAGATTATGTGCCAATTCAGAATTGTCTCGAATTCGACTTCTAATTTCTTCGATTAATTGTTGGCGCCACTCAGATGGAGCCTGAATAATCGCTTTTCCCAGAGCCTCGTTAGGGATATCATAGGAATTCATCAAATCAATCCATTCATCTCCCAACTCTGCCCCTACTCGTTCCCACCTTGGCCACCGATCTGTAGGTGTGGAAGCAATCCATGCGATGAGAGGGTGCTGAGTTTCCATTCTATTCGCCCATTCTGAATCGCCCAATGGGTAACTGAGTACAGCAGCTCGCAGCAAACGCTCCTCCTCATCATCAACAGACAAATTGGGAATCAAACTCCCTTCGGGCTTACCACCCAGTGATAACTTCGCAGATTCGACCTCTGATGCACGAAGTGGAGGTGTCCAAATGACCTCTTCCGACAATGCTTCGGTGGAAACGGCAGGAACTAGATTAACGGGAATAGTTGGGCCTTCAAACAATGTCAAACTAGACCACATCGATGGCAATACAGGATGGGGTTGAATTAGATTCGATAAAGGGGGGTTCTGCCAATCTGAGGATAGAATCAATCGTACATTATTGGGAATACGCGTCGCCAAGAAAACCGCTTGGCTACTGGGTCGTGCCTCAATGACCAAGGCAGAAGTTGATTGTTGAAGTGCCCACTCAATGAGAGATTTTTCTGCTTGATTGGAAAGTGTGCTGGTATCAATCCAATCTCCATTCTTGAGGGAGCGGGGTGACCAATCGGCGTCCCCCCAATGTTTTCGAAATCTCTTCCAAGTCGTATCGTCAACCTTGCGGCGCAGGCGCGGGGCCCCGGGTTCCGAGAGTGCCTCACGAAGGAGGCGTAATCGTTCCATCCTCTCAGTCATTCGAAGACGGGGGTGGGCAATCTCTACCCACTTTTCAAGCACCTCAAACGGTATGCTACGATGGTGAACATCAAAATTAGGACTTGATGCGAGAGTAATAGCATTCGGAGATGCAGCGGCGAGTAATGCCTCCCGACTCATACGATCTAAGCCGAGAGCGAGAAGGGGCGCATCCATCCGAATCACCGGCCCTTCAATAGATAGAGAACCCAAACGCCAGTCTCCATCTTCTGGAACACGGCCCGGCATCACACCCTTCATAGAATCCTCAATCTGGCCAAACCATGACCCACTTGCGAGTTGCAGAGATTTGGAGCCATCAATCAATCTGAATCGTTGCAATCCCCAAATCTGAGATTCTGCGCTCCACGACGAGATGTTACTGGAGTCGATCTCGAGAGGGGGCGAAGATACAGAGAGGAATGATTCAGAACTCACCCATCTGGGTTTTCTTTCCCGTGGTTCAATCCAAGTCCAATCATCCTCAACGGAACTTGTGTGGGTAACATCTAGTGGCCGATTGGGTAATGCAATGGGTCCGTCGTTAGGTCTGCGAACAAATGCGAGCAGTAAGTGATTCCCAGTCACGGAAATCAATCTCCCTAGTGCTCCTTCGGGTGGAGTTTCTACAGGCAAATTTTGAATTCTGGCGATCTCATCAACTCGTAAAGTATCCCACCCGCGAGCAGTAAGGGCCAAGCATGCTCCTCGAGAACCAGTTTCTTCATCGGAGAATACCAACTCTTCTCTGCGAAGTCGTTTCAATTCTGCCGAGGTGTGAGGGGGGCGGAGATCTGTTGACGTGGCGATTTGAGTCACCGTTGCCCGTCCTTCGGATAATCGCTCCAGAATTCGGCGACGAACGGCACTTCGAATGCGCTTCACGGGTAACTTAGGAGGGGTCTGTTGCTCTTCTTCGGCATTCGTATCCTCTACCATTCCATATCCCACCAGTGACACTATCTGAAGCGTTCTCAACTGGGTCTAGTAAATGATTATACTTCAATCATTCTATTTGTTACATTTAGTTACGCATTTCCACTGGAATATATGGTGGTGTAGAATTGAAAGTTGGGATTTCCCTACTTACTGTGAGTTTTTCCGTATCTTTACGTAACTAAATAGAAAATGCCGCCGTTAGGGTTATATGAACGGCAGCAATCGCTCGCAACAGACGGCATGAGTACCCACACCGGAAGCAGAGTGCCGCTGGGAAAATTCACACAAAAAGGAGGAGATGAGATGAAGACAGTACGAATTCGAGAGAAGATTAAGGCATTCTTAGCAGAACGTCCGAGAAATACAGCAGAAATTCTTGAGCACATCAACAGCACCATGCGACATGGTACAACCAGTCAGCAGTTGGGCAATGTACTCAGCAAGGACAAGGA